>Ga0182030_10007317_pt1 | contig 23065 bp, 18 predicted proteins | sample 812S3MmetaG_FD_121299 | JGI IMG/M metagenome (GOLD analysis project Ga0182030, IMG submission 121299) | Permafrost microbial communities from Stordalen Mire, Sweden - 812S3M metaG (Illumina Assembly) | ecosystem: Environmental > Terrestrial > Soil > Wetlands > Permafrost | place: Sweden...
CGTGATCGAGCTGCGTACCGACGAGGCCTATTACTGGACCTGGTCGAAGCAGAACGTGCTCTGCTATCTCGATCATCCGCCGATGATCGCCTGGTTCATCCGCTTCGGCACCGCGATCTTCGGCGACACCAATTTCGGCGTCAGGTTTGCCGGCGTGCTGGCGATGCTGGTCACCCAGCTGCTGCTCGCCGACATGGTCCGGCGCGTGACCCACGACGCCCGCGCGGTCATGTTCGCGTTGCTGATGCCGGAGGCCGCACTCTATTACGGGCTGCTGATGGCCAAGGTGTCCCCCGACGTGGCGATGATCCCGTTTGCGGTCGCCATGCTGTGGGCGCTGGTGCGGCTACGCGAGAGCGATGATGGGCGCTGGTGGCTGGCCGCAGGCGCCTTCGCCGGGCTGGCGCTGCTGTCGAAATTCACCGTGGTCATGCTGGCTCCGGCGGTCGCAGCCTTCATGCTGGTGCCGGACTGGCGCCGGCGTTGGCTGCGCAGCCCGTATCCTTGGGCCGCGGCGCTGATCGCCGCGGTTTTGTTCGCTCCGGTAGTGATCTGGAATTATCAGCACGACTGGGCATCGTTCCGCTTTCAGCTGGTGCGCGCCACCGCGCCCCACCCAATGTCGCTGCGCACCGTCGGGGATTTCATCGGCCTGCAGTTCGGGCTGGTCGGATTTATCCTGTTGCCGGTGGTCCTGTCCGGCGTGGCGCTGACGGCGTGGCGGGGTTATCGGCAAGGCGATGCGGTGGCCATTCTGCTTTCGACCTGCGTCATCGTCCCGTTTGGCTATTTCTTCTGGAAATCGCTGACGCTGCGGGTCGGCGATACCTGGCCGACATTCCTGTGGCCGGCCGGATTCGCCGCCGCCGCCATCAACGTTGCGATGCTGCCGCGCGAAGGCTGGCCGGGATGGATGATCAAATCGACGGTGGCATGGGCCAAGGCGGCGGTCGCCTCCGGGATCGTCTTCGTGATCCTGGTGTTTCTCTATTACGTCGTCAGCCCCTGGAACTTCATCGGCAGGGCCGATCCGATCGGCGGCGAGGCGGGCTATCAGCAGGTCGCGCAGCGGGCGCAGGCCGAACTGCAGAAGATCGGCGCGACCTGGATCGCGACCACGGACTACCGGACCTACGCCATGCTGCGGTGGTATTTCAACGGCCGCGTGCCGGTGATCCAGATCAACGAGCGGGCGCGGTTTATCGGCTTTCGCGACCCCGGCATGGACCTGATCCGGGGGCATACCGGCCTCTATGTCGCGCGCGAGCCCGACAACGCCAATCCGGTATGGGCCGCCACCACGGCGGTCAGGCAACCGCTCGAACGGGTCGATCGCGATTGGCGCGGGATCGTGATGGACACCTACGCACTGGAGAAATTGACCGGCTGGACGCCGGAGCTGTCGCCGCCGCCGGATTCGCCGCTGTATCGCTGGCACTGGTTGGCAGGCGATGTGAGGGCGTGGCCACCAGGCTTTGTCATCGCCAATCGGGCGCCATAGCCGTCACCCGACGCATTCGCGTCAAAATGCGGGCGAAGCGAGCCTATTCCTCGGCCTCGCGCTTGCGCAGCAGATCCTTGGCGAGATCGCCGAGCGCGGGCCGCGGCAGCGCGGTGAACGGCAGCGGCCGGGTCACGTCGATGGCGGCGAGTCCGAGCCGGGCGGTGAGCAGTCCGTTGAGAACGCCTTCGCCGAGCCGTTGCGACAGTTTCGCCGCGATGCCGTGGCCGAGCACCTGCTGAACCAGGCTGTCGCTCGCCGCCATGCCGCCGCTGATCGCAACATGGGCGATGACGTGACGCATCAGCCGGATCATGCCCAGCGCCCCCGGCCGTCCGCCGTACAGCAGTGCCAGCTGCCGGATCAGCCGCAGCGACGCTGCGAAGACGAACAGCACGTCGACCAGCGCGCGCGGACTGACGGCGGTGACGATCGAGACCCGTTGCGCCGCCGACGAGATCAGGCGGCGCGCTTCCTGATCGAGCGGCGTCATCAATTCGCGTTCGGCCAGCCGGATCAGGTCGGCGCCGTCGATGATGTCGTCGACATGGCCCTGCAGCGTGGCGCGGGCGCGTGCCAGTTGCGGGTTCTGATGTGCAAGCTTGAGCAACTCCCGCACGATGCTGCGGCTGTCGGCATGGTTGTCGCTGAGCAGCGTCGCGGCGGCGCGCAGATGCAGCTTTTCGATGGTGGCGAGCCGCGCCAGTCCGAAAGCTTCGCGGGCGACCACCACCACAAAGGCAAGTGCCGCGGCAGAGGCGAACGCCAGCCCGAGAAAACCGAGGCCCTCGCTGCGCGCGAACAGATCCTCGATCAGGCCGGTCACGCCGAGCCCGAGGCCGAGCAGGGTCAATCCACCGACCGCGGCCCAGAACACCGTGCCCCAGCGAAATCCGCGGCGGCTGCGGAGCATCGGCGCCTCGACCGCGACCGGCAGCAGCGCCGCATCGGGTTCCGGCGTGACGTGGACGGTGCCGCGGGGCGGCCGGCCGGCATCATCCGGGTCGATCACGATCACGCCGGGGTCGTCGAGCTTGAACGTCGCCGGACGCCGAGGAGGAGATCGCTCGCTCATTGCAGTTTGTCTCCGATCAGGAACTGGAGGGCGCGGTCAAGGCGGATGTGAGGCAGCGCGGGACTATCCTGGCCATCGAGTTGCGGCGGGCGAAAGCGCAGAAAGCGAAAATCGGTCTTTTCCGGGCCGGTGCTGGAAAGGCCGGCAAACGCGCCTTCGCCGCCAAAAAGCTGTTCCGGATCCAAAGGCAGATCGCCGGGAAAGGTCGCGACCTCGGTGTTGCCGTCGAAGGCCTCGCCGCCAGCGGTCTGCTCGGCGGCAGGCGTGCCCAGGATCGACGGCAGTTTTTCCCGGCCGCGCTGCACCTGCGCCTCGCGGGTGGCGCGGACCGCGGCCAGCGCCACGACGTCGATCTCGGCGCCGGCATATTCGGCGCGGGTCGCCGCCCTGGCCACGGCTCGCCGCAACACCGCTTCGAGACGATCATGGCTCGAATGGTGCAGATGGTCGGCCTTGGTCGCGGCAAACAGGATGCGGTCGATTCGCGGCCGGAACAGACTGCTGAGCAGGGTGCTGCGGCCGATCCGAAAGCAGTCCAGAATTCCCGCCAGCGCCGCCTCGAGGTCGTGCAGCGCCTCGGGCCCGGCATTGAAGGCCGCCAGCGCATCGACCAGAACCACCTGGCGGTCGAGCCGCGAGAAATGATCGCGGAAGAACGGCCGGACCACCACGGTCTTGTAGGCCTCGTAGCGCCGGACCATCATCGCCCACAGCGATCCCTCGGGCGCCACGCCGTCGGCCGGCAGGTCGAGCGGCGCGAAGGTCAGCGCCGGCGAGCCTGCCAGGTTACCCGGCATCAGGAAACGGCCCGGCGGCAGCAGACTCATGGCAAAGCGCTCGTCGCGGCAGGCGCGCAGATAGTCGGTGAACAGCCGCGCGGCCATCAGCGCCTCCTGCTCGTTTTCGTGGTCGAGGGCGTTCAGCGTCGCAAGATGCTGCTGCCATGGCGCCGCAAGCCGGGCGCGGGGCCGCTGCCGCGACAGGCCGAGGCTTTCACGGGACCATTGCTCGTAGCTCTTGGTGAGCAGCGGCAGATCGAGCAGCCATTCTCCGGGATAGTCGACAATGTCGAGCGTCAGCGTGCGATCCGCGCCATTGTGCCGCTGATAATCGATTACCAGCCGCAATTCGCTGATATCGACTGTCGAATTCGGCCACGCTCGGTGCTGGATCAGGGTGCGGACATGGTTTTCATAGTCGAACCGCGGCACCGCGTCGTCGGGCTGCGGCTCGAGCCGGGCGCGGGCGATCCGGCCGGTCGCGAACGGCTCGAAAACCGGAAAGCGGCCGCCCCGGGTAAGGCCGTGGATCAGCGCCGTGATGAAGACGGTCTTGCCGGCGCGTGACAGGCCGGTGACGCCGAGCCGAACCGTCGGATTGAAAAAGTGATCGCCAAACTCCAGAAGGGCTCGCGCCGACAGCCGCGCTTCCTCGATGATATCGGAAAAACCAAGGGCCATGCGGGCCTGAAATGCTCGATTTGACGGCAGAAACCGGCGGGGAAGCTAACGCAAAGGTGGCGATTGGCGGATGGAAATCAAGTTTCATATTTAGGACGCGATTTGAGCCGAGAAGACCGGGGATTCGTTGACGCCCCTCCGGGGGGCGTTGACCCTCCCCCGGGGGCATGATCTATCGCTCCGCACTCTAGCTTGCCTGGCATCCAATGACCATTTTCAGACTGAAGCAACTGGCCTCGTCCTCTGCCCTGGCGGCGGCGGGCGCGGTGCGCTGGAATTACGATCGGTCCGAACTGATCGCCGATGGTGTGGTGCATGGCGTCGGCGTGTTCTGCGGATTGGTCGCGGCCACGGTGCTGATCGTGCTGACGGCAATCTATGCCACCGCGTTCGAAGTCGCGGTGGTGTCGGTCTACGTCGCGGGATTGCTGGCCATGCTGGTGCTATCGGCCACCTACAATCTGTGGCCGATCTCGCGGGCCAAATGGCTGCTGCGCCGCTTCGATCACTCGGCGATCTATGTGCTGATTGCGGCGACCTACACGCCGGTCTTTGCCCAATTGCAGGACCGCATATTTGCGATGTCGCTGTTGGCAGGGGTTTGGAGCGTGGCCGCGGTTGGGATCGTGCTGAAGCTGTTTTTCCCCGGCCGCTTCGACCGGGTATCCGTCGGCCTGTATCTGGCGATGGGCTGGAGCGGGTTGATCGCCTACGACGCCGGCATATCGTCGCTGCCTCGTCTGGCGCTGTGGTTCATCGCGGCCGGCGGCGCACTCTATTCGCTGGGCGTGATCTTTCACGCCTGGCGGCGGTTGCGCTTTCAAAACGCGATCTGGCATTGCTTCGTGCTGCTGGGTGCGGCCTGCCATTACACTGCCGTGCTCGACCTGGTTCTGGCCTGAGCAATTCAACAGGGGCTCATTCAAGCGATGCAGGTTGAGGGCAAGGTCATAGTTGTCACCGGAGGCGCTAATGGCATCGGCCGGGCGCTCTGCGAAGCCTTTCACCGCGCTGGTGCCGCCAAGGTGGTGGTGGCCGATCTCGATCTTGCGGGTGCTGAAGCCGTCGCCGCCGCGGTCGATGGCAAGGCCTTCGAATGCGACGTCGGGCGTGAGCAGGATATCCGCCACCTGATCGAGGAAACCGAGCGGCAATTCGGTCCGATTGCGCTGTTCTGCTCCAATGCCGGCATCGGCGGCGGGTTCGACCCGCTCTCGGAAAACGCCGGCGGCGCGTCCGATGAACCGTTCGCGAAAAGCTGGGCGATTCATGTCATGGCGCATGTCTATGCCGCGCGCCACCTGATCCCGCGGATGAAGGCACGCGGCGGGGGGTATTTTCTCAACACCATTTCCGCGGCCGGCCTGCTGTCGCAGGTCGGAAGCCCGGCCTATTCGACCACCAAACATGCCGCGGTCGGATTTGCGGAAAATCTTGCGATCTCGCACCGGGCCGACGGCATCCGGGTCTCGATCCTGTGTCCGCAGGGCGTCGATACCAATATGTTGCGCTCGATCCCGAAAGGTCCGCAGTCCGGCGATGGCGATCTCAGCCCCGAACAGGTGGCGAACGACGCCCTGCGGGGAATCGAGCAGGAAACATTCCTGATCCTGCCGCATCCGCAGGTGCTGGGTTACATGCGCAACAAGACCGAAAACTACGATCGCTGGATCGCCGGCATGGCGAAGATCCAGGCCAGGATGCGGCAAGCCTACGGGAAATGATCTCGGTCGCGCGAACGCCCGCCTGATGACGGGCTCCGCGAAATCCGGCGCTGACCCGCTGCCGTCATGGTCCCGGATTGCACCCGGGCTACAATCCATGTCCCTGTAGCCCGGATGTAGCTCTTGCGAAATCCGGGGTCAGCGTCCGTTTTGTTGCCGGATTTCGCAAGAGCTCCATCCGGCTACAAAGAGTCGGCCGCGCTTGAGCCGCGTAGCGAAGCGAAATCCGGGGTCGACGTCAACTTCGTTTCCGGATTGCGCTTCGCTCGATCCGGGCTACGATGGACGACCTTGTAATCCGGGGGGGCTGCCGGGATGGTCCGCTATCGTCGCAACTACATCCCGGGCGGGACATTTTTCTTCACTGTAACGCTGGTTGATCGACAGTCACGGGCGTTGGTGAGCCATGTCGCATTGTTGCGCCATGCGTTTCGCAAAACGCGCAGCGGGCGACCATTTGTGATCGATGCCATCGTCATTCTGCCGGATCACTTGCACGCAATCATGACATTGCCACCCGGCGATTCAGATTTTTCAGACCGATGGCGGCGGATCAAAAGTGCCTTTACGCGCAGCGTCGTGGCGGCAGGCGTGCCGGTTTCACGCGACCATCGCGGCGAATATGCACTTTGGCAAAAGCGCTTTTGGGAGCATACCGTTCGCGACGACGGAGATTTCGAGCGCTGTGCCGACTATATTCACTTCAATCCAGTCAAGCATCGATGGGTGTCGTCGCCGGCGGGGTGGCCGTTTTCCTCGCTGTATCGATATGTCCGCGCCGGAGTACTGGCACCCGACTGGGGTGGCGATGGACAAGCCGATGACGCCAATTTTGGCGAACGCGAAGAATAGCGGCGTAACCCGGCTGGAGCGTAGCGAAATCCGGGGTCGGCATCTATTTGGTTCCCGGATTTCGCAAGAGCTCCATCCGGGATACAAAGAGTCGGCCTCTTCAGTTCTTCTGCGAATAGAGCATCGGCACCGCCGAATCCACCATCACTTCGATCAGGCTGACGCCGTCATGCGAGAGGCCGCGCTCAAGCGCGGGCGCGAGCTCCGACGATTTGCCGACGCGCGCCGCATCGCAGCCCATGCCTTGCGCGATCTTCACAAAGTCGATCCCCGGCAGATCGAGGCCGGGCACGTTGCGCACCTGCATCACCTGGCTGAACGAGCGCATGGCGCCGTAGCCTGCATTGTTGATCACCACCACCGTCAGCGGCAGTTTGCGTTGCGCCGCGGTCCACAGCGCCTGGATCGAATACATCGCCGAGCCGTCGCCGATCAGGCAAACCGTGCGGCGTTCCGGACGGCCAAGGGCCATGCCGACCGAGGCCGGCAGGCTGAATCCGAGACCGCCGCTGGCCATGGTGTAAAAGCTGTCCTGTCCGCGCATCGGCATGAACTTTTGCATCGCCGGACGATGTGACGGCGCTTCCTCCACCAGCACGGCGTCGTCGGGCATCGCGGCCGACAGCGCGTGCAGCAGGAATTCGGCGGGGATCGGATCGCCCGCGGCTGGCGCCGGCGGCAGCGTGCGGCCCGCCGGAACCGCGCGGCTGGTCGCCGGCAGGAGTTCCAGCAGCATGGTCAGCGCGGGCTTCAGGGTGGCCATGATGCTGGTGCCGACAGGCGAAACCGCAGCCTGAGTCGGATCGTCGGTGATCTGGAAGATCGTGGTCGCGCCGTCGAAAATCGCGGCGTGGCCTTCGACGTGGAACGTAAACACCGGCGCGCCGATCACCACCACCAGATCATGGTGGCGCAACGCGTCGGAAAGCTGCGCCGGCGAGGCGTGAAGGAAGCCGGCGAATTGCGGGTGCCGTTCCGGAAAACCGCAGCGCGCCGAAAACGGGCTGACCCACACCAAGGCCCTCGCCTTCTCCGCCACCCGCACCATCAGAGCGACGGCCTCCGCGCGATCGACCCCGGGGCCGACCACCAGAGCAGGGCGCTTGCTCTGCGACAATGCTGCGACCAGCGCCTGCATCGCAGCGGGATCCGGGCCGAATTCCCGGCTGACGTTGCGGGCTTGCAGCGGCTGGGCCGGATGGGTCCAGTCGTCGATCGGCACTGACACGAAGGTCGGTCCGCAGGGCGGCTGCATCGCCACGTAATAGGCCCGCGCGATCGCCGCCGGAACATCCTCGGCGCGGGCAGGCTCGACACTGAACTTGACGTAGGGCCGCGGAAACTCGGAGGCACGCTCGGCATAGAGAAATGCCTGCAGCGGCAGGATGCTGCGCGCCTGCTGGCCCGCGGTAATCACCAGCGGGGTCTGGTTGCGGTGGGCGCTGTAGATGTTGCCGAGCGCATTGCCGACGCCGGCGGCGGAATGCAGATTGACAAACCCGGCATTGCGGGTGGCCTGGGCATAACCGTCGGCCATGCCGATCACCGAGGCTTCCTGCAGTCCCAGCACATAGTCGATATCGTCGGGCCAGTCGCTCAGGAACGGCAGTTCGGTCGAGCCGGGATTGCCAAACACTTTTTTGATGCCGAACGCGCGCAACAGATCCAGCGTCGCCTGCTTGACGGTGAGGGTGGCGGATTGTTTGCGAGGCACGAACGGCGATCCCTGGAGTTAGAGCATCTTGGTTTGGGGTGTTTGGCCCTTCGCAATGACAAGCGTCATTCCGGGCTCGCGCAACAGCGCGCCCCCAGATGTGCAATTGCACATCCGGAATGACGAACCTTGGATCACCACGTCGCGGTGCCCTTCATGGTCGGCTGGCCGGCCGAGTTCGCCGTCCATAATTCGATCCCGGATCCGGTATCGCTGGCATTGATGCTGAATTCGCTGCCTTCGAACAACGGCTGCAGCCCGCGATAGCTGAATTTCCGCGGCGCCGTGCCGCCATGCAGGCGGCTGGCGAATTCCACCAGGCAGGCCGCCTGCAGCGGGCCGTGGAAGATCAGGCCGGGATAGCCCTCGACCCTGGTGACGTAGTCGCGGTCGTAATGGATGCGGTGGCCGTTGAAGGTCAGCGCCGAATAGCGAAACAGCAGCACGGCATCGGCGAAGTGGCTTTCGCGATGCTGCGCCGGTGGCGGCGGCGCCGGCGGCTTGGCCGGCGCGGATGGCTGGGCGGCCGGGATGTCCCGATAGACGATGTCCTGGCGCTCGCGGATCGCGGTGCCGCGCGGCGTCGTGATCAGATGTTCGACGGAAACGAAACACAGGATGCCGGTGCTGCCGGTCTTCATCGTCACATCCGAGATGCGCGAGGTCCGCGTCATCTCGTCGCCGACCCGCAACGGTTCGAAGAATTCCAGTTCGCCGCCGGCCCACATCCGGCGCGGCAACGGCACCGGCGGCAGAAATCCGCCACGGGTGGGGTGGCCGTCGGGGCCCAGTTCCGACATCGGGTAGACCGGCTGGGCCAGGCACCAATGCGCGGTGAACGGCGCCGCATCGCCCGGTTTCGGCGCGCCGATGTCCATGAACAGGGTGGCGCGCAAGCCGCGCACCAGTTGCGCGGTGACGATGTCGGAGGCTTGTTCGCTGCGCCCGATCCATTGGCGCAAATGATCCAGATCGGGTTGGTCGGTCATGATGATGGGGTCCGGACTTTTGTGGGGTTTTGGGTGTGATCGCCGATGCCGGGCACGGCGCCGTAATGACGCGGCTCACCGACGACAATGGCGGCCGGCGCCGGATAGCTGACCGGTCCCGCCGGCGTCTCCACCTCGATGCGGCGCAGATGCGGGTGTGCCGCGAGGTCGGCCATGGTGTTGACCTCGGCGAAGGCGATATCGGCGTCCGACAGCCGCTTGAGCAACTCGTCGCGGGTCAGCGTTGCAAAACGATCGCCGACGATCTGGTCGGTCAGCTTGCGGTTGCGGACCCGCTCGACCATGTTGGCAAACCGTGGATCGTCCGGCAGTTTGGGCTGGCCCAGAACCTCGGCGCACAATTTCTTCCATTCGCGTTCGCTCTGGATCGAGATCAGAATGTCCTTGCCGTCCTTGGAGCGAAACACCCCGTAGGGAGCGATCGAGGGATGGGCCAGGCCGATCCGTTGCGGCGGATTGCCGGCTTCCGAATTGAGCAGCGGCACCGCCAGCCAGTCGGCCATCACGTCGAACATCGAGATCCGGATATCGGCGCCCTGGCCGCTGCGCGAGCGGCCGATCAGCGCCTCCAGGATGGCGGCATGGGCGGTGGCGCCGGTGGCGATATCGACGATCGACAGTCCGACGCGCGAGGGGCCGTCCGGACCGCCGGTGATCGAGGCGAGCCCGCTCTCGGCCTGGATCAACAGATCGTAGGCCTTGCGATCGGCGTAGGGGCCGTCGTCGCCATAGCCGGAGATGCTGCAGCAGATCAGCGCCGGATAGTCCTTGCGCAGCCGCGGCAGCGAAAAGCCGAGCTTGTCCATCGCGCCCGGCTTGAGGTTCTGGATCAGCACGTCGGCGCCGCCGATCAGCGCCTCGAGGCTGGCGCGGCCAGCCTCCGTGGCGAGGTCGATGACCACGGAATCCTTGCCGCGGTTGAGCCAGACGAAATAGCTGCTCTGTCCCTTGGCCGCGGCATCATAGCCGCGCGCGAAATCGCCTTCCGGCCGTTCCACCTTGATGACATGGGCGCCGGCGTCCGCCAGCCGCGAACTGCAGAACGGCGCGGCGACCGCCTGTTCGACGGCAATGACGGTCAGTCCTTCAAGCGGCAGCATCGGCTTGTCTCAGTAGGAGCGCGGCATGCCCAGCACGTGTTCGGCCAGGTGCGACAGGATCAGGTTGGTGGAGATCGGCGCCACCTGGTAGAGCCGGGTTTCGCGGAACTTGCGTTCGATGTCGTATTCTTCCGCAAAGCCGAAGCCGCCATGGGTCTGCACGCAGGCGTTGGCGGCCTCCCAGGAGGCATCGGCCGCCAGCATCTTGGCCATATTGGCCTCGGCGCCGCAATCGATGCCGGCCTCATAGCGGCGGGTCGCTTCCTTGACCATCAGCTCGGCGGCGCGCATCGCGGCATAGGCCTTGGCGATCGGAAACTGGATACCCTGGTTCTGGCCGATGGGGCGGCCAAACACCACGCGCTCCCTGGCATAGGCGGTGGCCTTGGCGATGAACCATTTGGCGTCGCCGACGCATTCCGCCGCGATCAGGATGCGCTCGGCGTTCATGCCGGAGAGGATGTAGCGAAAGCCCATGCCTTCCTCGCCGATCAGGTTTTCCGCCGGCACCCGCATATCGGTGAAGAACACCTCGGTGGTGGAATGGTTCATCATGGTGCGGATCGGGCTGATCGACAGCCCGTTGTCCTTGGCCGCCCGCATATCGACGATGAACACCGACAGGCCGTCGGTGCGTTTCTTGGCTTGTTCCTTCGGCGTGGTGCGCGCCAGAAGGATCATCAGGTCGGAATATTCGGCGCGGCTGGTCCAGATCTTCTGGCCGTTGACGATGTAGCTGTCGTTGCCCTCGCGCCTGGCAAAGGTCTTCAGCGACGAGGTGTCGGTGCCGCTGGAAGGTTCGGTGACGCCGAACGCCTGCAGCCGCAATTCGCCGCTGGCGATCTTCGGCAGCCATTTTGCCTTTTGCTCCTCGCTGCCGTGCCGCAGCAGCGTCCCCATCGTATACATCTGGGCATGGCAGCCGCCGCCGTTGCAGCCGGCGCGCTGGATCTCTTCCAGGATCGCCGCCGCCGCCGACAGCTTCAGCCCGGCGCCGCCATATTCCTCGGGAATCAATACCGAGAGATATCCGGCCTCGGTCAGCGCATCGACGAAGGCGCGGGGGTAGGCCATCTCGCGGTCGAGCTTGCGCCAATATTCGCCCGGGAACTGGGCGCAGAGTTTGGCTACCGCGTCGCGGATGTCGGCAAATTCGTCAGGTTCTGTTGTTGTCATCGGAACTCGGCTGGCAGATCGAGGGCGCGCATGGTGGCGGTGCAGAATGCGCAGAGGCGTTCGGAAGTGTCGTCCCTGGTGAAGATCTCGACGGTGGCGACACCGATCGAGCCCGACATTTTCAGGGTTTTGGCGCGGGCCATCAGTTCGCTGCCATCGGCGGGGCTGAGGAAATTGACCTTGATTTCCACGGTGACCCCGATCCGGCCCGCCGGCAGGCCGGAGGTGACCGCGATCCCGGCCGCCTGATCGGCCAGCGCGGTGATGACCCCGCCGTGAAAATGACCGAAGAACTGCAGCAGATCCGGCCGCCGCGGCAGCGAGACCTCGGCGCTGCCGGGTGCAACGGCGACGATACGGAAGCCGGCGGCGTTGCTGAAGCCCTTGGCGTTGACGGCTTCGGCGAGGCTGGGCGGGTTGAGGGCGCTGTTCAAGATTAAGGGTCTGTTCACGCTGCAATGCGAACCGGCAGGGACTCGATGCCCCGCACGAAGCTGGAATACACCCGCTTCGGCTCCCCCACCACTTCGATTCGGTCGAACCGCTTCAGCATTTCCTGCCACACGATTCTGAGCTGCAGTTCGGCGAGCCGCATGCCGACGCAGCGGTGAATGCCGAAGCCGAACGACAGATGGGTGCGCGGCCGGGCGCGGTCGATGATGAACTCGTTGGGGCGCTCGATCGCCGCTTCGTCGCGATTGCCCGAGACATACCACATCACGACCCGGTCGCCCTTGTGGATGGTCTTGCCGCCGAGTTCGGTATCGACCAGGGCGGTGCGCCGCATATGCGCCAGCGGGGTTTGCCAGCGGATCACTTCCGGCACCATCGAATCGATCAGCGCCGGATTGTCGCGCAGTTTCTGGTACTGGTCCGGATTTTCGTTCAACGCCAGCACCGATCCGCTCATGGTGTTGCGGGTGGTGTCGTTGCCGCCGACGATCAGCAGGATGATGTTTCCCATCAGATTGTCCGGGTCCATGTGCCGGGTGGCGTCGCTGTGCGCCATCATCGAGATCAGATCGTTGCGCGGCGCGGCATTGACGCGTTCGTTCCAGAGCCTGGTGAAATAGGCCGCGCATTCGTCCATCTCGGCGCGGCGCTGTTCCGCCGATTCGACGATCATGCTCTTGGGCAGCGCGGTGGAGACGTCGGACCAGCGCGTCAGCTTGCGGCGCTCCTCCCAGGGAAAATCGAACAGCGTCGCCAGCATCTGCGTGGTCAGTTCGATCGCCACCCGATCGACGAAATCGAAGGTCTCGTTGCGCGGCAGGGCGTCGAGCACCTTGCCGGCGCGTTCGCGGATCAGAACCGCGAGTTCGTCGAGATGGGTCGGCGTGAACATCGGCGACACGGTCTTGCGCTGGGCGCTGTGCCGGGGCTGATCCATCGCGATGAAGCTCGGCCAGTCGTAACCCGGCGGCACGTCGCGGATCGAGATGCCGCCGAGGCTGACGTCCGAGGAGAAGATCGCCTGATTGGTGTCGACATGCATGATGTCGTTGTATTTGGTGACTGACCAATAGGGTTCGATCGGCGATTTGGTGCAGAAATGCACCGGGGCTTCCTGGCGCAGCCGCTCGAACCAGGGCCACAGCGTGTCGTTCTGGAACAGCCGCGGCGCGCCGGGATGGAAATCCTCCAGCGGCGTCGAATAGGCCTCCTCGCGCGCCAGGCGCTGCAGCTCGGCCTTGTCGGCCCGCACGGATGTCTGGATGTTCATCGTCGTCGGTCCCTAAATACGGTCAGGGCTCCCTCAGCCGGCAATGCGTACCGGCAGGGTCTCGTAGCCCTTCACAAAACTCGAATACACCCGCTTGGGCTCGCCGACCACCTCAATATTGTCGAAACGCTTGAGGATTTCCTCCCAGATGATCTTCAGCTGCAGTTCGGCCAGCCGGATCCCGACGCAGCGGTGGATCCCGAAGCCGAAGGACAGATGGGTGCGCGGCCGGGCCCGGTCGATGACGAACTCGTAGGGGCGGTCGATCACCTCTTCGTCGCGGTTGCCCGAGACGTACCACATCACGACCTTGTCGCCCTTCCTGAACGTCTTGCCGCGGAACTCGATGTCCGCGAGCGCGGTCCGGCGCATATGCGCCAGTGGGGTCTGCCAGCGGATCACCTCCGGCACGAAACTGTCGATCAGCGCCGGATCGTCGCGCAGCTTCCTGTACTGATCCGGATTCTTGCTCAAGGCATAGAGGCTGCCCGACAAGGTGTTGCGGGTGGTATCGTTGCCGCCGACGATCAGCAGCACCAGGTTGCCGAGAAAATTGCTCGGATCCATGTCGCGGGTGGCTTCGCTGTGCGCCATCATCGACAACAGATCGCTCTTCGGCGGCTGATTGATGCGCTCTTTCCAGAGCCTGGCAAAATAGCTCGCGCATTCCAGCAGTTCGACCTGCCGGTCGTCTTCCGTCGCAACCAGTCCGTCCGGACCGGGAAGCGTGGTGGCGATGTCGGACCAGCGGGTCAGCTTGCGGCGATCCTCCCAGGGGAAATCGAACAATACGGCGAGCATCTGCGTGGTCAGCTCGATCGAGACCTGATCCACCCAGTCGAACACCTCGTCCCTCGGCAGATTGTCGAGGCATTCGGCCGACCGCTTGCGGATGTTGATCGCGAGCTGGTCGAGATGGGTCGGCGTGAACATCGGCGCGACGGTCTTGCGCTGCGCGCTGTGGCGCGGCTGGTCCATGGCGATGAAGCTTTCGCGACGCACGTCGGTCGGGACGTCGCGGATGGTGATGCCGCCGAGCGACGCCGCCGACGAGAACACCGCGTGATTGGTCTCGATGTCCATGATGTCGTTGTATTTGGTCACCGACCAATACGGTCCGAATACGCTGTCGCGGCAGTAGTGCACCGGCGCTTCCCTGCGCAGCCGGTCGAAATAGGGCCAGAACGTATCGCTGCGAAACAGCCCGGGATCGCCGGGGTCGAATTGTTCGAGCGGAATGGAGTAAGCGCGCTCCCGCGCGGCCTCTTGCTGGGGATTTTGAACAGAATCGATCGTCCCGTGCATGGGGTCGGCTCCCTGGATGTCCCCTCCGTGATTGATTCCGGAAGGCGCGGCCATGGTCGAATTACACCCCGTTGTGCGGGGCAGGGCAAGGGCGAGTTTGCCGCATTCGACCCGGCCACGGGCCAGGTCCGGCATGGGGTCCCCCTTCTCAGCATCTTCCGCCCGTGACAAGCTTAGTTGCAAGGCATAAGTCTGGGCGCAGAAAACAGCATGATTTGCCCGGAGGCAGCCCGACCATGATCCCCAACGCGCAACGGATGTTCAATTTCGATCTCGGCGAAACCGCGGACGCGATTCGCGAGACGGTCCGCGATTTCTCGGCCCACGAGATCGCGCCGCGCGCCGCCGAAATCGACAGCAGCAATCAATTCCCGCGTGACCTGTGGCCGAGGCTCGGAGCGCTCGGCCTGCACGGGATTACCGTCGAGGAGGAGTTTGGCGGCTCGGGGCTCGGCTACCTCGAGCACTGCATCGCGGTGGAGGAAATCTCGCGCGCCTCGGCGGCGGTCGGCCTGTCCTACGGCGCGCATTCCAACCTTTGCGTCAACCAGCTGCGCCGCAACGGCAACGAGGCCCAGAAGCGCCGCTATCTGCCCAAGCTGATTTCCGGAGAACATGTCGGCGCGCTGGCGATGTCGGAGCCGGGCGCCGGCTCCGACGTGGTGTCGATGTCGACCCGCGCCGAGAAGAGGGGCGACCGCTATGTCATCAACGGCAGCAAGATGTGGATCACCAACGGGCCAATCGCGGAGACGCTGGTGGTCTATGCCAAGACCGATCCGGCCGCCGGCCCGCGCGGCATCACCGCCTTCATCATCGAAAAGGGCATGAAGGGATTTTCCACCGCGCAAAAGCTCGACAAGCTCGGCATGCGCGGCTCCGACACCGGCGAGCTGGTGTTCGAGAATTGCGAGGTGCCGGAGGAGAACGTGCTCGGCGAGGTCGGCCGCGGCGTCAACGTGCTGATGTCGGGGCTCGATTACGAGCGCTCGGTGCTGGCGGCCGGCCCGCTCGGCATCATGCAGGCCTGCCTCGACGTGGTGATGCCCTACGTGCATGAACGCAAGCAATTCGGCCAGCCGATCGGCAGCTTTCAACTGGTGCAGGGCAAGATCGCCGACATGTACACCACGATGAACGCCTCCCGCGCCTACGTCTACGCCGTTGCAAAAGCCTGCGACCGCGGCGAGACCACCCGCGAGGACGCCGCCGGCGCCATTCTCTATGCCTCCGAGAAGGCGACGCAATGCGCGCTCGACGCCATCCAGCTGCTCGGCGGCAACGGCTACATCAACGACTATCCGACCGGCCGGCTGCTGCGCGACGCCAAGCTCTACGAGATCGGCGCCGGCACCAGTGAAATCCGGCGCATGCTGATCGGACGGGAGTTGTTCGAAAAGTCTTCATGAGATTCGTGCGAACGAGTGGAGCGTTTCGAACGACGAATATCTGCCGCAACCCCGGCAGCTGGAATCATCATTCCGGCAGATGATTGACGTTCTTCACCCAGGCCCGCACGTCGGCCAGCACGTCGGGCAGCACGGCCTTGACCTCCTCGACCGTCATGCCGGCCTTGATGCGGGGGTCGTAGAGAATGTTCAGGATGTATTGGTCATAGACGTCGAAAAACCCCATCGACACATTGTCGTTGAACATGGTCCAGGGCACCGAGCTGGTGTCGTTGATCGGCCCCAGCGACTGCAGCAGTTCCTCATAGGCGCAGTTGAGGAAGGCGAAATCGCCGCTGTCGTAGGTCAGGATCACGTCGGAATGCTCGATTTCGAAGCGCTCGTTCTTGCGAAAGCCGGACAGGCATTGCGGGTCGAGCGAGGAGCGTATCTCGCGGGCCCGTTCGCTGCCGTAGAAACGGGCGATGGTGCGGGAAAGATCGCGGTCATGCACCAGGTTGACGACGACGTTGGCGCCGTCGCTGCTTTCCGCCATCGCGATGTCGAGATACTGAACCCGCCGTGCGATGTCGACGACGACCTTGGCGAGCTGCGCCTTGCGGCGCGGAGGGCCGGCGCCGTCGGCGAACACCCGCACCGGGACGTCGTATTTCCGGATGCGGTCGACCCGGCCGGCCAGATGATATTCGGCGCCGAAGGCGGTCTTGAGAAACCCGTCGATGATCTCGCTGTCGGTGAACGCCTTCTTTTCGGCGCGCTGACGCGATGCGATGGCGGGGATTTCGGCCGACGCCGGGCGCTCCCGGACGGCGCTGTCGAACACTGTGCCGGCCAGAACCATCACGAGTATCCGTAAACTGTGCCAGGACCCGCCGGAAGCGCTCATCGCCGCGACGCTGCCGCAATCGGCGGACGCACGCAAGGTCTTGCGCGGCACCAAGCCTGCCGGCGCAAGCTTGCTTCGGCGGCTGCGCTAGTTCTTCACGACCACGGTGGCGCCGACGGAGACGCGATCGTAGAGATCGGCGACGTCCTCATTGGTCATGCGAAAGCAGCCGGAAGAAACCGCCTGGCCGATCGTCTCCGGCTCGTTCGAGCCGTGAATGCGGTAAAGCGTCGAGCCGAGATACATCGCGCGCGCGCCGAGCGGGTTGTCGATGCCGCCGGCCATGTGGCGCGGCAAATCGGGACGCCGCGCCAGCATCTGCGAGGGCGGCGTCCAGCTCGGCCATTCCTTCTTGGCGGAAATGCGGTGGATGCCGCTCCAGCGAAAGCCATCACGGCCGACGCCGATGCCATAGCGAAGCGCCTGGCCGTTGGGCAGCACCAGATAAAGCCGGCGTTCGGCGGTGTCCACCACGATGGTGCCGGGCGCATATCCGCTCGCATAGCTCACGGTGGTGCGCGGAATCGGGCTGGAGCCGGTCCTGAAATTCGGCCCGCCGCCCATGATGTCGCGCGAGTCGAAGGCCTGGGCCTGGGCCTGGCCGGCCCCGGCCAGAAGGGTCGCCGCAGCCAACAGCAAAGCAAAAGCCCGGGTCATTTTCGCCCTCTCGGGATTATCGAATTGTCCGCGAGAAAAGCCATAATTGCCGCGATTTCGCAAGCAACGAGCCCGTGAACGCGCCTGGTTTCAACCCCTGATGGTTACCAAATGACACCGCCGGGAGGGACGGACCTGCGGCGTCATGACGAGGGCAGCGAAGCCATCCTGCCACGTCATTGCGGGGCGATGCGAGAGCGTCGAGCCCGGATTCTCGAGATTCCGGGTTCGCGCCAGCGCGCGCCCCGGAATGACGGCAAACCACAGCAGGAAGCAGCCATGCCTTGCGACCCCTTTGACGGAACGCGCTGGGAATGATTGATCGTCGGTCAGCTAAAGAAATATCGCGAACGGGAGTGCAATCATGAACGGTGCGGAAAGTCTGGTGCGGACCCTGGTGGCAGGCGGTGTCGACGTCTGCTTTGCCAATCCCGGCACCTCGGAGATGCATTTTGTCGCCGCACTGGACCGGGTCGAGGGCATGCGCTGCGTGCTCGGCCTGTTCGAGGGCGTGGTGACGGGGGCGGCGGACGGCTATTTCCGGATGAAGGGCACGCCGGCCTCGACCTTGCTGCATCTCGGGCCCGGCCTCGCCAACGGCCTTGCCAATCTGCACAACGCCAAGAAGGCGCATTCCGGCATCGTCAACATCGTCGGCCAGCACGCCACCTATCATATCGGACTCAATGCGCCACTGACCTCGGACATCGAGGGCCTGGCGCGGCCGATGTCGGCCTGGGTGCGGACTTCGCCGGACGCCAGATCCGTCGCCGCCGATGGTGCTGCCGCCATTGCCGCGGCCAAAAGCCATCCGCCTGAGATCGCCACCCTGATCCTGCCGGCCGACACCGCCTGGAACGAGGCCGACGGCATCGCAGAGGTGCCCGCGGACGGCCAGCGCATCGGCTATTCCCCGCAAGCCGTCGATGGCGCGGCCAGGATCCTGCGAAGCGATCCCACCCACACGCTGGTGCTGATGACCGGCAGCGCGCTGACCGAACAAGCGCTGGCGCTGGCCGAACAGATCGCCGGCAAAACCGGCTGCAAGGTGATGGGCCAGACCTATCATCCACGGATGGCGCGCGGGCAGGGCCGGTTCTCGATCGACCGGATTCCCTATGTGATCGAACAGGCGCTGCCGATCCTCAAAAATTTCAGGCACATCGTGCTGGTCGAGGCCAACGACCCGGTGGCGTTCTTTGCCTATCCGAACAAGCCGAGCATGCTCAAGCCCGAGGGCTGCGAAGTCCATCGCATGACCTCATGGGGCGAAAACTCGGTCGCGGCGCTGGAAGCGCTTGCCACCGCTGTCGGCGCCAAGCCGTCCGACGTGAAGCCGCAGAAGCTGATGGAGCTGTCCAGGCCCACGGGCGCGCTGACCCACGCCTCGATCGCGCAGGCGATCGCGTTGGCGATCCCGGAAAACGCCATTATGGTCGATGAATCCATCACCACGGGGCGCGGCTTTTTCCCGCCGACCGCCGCCGCCAAACCGCACGACTGGCTGCAGAACATGGGCGGCTCGATCGGCTTCTCCACCCCGGTTGCGACCGGGGCCGCGGTGGCCTGCCCGGATCGCAAGGTGATCTGCATGGTCGGCGACGGCAGCGCGATGTACACCCTGCAGTCGCTGTGGACGCAGGCCCGCGAAGGCCTCAACGTGCTGACCATCGTGTTCGCCAACCGCATCTATCAGATCCTGCGCGGCGAATTCGACGGCGTCGGCGCCGGCGAGCCGGGACAGCGGGCGCTCGACATGCTGAAAATCGACCGCCCGGCGCTGGATTGGGTCGCGCTCGCCAAGGGCATGGGCGTGCCGGGCCGCACGGTCACCACCGCCGACGAGTTCAACAAGGCGCTGGCGGAAGGCGTCGCCGAACCGGGGCCGCGGCTGATCGAAGTGCAGATGTGAGGCGGCGGTCGAGCCGCCGGCTGCACGGCTCCGGACCCTGATTGGAATTGGTCATGCCCGGGTCTCCCGGGCATCGACGTCCTGGCAGCTTGAAAAGGACGAAGATGCGGGATGTGCCGGGACCAGGTCCGGCGGTGACGAAAAAGCGAAACATCGTCATGCTAGGAAAAAGCGCCTGACATGGCTCGACGCCCTTGCAGCCGGGCCCAAGCTGTTCCTGACGGAGGCGACATGCGATCGGGGATGCGGGCCGAACTGGAAAAGGTGGTCAGCGCGCTGCAGGAGTTCTATGCCCGCGAGACCCATCTGCTCGAAAACGATCTCGGCGAGCGCACCCTGACGCATCGTCTTGCGGTGCATCTCGAACGGCAATTCCAGGGCTGGGATGTCGACTGCGACTACAACCGGTTGGGGGAGCGGACGCTGCTGCTGCCAAGGGGCAGCATCGTCTCGACCGACGACCATCTCGGAAAATCGATCTTTCCCGATATCGTCGTGCATCACCGCCGCGTTCCGGAAAACCTGCTCGCGATCGAGGTCAGGAAGGCAGCCAATCACCAGCCGCCGGAGCATGACCGGCACAAGCTGCGGGCGCTGACCGATCCGCATCGGTGGTTCGCCTATGCGATCGGGGTCTATCTCGTGCTGGGAAGGAAAAGCGCGGCCTCGGACGTTTACACCGGAGGCGGCGTCGACGGACCGTTATCGGGATGGCTGGCCGAACGGCTGAAGCAGGCGGGGGTGGGGTAAGGTTTTAAGGCCGCGGAGGCTTTGAAAATGAGGTGCGGTGCCGAAATAGTCTTTCAGAGCACAGATCTTCGCACTTCCACTGGCTCTGGCTGAAGCTTTCCGTAGCGAATATGACGCGTTGGCAGGCTCGTCCATCTAACGCCGTCGGTTAACGCCGCGCGTGCTGGCGCGGCGGGCAATGAATTTTTTCCATCTCGGGAATTTCAACGGCAAAACGATCGGAGGAGGGCGGCTGGCTGGTGATCGGAAACAGTAGCAACAAGTCCTCCCCTTTCGGCCGGGCAATCCGCACACCCACGGCCACCGGGCGAGATTTGCGGCCTTCCGTCTCCCCGCGCTCAGCTTCGCGCACCCATAAATAGGGAAATCGGATCACGCAGCCGGTACGAAGCTCGTCCCGGCTCACGTCTCATCGCCTTCCCGCTCATAGGCGCCGACCGCCCGCTTGACCTCCTCGAACAGCTCGTCGGGCATCGTCTCCAGCCGGCTGGCCTTCCGGGTATCCGCTCTGGCCGTAAGCTTGCGGTAGTCTTCGATGCTGAGCAGCACCAGGCGCGGCTTGTTCCGCTGGGTAATGGTGACGGGCCGGCGCAGGGCTTCAGCGATGATATCCCCCGATTTCCGGGAAAGATCACTGGTTGAATATTGGGTCATCGATCGGTCTCCATTACTGCTGTAAAATACAACAATGCTGCAAGTGGCCGGCTGCCAAGCCGCGCCCGATCTCAGCGCACCGCCTGCGCCGGGCCTGACCTTGCCGGTTCGAACATCGGTGAAACACCGGCCGCGCTTTGGGACTGGCGCTCGGTCATCCATCTGGCAAGCCGCGCGATGCGCAGCGGCGGCGCAAACAGATATCCCTGACCGACGTCACATCCGGCATCGCGCAACTTCGCCAGGGTGTGGGGATTGTCGATGCCTTCCGCGACCACCTTCATCCTGAAGGCCCTGGCCAGTCCGATCGACGCGTCCACGATCCGCATCATGTCTTCGTCGGCGTCGCAGCCTTTGACGAAGGATTGGTCGATCTTCAATTCGCTGAAGGGAAACTTGGCGAGCGCCGCCAGAGACGAAAATCCGGTACCGAAATCGTCGATCGCCGCGCCGACGCCCTTGATCCTGAGCCGCACCAGGATGTCCATCGCCCGGTCGACATCGGACATCGCAACGCTTTCGGTGACTTCGACGATCAGCGAACCCGGCTCGACGCCCTGCTCGCGCAAAATGCCCTCGATCCGCTCCGGCAGCATCAGATCGGTCAGCAGCGACCCGGAGACGTTGACGGCGACCGTAAAGCCCGGATGCTGATCGATCAGCTTTCGGCTGTCGGCGATGGCGGAGGCGAGAATGGTGTTGGTGACCTCGGGCATCAGGCCGGACTGCTCCACCATCGGAATGAATTTCGCCGGCGAAAGGGTGCCGAATTCGGGCATCCGCCAGCGCGCCAGGGCTTCGGCCCCGACGGTGGCGCCGGTTGCCAGATCGACCTTCGGCTGGAACTCGACAAAGAATTCATCTTGCGCCAGCGCCGCCAGAATTCTGTCGCGATCGATCGCAGGCGTCGCCGCCTCGTCAACCGCGAGGGTCTGACCCTGCGCCGGCAATTGCAGCGCTTCGCGCACATGGTCGAGATTGAGCGGCTTGGTCAGGCACCGGGTCAAGGACAGATCGAGCGCCTGGCCAACCCGCATGGTGGTATTCAAGATGCGCTCATCGCAACCGCTGACGACCACGATCGGCATGGTCGTGAGTCCCAGAGCGGCGATCAGGCGCAGCAATTCCACGCCGTCATGCTCGCCGAGCGACAGATCCAGCGTCATGATATCGAACGCCTGGGTGCGCAAAAGCCCCGATGCGATCTCGAACGACGACGCCAGCACGGCGTCGTAACCGAGCCTGGCGCCGATTTTTCCTATGATGGTCCGCTGCACCAGGTCGTCATCGACGACCAGCAGGCAGCCTTTGGAGTCATCCGTTTGTCGCGCCATCGTCCTCATATTGCGGTCCCCGGTCCATTATCCAGCAGGTTCGCCTGCGCAAATCGTTCAGTGTTCTCGAACGCCCGTCGAAGCCCGGCGATGGATTGTTGCAGCTGAACCGGCGCCATGGTCTCGGCGCTATATTCAAGCTCTCGGGCAAGCCGCGACAGGTCCTGGAAGCCGAAGGTCGCAGCGGAACTCTTCATCGAGTGAGCCTCCCGCTTGATGGCCGGGCGGGCCTCGCTGTTGGCCTCGATCGCGGCCAGCTTGCTGGCGGTATCCGCCAGGAATGTCATGAGAACCTCGATCGCGTCCGCGGTTCCGAGCTCGGCGCAGAGCTCGTGAAAGACGGCTTTGTCGAACAGAAAATTCTCGTTCATGCGATCACCGGACCAGCGCAATGGCGAAAACTGCCGATCGGCGCGCTTTCATGCCGTCGGGTCAGGGACCGATGTGTTGCTTGTTGCCCGAAATCCGGCTGTTCAACCCGCCCCCGCTGCAAACCGTACGGAACGCAGGTGGACGTCGCGTAAAACCGATTGGGTAAAATTTTTGCTATATTTGACGGATCGTTAGCTATTTGTCGCAGCCGGTTACCTGGCGCTGCGTTCCCGGTGGCCACCAAATGGCGGACCGTCACACACGATTCTCGTGGTGGCCGTGGCTGGTGGGCGCACAAGGGATCGAACCTTGGACCTCTCCCGTGTGAAGGGAACGCTCTCCCGCTGAGCTATGCGCGCGGGATTGTCGTGCATCATCAAAGGCCTGAAAACAGGCGTCCGACCAAACCATGCACCTCGTCAGAGCCCGCGATTTACGAAGTGCGGGGCAC
>Ga0182030_10007318_pt1 | contig 23064 bp, 19 predicted proteins | sample 812S3MmetaG_FD_121299 | JGI IMG/M metagenome (GOLD analysis project Ga0182030, IMG submission 121299) | Permafrost microbial communities from Stordalen Mire, Sweden - 812S3M metaG (Illumina Assembly) | ecosystem: Environmental > Terrestrial > Soil > Wetlands > Permafrost | place: Sweden...
CCCGCGCCAAGGAAAGATAGTATGATCGTCAGCGGATTTTATGATTCCTCTTGGAGGCGAATGAAAGCGCGTCTACCTTCGCCGTAGAGCATTGGCATATTTATATTGGAGATTCCCATCAAACAATATGCCTGGTCCCCGACCCTCATAGTTTTTCGATTCGATGCCCAGGACATCTTTTGAGCAATACCTCCGGTTCCCAAATCCCCGCCAAGGAGCAGATCAGCACGTATACCCGTGAATTCTGCTACTCTATCTCTCAGACTAGACTTTGTGCCAAGCTCCTGCCAGTTCATGCCATAGCATATCAAGCTGGACGGAGCTATCAGCTCCTGAAGGGTCCATCCTCTAGTGAACCACCTGCTCATAGATAAAGCAGTCCCCGAAACATCAGTTAGATAAACGTAGCATACCCCGGCTGCTTTATACCACGCCCACATGCTATTGATGGCCTCCGAGAGCTCTGAACTACTGGATTTGTCGATACAGCAAGTATCGATCTAAACGAACTCGAATCCATCGGCGGCAGCAACTTTGCAACATCCCAAGATTTTGTTGTAGCCTTCCCTGTTCTTTCCAACACCGGTTTGCAGTTCCTGGAACGACACTTCTTCCTTTTCCCATGTGTGAGAGAGTGTGGCATAAGGCGGGATATCATCTCCACCAAAAGCTGCGAGCTCGAGTTTTGTGGAATGTAGTAGGCGTATTTTGAGTCAATTTCTGGAGCGAGGGGTCAATGAGTATCTGGAACCCTTTATATAAGTTTTTCTTAGCAAAGCACCGTTTTCTCCTTCCTGGTGAGGCTCGTATTGCAAAACATACTGCTTAAACACACCGCCTTATCTAACAAATCAAGCCTAGCTCATTTTTTGGCATATGACTATGATCAGGATAATAATCTAATGAGGCCTCAAAAGAGTCAAAATAAATCTCTTAGATAAATCCTCAGACTGACTCTACTATACGCTCAGATTGCTTACCCTCGGCTCAGATTAAAGCAGTCACTATTTCCACATAGAAACTAGAATGACAGACGCAGAAGAATAAGTTGAGTATGACTATAAATGGCAATAATTGGTAATATTACTGTTTGAATAGGTTTTGAACATGGAAATATTATATTATTCAAGATGATTGGTCAAGCTTTTGGTGCTATTTGGGCTGGATTCTAGGCTCTTACTTTTGACGAGACATTATAATCGTTGGCGATGTAATAATCATTGGCGAGGTAAGCGGATCGGAGAATTAATTAAATGGATATATGGGATTGTTGATTTGACGCCGGATCCTTATAAATCGTCGGCGTTAAGGCACTTTAACATGGTGGAGGCCCTGAATGGAGGCAATAGAGGCAACGGTTTATTGATAGGCCCGTAAATCTGAGAGCCGTAAGGCAGTAGGATTACATATCAGCGCCAAGAAGGACAATACCCGGTCAGCCAGTCGCGTTCAACTATGCGCTTACTCATATCAGAAGTGATTTACAGCTGTCTCACACCTTTTTTTCTAATCGAGACATTGTAGAAGAAAGTAATCACGATTTGATTGTTAAGTTTTAGTACAAATAGACAAGTGCCGAACGTGCGAATGTTTTATATTAATGTGATCGGTACCAGACAAGCTGAATATTTGAACTGTATTTTCTTGTGATTCTCAGTCTTCGCTCTAAAGCCAAAGCTACTCAACATTAGCAATGGACCTTCTACGAGAGTCGGCTGCTGGTCAGATTCTGAGATTTGCAACTCGCAACAAATTTCCATTGTATCCCGAGGAAAAGGGCGACTTTCACTGGGCACCATTGGTATGAATTCCATGGGATTAACCAAAAACTTCTCAGCTCACTTCGATTAGGAAGCTCTGCTAGCACAGGAAGATCAATCCGAGACTTCCCAAGAAAAGGCGAATAATACTACGGACGAAAATGATGCAAATGCGGCGGAGAAAGACAAAGCTGAGAGTCTGGACGAAAGCGGCGACAACGAAACGCTAGATGCAACCCCTTTCCGCCGAGGATCCGTAGCTACAGCGACAGACAACTATTTGACAAAGGCACATACCAATGCATCCAATATCCACACTACTCTCACCAGGAGCTCAACCCGAGCCTACACCGCTGAGCGGTTTGACGTCGAGCAGAACCTCGCGGCAGAGAAAACAAAATCAGTGGTCATGGCGCCAACTAAGACTGCTGACGGCGTAATTTTAGTGGATTGGTACACTACAGACGACCCAGCAAACCCTCAGAACTGGGCCCCATCGAAGAAATCTTGGGTTCTTTTGCAGCTGTGCATGTACTCACTAGCAGTCTATGGTGCATCCAGCATGTATGTTTCTGGAGAGGAAGGAGTCATGAACCAATTTCACGTTGGATCTACACCCGCGGCTATCGGTCTCGCAATATACGTTGTAGGATATGGAATTGGGCCACTCCTTTTCGCGCCCCTGAGCGAGATTGCGTCTATTGGGAGGAACTGGGTCTATGTCCCAACTTTCTTCCTTTTCGTCATACTGTCCATCCCAACAGCGGTCGTGGATAATTATGCAGGCCTTTTGGTGCTGAGATTTCTGACTGGATTCTTTGGAAGTCCTTGTCTCGCCAATGGGGGTGCCTCAGTAGGAGACATGGCAAGCCTTACCCCATATTGGCAATAACACAGTTTACTGACGAGCTATAGTATTCTCTGCTCGAACTTCCTGTCTATTTATCGGCTTGGACAGCAGCTTGTTTCTGGGGTCCTGCGATTGGCCCTATCATTTCCGGTTTCGCCGTACAAGCGAAGGGTTGGCGTTGGGGGTTATGGGAGATCGTCTGGTTGACTGGGCCAATTCTCGTCGTTTTCTTGTTCGCGTACCCAGAGACCTCAGCCGACAATATCCTGAGACGCAGAGCACAGCGTCTGCGGAAGTTAACCGGAAGGACGAACATAAAGTCGCAAAGTGAGATCAACCAAGCGAAAATGAAGTCTTCAGAGGTGTTTTGGGACGCAATTATCAAGCCAATCGAGATTATGGTTAAGGACCCTGCGGTGGCTTTTACAAACATTTATGTGAGTAACAATTGCCCCGATTGCAGTGGCTCAATTTCACTGACCAGCGGATAGACGTCTCTTACCTATGGAATTTATTATTCCTTCTTCGAAGCTTTCCCATTGGTCTATCCGCCCATATATGGTTTCAATCTTGGCGAAACGGGGTTGTGCTTCGTTACCATTGGTGTTGCCTGCCTGATCGGCGTGACTGGGTTCTTGATCTACCAGTACAAATATCTCATTCCCGACATAAAAAAAAATGGACTTCGCGCTCCTGAACACCGGTTGGTTCCAGCTCTTCTCGGAGTGATCTTTCTCCCAGTAGGATATTTTATGTTTGGATGGACAGCAAGACATGGTGTTCACTGGATTGTAAGCCTCATCGGTGTAGTCATCTTGGTTGCAGCGAATTTTTTCATCTTCCAGTGTGTGTTTGTATACCTTCCACTATCGTACCCAAGATACGCCGCGTCATTATTTGCAGCTAATGACCTATCACGGTCGCTCTTTGCCGCTGCTTGCATCTTGTTCTCCAGACCAATGTTCATTAATTTGGGAATCGGTGGTGGGGTCAGTCTGCTGGCAGGACTATCGTGTTTGGGCGTGGTGGGAATGTTCTACCTTTGGAGATACGGTGGATGGTTGAGATCAAAGAGTACATTTGCTGCTCACTGAAGGAGAAAGTGTCTGGGTGTCTCGGTGGAAATTATTTGACGGATGGCAAACAGCCAAAATGAGGTGCCGCAATTGAGATGTTTAGATGGAGTTGGTTGGAATATTGTTCAACTCCAAGGTGAAAATTAATTGATGATGCGTGGCAATATGTAGAACTTATTTTACTTGGTATTGTATTGCAATGCCAAAATGGTCTTCATTACCTACCTTACCTAGGGAGTGCAGCTAATAACCGATCACGTGCAAAACCACAGCAACGGGGACCGCTGCCTTATTGCTTCGGAAAGTAGCAGGGTCAGCAATCACGAAGATATAGCTATGGCATCCACCCAGCCCGAAAGAGACCCAAATCAGGTGACCCGAACACAAGTGGTGTCAGACAGAAGTGGCCCTAGATGTCACTACATCGGAATCGCCCGAGCCCCTGAATGCAAGCACGTGGCGTGGGCTCCATCTTGTCATAAATCACCCCAGAATCACCCCACAACATGCCACCCCGAAATTCACAACATAGACCGGATTTTCATATAAACCGTCAATATGCAAGAACCCTTTCTTCAAAAGTACAAAATACGACTTCTCAATTTCTCCAGCCCTACTAGCGTCACGAGCTCGTCCAAAAATCAATCTATTTAGTCTCAAGACCACCAGCATGTCGAATCCAGCAATTGCAGGCACCATCCTGCGCAACTTTTCAATTGCAGCTGTCGTTGGAGTCAGTGGGGTCTTTGCAGTTGATCAAATCATCACTATTGCGAGTAGGAACCAGAGAGCTGTAGCGGGGAGAGAAGACTTAGGAACTTACAATGCAATTGTCCATCCGGAGCAGGATCGTTTGTATGAACCCACCCACCCAATATTCTCTAGTCTTACCGGATACAACGAAAATGGCTAACCATTCACGCCATAGGGATACCATTTTCGATCGGACAAAACTACTGAATGCGGCGAAGGAAAAGAAGCCTTGGAATAGGACGCTTGCAGAGAAGGAGCGGATTAAGCAATGAAGCACAGAGGAGTAAGAAGATCTGAAATGAGGAAATAGGGGATAGAAAGAGATACATATGATGTTGTTGCTAGATACCTGGGGCGTTGGACGGCGTTTACGGTGCTGCTTTGCTGTCTGCCGAGAATTTCATCGGTACACACTTTGAAGCAGCATTCTAGCCATTTATTGGCGCAATTACCAGTTTACCTTTTATTCTACTTAAAATTGTTCCTAACTGTCCACAGTGCTACGCCCCGTGAGTTCGTAGCCCTCCTTTTAGCTCAGAAGTACTGCTGGAAACACGTGACTCGACATTTTTCGCCCTAATAGTAGGGGCACAAAAGCTGAAAGAAAACGTCTAGCAAAGCTTTGATTTCCGACATATTCAATTGGATATCAAGTATGTCTCGCGGGATAATTAAATTTGACACCTGACTCCTCCCCTAAGGGGCAGAGCGAGGTGAAACAAATGAGAATGACTGGCTAATTAACTACTTGATAGAGAGCGCTCAAAATCTACCATATGTAATGGCTTAGAACCCTCCCGTAGGACGCTTATCCAAGGGCTCCTTGAATATAAGGAGGGGCATTTGTTCAATGCTTTAAGAGCACTTTGAGGAGTCCAGATTCGCTCAATTTCTCGGAGGTCAGAAATACTGTACACCTGCAAGATCGAGAGTCCACCGTGAGCTGAGTTTAACTAGTAGGCCTGTACTAGAGTCTGAAACTGATATGATGGGAGCTCTCAAAATACCGCTATGCTGCTATCTTACAATGCGAATTGAGTAGATGTATAGTTGACTACAAGTACAGGAGCGGCGATGGTCCAAGCCGCGAAAGATGGAAAAAAGTGGGGAGTAACCATCGCCTTAGACACAACAAAAGCAAAAATTCTTAAAATGCATCTCTTGCAAGTGGAGGAAACTTCAAAAAATAGAGGGATTAGGAAACACCCCACGCTAGCAAACCAAAGCCTCCTAATCCCTTTTATCACTTGGCGATACACCGCTAGCACGATCACGCTCATTTAGCGACTTCCACTCTTTCCTAACCCAGCCAATCGCCAATCCAAGCACACTAGAATAGACTCCCATCATTAACGATGTGATCTTGAGCCCACTCGGATGTATCCAACCAACATTCCCCTCCAATGAGCTAGCAGCTAGAGCCACAAAATCATTCGTTCCATGAAGCACTATCGCCGGTCCCACAACACCCAACCAGCTCAATCCATCACCATAATCATCTCTCCTGGTGGCCCTTAATGCGGTGAGTACCGCAACAGAAAGATGGCCTACTTGCCCCACCAAGCGCTCAAAGACAGTGAGTACTAGCTTGAGCCCGCCTTCGTTACCTGACTCACATGCGGTGTATACGAAACCGATCATCTCGGTAAGACCGAAACTCAAGGTCCCAGCAACTGCGTAATCAATATACGATCTATCACCGCGTCTATGCTCTCTAGTATTTGCCCGACGGCGGCGAGCATATGCGACTGGCAAGTACTTGAGCGTTTCTTCCACAAGGCCAGCGCCGACGAATGTCATGATACTCATCAAAGCCCAGTTCTGCCAAGAACCAGCGAGCTGAGCGCGAGTGGCGAGTTGGTCAGTTGTGAGACTGAGGATATTGGTACGTGGAAATTCGGTCCAGAAATCTTTGCGCATGGTCGGAGAGCGGAAGATAAGGGGGCTGGCGACTTTCAGGATGAGCATTTGGAAGAGTGCGGCGATGGAAAGGCCAAGAGTCCCTGTGAGTGCGTAGGTCCAGATTAGAGGCTACAAGTCTCCGTGACTACTTGGGTTAGATTGCTTAGATTTGCGCCATTTCTGAAAGAGATAGACCGATGGGAGACTGGCGAGGGGGGAGAGGAGCGCAGTTCGTGGCGATGCGACGGCGGTGAGGAGGATAGCTGATGGAGGGCCGAGGTAGCATAGCAAACGGGTTGAGAGTGATAGGGAGGTGTTATATGCCGGAGGAGACATATCGCACTGCTTTGTTGCCCCAAGAACGATGTGCTGATGCCGAAGTTATAGGAACGATGGTTGCCTTGAGGGGCGGTTACATTCGCTTAAGGTCGTGTCGCCAGGAACGAGTAACCGTGCCATGCCTGGTGTATCATTGTTCGTGCACAAACACCGCATAAGTCAGATCGGATTCTTCTTTTCGCTGGTTCCGTTTTAGTTCCCAGACGTGAGCAGCTGCCACTTTAACCTGAGCCGAGGGTGGGCGTGTCTGAGCATCGTGAGCGCGCCTTGGCAAATGATCCAACATATGTCATGGAGATAAGCACACTCTAAGCCGTTACGCCAAGTGATGTGTTACCGGTCTCAACAACGCGAATATCCTCGTTATCATAATCTTATTTAGGCGTTGGCCGTATTAACATCTTTGTTTAAAGATGCCCTATACTTCACAGGATGCGAAAGCGTCTACGACGATGCAAGAATTTACCTATACACCGCTTGGATCTCTGGGTATACAGCATTGTCCTACTGCTGGGGTAGCGCGTCAAAGACTGAGCCGATCACATTGAATCAATACCCTTTTCGCGTTACGGAAAATCTGTACACCGCGTTGCAGGTTCTACGCGAATCAAATGGTACGGACTTGTTTTGGATTGATGCGATATGTATAAATCAATCAGATCCGGAAGAAAGAAGCGCTCAAGTACAGAACATGAAGAAAATCTATGAGCAAGCGAGTAGAGTGGTGATTTGGCTAGGTGCTGGAAGCGCCGAGACCAGTGTGGCTATGAGCTTCATCGAAAAACTCTGGGGTTTCTGGGACTCCTTGGCCACCGCTCATGGAAACGATAAGGCCGCATTACTCGATATCTCTGCGAAAGAAGCGGGTATACTATTCGACAGCCGGGAAGGAATCGTTGACTTCAGGCCCCTAGAAGGTCTCGCGCTGTCACTTCTTCGCCCATGGTTCGAACGTGTATGGATCGTCCAAGAAGCGACGACGCCAGAGAACGACAAGATTGTGCTTTGCGGAAATGCCGTCGTTTGTTGGGATGCTTTTATCATCGCTATAGAGGTCATTACCTATTTGATATGGAGGCCAGAGCTGCAGGGGTTCTTTGCTAATGTTCAACCTATCGATAACCAAAGCTTACGACATCTTTTCAACATTAAAAAGCAACGTCAGCATAAAACCCCAGTCTTTAACCTTCTGCAGATACTTGGAAAGTATCGACATTTTAAGGCTACAGACCCAAGAGATAAGATCTACGCTTTACGTGGCTTAGCGGCAGATCTATCAGAATGCGAGCTAGTACCTAACTACTCTCTTCCACCCCCAGTCGTTTTCGCACTAGCAGCTCAGCACTTTATCATTTCAACGAGATCTTTTGAATGTCTTGGCTTTTGTGATTTCTCTAGGATAGATCTGAGGCAACCTAGCTGGGTTCCCGATTGGAGCAGTCCGAGTATACGCCATCCGCTTGCGAAACGCCAAATCCATGATAGCGGTGCGGAAGATCATCTCGTGTACAGGGCCGCGACCTTAACTGTGTCCTCTAACAGTGAGCGACAGTGGAATTGCACTATCAGAGACGGGCTAGTTCTGATTGTGGCGGGATTCCAGGTGGACACGGTCAGAAGTGTGGTAAATTTTGACGTCCTGGACGCTTGTGTAGGGGAAGGCGGCTACTCTATAGCTCAAGGCTTTAGCGAAGGACCTGCTATTTTTTGCCTAAATATACCCGAATTTGACCTGTACAGAGGCTCCTCGGAGCCCCTAAAGACAGCTTGCAGTCGGACCATAGTCGCAGATGTGATGAAGATAGGCAACGTCCGATCCCGCGGCTACGCTATTACCCTCGATTATTGGAATCACGTCCGGAGCTATGTGCAGCCACCAGCAGACCACAAATTTCGAAAAGAATGGGGGTCGCTCCTCTTCTCAACAACGGGGCGGAGTCTCTTCTGGTCACACGATGGTTACTTAGGACTAGGCCCAACCGATGTCAAGCCAGGTGATCGGGTTTGTATCATTACTTGTTCTGACCCAAATCTTGCATTTCCCCTACCGACTTATCAATTTGCTCTGGAAAAGTCTTAACACATGCTACCAAGAACAGAGCCTATTGCCATCGTGGGCAGTGCTTGCCGCTTTCCAGGCGGTTCATCCTCTCCTTCGGCGCTGTGGAGCTTGCTGGAAGAGCCTCGAGATTTGCTCAAAGAAATCCCAGCCTCTCGATTCAATCCTGGCGGCTTCTACCACCCCAATGAAGAGCATCATGGGAGTACCAACGTCAAAAGCTCCTATCTTCTTGATGAAGACCACCGCCAATTCGATAACAACTTTTTCAATGTCAATCCTCGAGAAGCAGCTGCCTTGGATCCCCAACAACGCCTGCTTATCGAGACTGTGTACGAGTCGATTGAGCCGACAGGCTTCTCTATCGATAGTATGCAAGGCTCCCAAACTTCAGTTTATGTCGGTTCTATGACTGCCGATTATTACGATATTCAGCTCCGCGACGTTGATACAACTCCTCAGTATCTTGCTACTGGAACTGCTCGAAGTATTATATCGAACCGAATCAGCTACTTCTTCGATTGGAAAGGAGCGTCAATGACTATTGGCACCGCGTGTTCGAGTAGTCTGGTTGCTGTACATCATGCTGTACAAAGTCTGAGGGCCGGTGAATCTACGGTAGCGATTGCAGCGGGGGTTAATCTGATCCTTGGACCTGAGATGTACATTTTCGAGTCAAAACTTCACATGCTGTCTCCTACTGGAAGATCACGGATGTGGGACGCAAGCGCCGATGGCTATGCGCGAGGAGAAGGCTTCGCGGCATTAACTTTGAAGACTCTGAGCCAGGCGATCAAAGATGGTGACCACATTGAGTGTGTGATTCGAGAAACAGGCGTCAATCAAGATGGCCGCACTAAGGGAATAACTATGCCCAGCGCCGAGTCGCAAAGAGAACTAATAAGGTCAACGTACCGAAAGGCTAGCTTAGACCTAGAAAGAGAATCTGATCGATGTCAATATTTCGAAGCCCAGTAGGTATATTCACTTCTTTGGTTTTACGTTCCTTGATCCTATCATATTCCTTTGGGGGATATCAATGACTTCTATAAAAGTATTGAATTATGGATACTTCCACCTTTCTTGCCCAAAATATTGTTAGAAACGAAGCTGACTCTCCGGTTTTCTAGCGGTACGGGAACCCCTGCTGGAGATCCAACTGAAGCAGAAGCCATTAAACAGGCATTTTTCCCTGATAAGGAGCCTTCAAACAAGGAAGGGAAGCTCTTTGTTGGTTCTGTCAAGACTGTGGTTGGACATCTAGAGGGTGCGGCTGGTCTTGCCGGTGTTCTGAAGGCATCACTTGCACTTCAAAGCAGCGCAGTTCCGCCGAATATGCACTTCAATCAATTGAGCCCATCTGTCAGGCCGTTCTACGACAATCTTCGGATTATCACAACCTCGCAGAAATGGCCGGCTGTTGCACACGGCTCTCCACGACGAGCAAGCGTCAACAGCTTTGGCTTTGGTGGAACGAATGCCCATGCGATTCTTGAAAGCTGGGAACCTGCAGCTAAGAGTATCACCAGGAGAGAACCTTCTTCACACGGTATCCCACAAAGATTCGGCCCTTTCAACTTTTCTGCCAATTCAGAAAAGGCGTTGGCGTCTACGATCAAGCATATGTCCGCATTTCTGAGAGAAGCTGAATTCGTTGACTTAAACAGCCTTGCTTGGACCTTGCAAACTCGAAGATCCGGTTTCCCCTTTAGGACCTCTTTTTCTGCCGCATCTAAAGAAGATTTGACGTCTCAAATCGAAACATTGTTGCAGAAAGGCACAGCAAGTCCGGGAACCGAAATTGGGACAAGGCCAATCCTAGTGACACACGACCTACCGGCCCGCATTTTTGGAGTATTTACTGGTCAAGGTGCGCAGTGGGCCACCATGGGTAAGCATTTGATACTAGAATCAAAGCTGTTCGCCGCAACGATCGATAAGCTAGAAGATTCTCTCGCAACGTTGCCTGATCCACCTCCCTGGTCTTTAAAGGAAGAATTACTGGCCGCAGGCTCAGCTTCCCGTTTAGGGGAGGCATTATTGTCTCAACCACTTTGCACCGCAGTTCAGATAGCACTGGTTGATCTTTTACGCAGCGCGAATGTCCAATTTGACGCTGTGGTTGGTCACTCTTCAGGTGAAATCGCCGCTGCGTATACCAGCGGTATTTTCTCTGCATCTGACGCGCTCAGAGTCGCCTATTACCGAGGAGTCCATACTAAACTCGCGCTAGGCCCGACAGGACAAACAGGCGCAATGTTGGCTGTTGGAATTCCCTTTAAAGAAGCGTTGGACTTTTGTGAACGCGATATGTTTGCTGGGCGACTTAGTGTTGCTGCTAGCAACGCTCCATCAAGTGTAACTCTGTCAGGAGACGCTGATGCCATTGAGGAAGCGAAACTGCACTTTGACCAACGAGGAACCTTTGTCCGAAAATTGAAGGTGGATACTGCATATCACTCCCAGCACATGGAACCTTGCTCAGAACCATATGTCGAGTCACTTCGTCGATGCGGGATCCAAGTTCAAAAGCCACGGTCAGATTGCGTATGGTATTCGAGCGTCCTGGGTTCCGATGGAAATATTCAGGATATGGAACATTCACTTGAGGATACGTATTGGGCTGCTAACATGAGGAGCCCTGTTCTGTTCTCCCAGGCTATGGCTCGCGCTATTTCTGATCAAGGCTGTTATGATATCGCGCTGGAGGTCGGCCCACACCCTGCCTTGAAAGGGCCCTCCACCCAGATATTTAAGCAGATCACAAGCATCAACATCCCTTATTATGGGCTTCTGCAACGTGGAGAGAATGATGCCGTTGCCTTTTCGGGCACTCTCGGAAAACTTTGGACTCATTTCTCCGCTCCATATGTCGATTTTGATTTTTACCGCATCGCCTCTCAAGGTCAAGACTTCTTGAAACCTCAAGTCCTCAAAAGCCTGCCAGCCTATCCTTGGGACCACGAACAAACGTTTTGGAAAGAATCCCGCATATCCAAGAAATATCGCACCAGAACAAATTCTGTGCATGAACTACTTGGCACTCGTGCAACAGAGGACACCGAAGATGTTATGCGTTGGCGAAACATCATTTAATTGAATGAGATCCCATGGCTCAAAGGTCATCAGTTCCAAGGACAAATCCTATTTCCTGCTGCAGGATATGTGGCGATGAGTGTTGAGGCCTCCATATCTCTTTCTCATGGAAAGGGCGTCAGATTAGTGGAGATTCAAGATATGGTCATTCATCGGCCAATCACCTTGGAGGAGAATTCTCCTGGTGTCGAGGTGCTTTTTAATCTCAAACGTCTATCTTCAACTGACGAAACAATTACCGGAACCTTTTCGTACTATGCGGGCAAATATGATGAAAACTCTTCTCTACTAGAGCAAATATTTACTGGTCGAGTTCTCGTCACCATCGGCAATGCACTTTCCGATGCTCTCCCTTCCAAAGTGGCGCCAAGCCTACCTATGAATGATGTGGAGCTCGATTCTTTCTATGGTTCGCTGTCGAACATAGGTCTGGATTACTCTGGGTTGTTTCTCGTCAACTCTATGAAACGGCGACTCGGTGTAGCCACAGCTACCGTCTCTAGGCCCCAACACACAGAATTGTTCGTACATCCAGCGCAGCTAGACGCAGCTTTCCATGCCATTTTCGCTGCATTCTGTGCTCCTGGCGACAGTAGGTTCTGGACACACTATCTGCCAACAAGCACCAGTAGTGTTCGAGCCAATCCGGGCCTTTGCCAGGCTATGAGAGGGAAGGAGGGTTTTACCATAGTCGACTCGTACCTGGGTGATGCGAATACCAAAACTATCACTGGAGATATTGAAATTTTTGGTGCAGATTCTGGTCAAATGGAAATTGGTGTCCAGGGGTTCACATGCTCATCATTTCTCAACCCCAAGCCGGCGGATGATCGAAAGCTCTTCTCGAATACAATCTGGAAGGCAGATATTTCTAGTGGAACGACAAGACAGGACGCCGATATCCCTGACTCGAAGGAGGATATGGAGATCATTGATAGATGCGAAAGGGCCTGCTATTACTACCTGAGAAACCTGCGAGCGGCTGTCAAGCAGGAAGAAATATGTACGTTCGAATGGTACTTCCAATCTTTCTTCGAAATGATTGATGATCTCCTATTCAACATCTCGGAAGGAAACCATCCCACGATCAAGAAAGAATGGGTCGATGATACTCACGATATGATTCTTAGCTGGGGTGAAGCACACAAAGGACAAATCGACTTGGAAATAATCATTGCGGTTGGCGAAAATCTGCCGTCAATTGTTCGAGGCGAAACTCCAATCCTCCAGGTTATGATGGAAAATGATATGCTGAATAGGCTATATAAACTCGGGCTCGGTTTCAAGTGCGCCAATAACATTTTGGCACTCGCTGCCTCCCAGATTTCACATCGATACCCGAGGATGAAAATTCTCGAAATTGGTGCAGGGACAGGAGGTGCCAGCTGGAAGGTTCTTGAAGCACTTGGGGCATCGTTTTCATCTTACACATACACCGATATTTCCGCTGGCTTCTTCGAAAAGGCGCGAGACCTCTTCTCGGAGTTCTCGAGTCGGATGATATTTAAGACACTAGATATCGAAAAAGATCCTGTCGAACAAGGCTATGTGGAAGGATCATATGACATGATCATAGCATCGAATTTTCTCCACGCTACGCGTATTCTGAAGAACACCATGGGAAATGTTAGAAGGCTATTGAAGCCAGGGGGATACTTACTCCTACTGGAAGTGACAAGCGACGTCCTAAGACCCAGATTTGTGATGAGTGGACTTCCTGGCTGGTGGCTAGGACAGGATGATGGACGGGAATTCCACCCGACCTTGAATCCAAATGAATGGAATAAAGTTCTCCGGGATACAGGATTCTCAGGAGTGGATTCTGTTAGCAATGACTTCCACCACAAGACGAAATACCTGACCTCGATCATGGTTAGTCAAGCCACCGACAGCCGAGTTCAACCACCACGTCGTCCAACGCCCCCCCTGGACCCGACCCAACGCGTCAACCAATTCGCCATCATTGGTGGATCAACGTTGCCAGTCGCCAGACTTGTTGAGGACCTTACAGAACTGCTCCAGAGCTGGAATTCGGATCCGGTATTGGTAAGCACGATTGCGGAGATTGATCGTAGCACATCGCCCCGGGGCAGCACTGTTATATGTCTTTCCGAGCTAGATGAACCGTTCTTCAAATCCACCCCCGAGGCAAGTCTTCGGGGAATGCAATCAATTTTCAGCCAAGCCAAAAACGTTCTTTGGATAACCCATGGCGCCAAATCCGACAATCCTTACTCAAACATGTTACTTGGTGTTGCTCGATCTGTCTTATTAGAGTCACCCCATGTGCGCCTTCAATTTCTGGATGTTGAGACATCCGAAAAGGACTGGCTTGATAGTCATATTCTGGCAACAGCATTGCTAAGGCTTGTTGCAATGGACTCAGTTGGTATAATGGACAACCTTCTCTGGACCACCGAGCATGAACTTGTCTTAGAGAAACAAAAGACGCTGATCCCACGCATTATTCCGAATAAGAGATTGAACGACAGGCTAAACTCGGAGAAGAGGGTTATCATGAGAGATGTGTCCTTGAATGATTCCTCGATTGTGATTAATCCTACTTCTTCTAGCATTTCGGAAGGCTTTAAAAATTCGACAACTCACACTGAAGAAGCCGGCAAAGCCCGGGTTCGGGTTAGGTTTTCTACTTTCCTGCCCATCAGAACACTGGAAAATGAGAACCGATTTCTGTGTGTTGGTTCCCAAACTGGTTCCAACGTACCTGTCGTTGTACTATCACACGAAAATTCTTCCCTGGTTGACATCGACTCTCACATGATGGTCCCATGCTCTCTAGCCCCAGGTGCCGAGGATTCGTACCTTGAATTGCTTCTTAATACCGTTCTCGCTAAATCCATTTTGAAGCTCAAGATCTCTGATGGCTCCATCTGGATCCATGAACTAGAGCCATCTTTTGCTAAAGCTATCACCCAGCAAGCCTCTGCAAACAATTTCGATGTCATCGTAACCCCTGAGTCTACCGCTACCGACTGGACACACATCCATCCTTACGCAAACCATCGAAGCATCAAATCCATACACCCAGCGAATGTCAGCCTCTTCGTTGATATTTGTTAAGATAATTCAAAGACATTAGCAACGCGAATTCTTTCAACTCTACCCGAAAGTTGTCCAACTTACAAAGTTGCTCCGCATAGTTCGAAGTACCTCTCCCTCGATCCCTCTTTAGCTGGTCTACAAGAATGCTTGATCACTGGGTGTGCTCAGTTATCTCTCGTTGAGAACAGTCTTCCTTCTCGTTCGCGGAACCGAATCGAACTTGGGGAACTGAGTCCGCCAACCAAGGCAGCCAGTCTTCACAGCTATTCTGCAATAGTCAACTGGGCACACCAAACGACCCTTCAAATAAGAGTGAAGCCAATAGATCCCAAGACGCTATTCAAATCGGATAAAACATATCTTCTTGTTGGTCTTACTGGTGAACTTGGTCAATCTATCTGCGATTGGATGGTTCATCACGGCGCTCGCCACCTCGTGGTCACTAGTCGAAACCCAAACATCAATTCTGAATGGATTAAGCAACTTCAGCGAGCTAGAGGTATCATCAAGGTCTTTGCTATGGATGTCACGGACAAAGCTGCATTGCGCAGTGTTCATCAAACGATTTGCGACACTATGCCCCCTATTGCTGGCGTTTCCAACGCTGCCATGGTTCTACGAGACAAAGCCTTCTCCGAGATGACGTTGGATGAAATGATCGATGTTTTACGCCCGAAAGTGGAGGGAACAAAAAATCTGGACGAGATCTTCGGCAATTCGAAACTGGATTTTTTCATTCTATTCTCATCTCTCGCAGGCGTGATTGGAAATCGCGGCCAGTCTAATTATGGAGCTGCAAACATGTTCATGACCAGTTTTGTTAATCAACGAAGGAAACGAGGCCTAGCGGCTTCTATTATTGGCGTTGGGATGCTGCTTGGCGTGGGGTATGTGGCGAGAACAGGGGCGAGCACTATGAGTCGGCTACGAACCTACAACTACATGGCGATTGCAGAAACCGAGATGCATGAGATCTTTGCCCAGGCAATTGCTGCAGGTGACCCTTCCTCTGGGGAAATCCCAGAGATAATCACAAGTCTTCAGAGTACCAGCATGTCTGTCAGCGAGGAGGTTAGACCGCCGTGGTACCAGGACCCCAGATTTTCGCATTACATTGTGGAACAAGAAGCTGCGAGAAATGACACTGGAACAAAGGCCGCCCTACTTTCGGTAGAAAAGAAGCTTCTTGATGCTAAAAATGGCGAGGAAGCGGTGATTCTCCTCGAGAACTGCTTTGCAGCAAAGCTCGAACTCATTTTGCAAATTCCGTCGGATAGCGTTGACAAGGGTATCCCACTGGCTGACTTGGGTATTGACTCCTTGATTGCTGTCGAGATTCGTTCCTGGTTCTTGAAGGAACTCACGATAGATATGCCGGTGCTTAAAGTACTTGGAGGAAGTTCCATCACAGACCTTTGCAAAGATGCGATGTCCAGGCTCCCGGACTCTGTGAAGCTAAGGAGAGGAGACCCTCTGCCAACGAAGGAGATAAGTTCATCGTCTGCCGACTCCGGTTCGATCTCTAGTCGCCATTCAAGCGATGAGACAGCCACCACCCCAGCCGAGTCGGAAGCGTCTGCCAGCCAGCCAACAGGCAAACGGGTTGGCTCCCAACGCCTATTTTATCGGAAAGGAGAGATGTCTTATGCAGAGTCGCGGTTGTGGTTCCTTCATCTATATCTTCAAGATGCATCCACATGCAATGGCAAGTAATTTTCCTACCTTTACTAACTTATAAACCACTCTTGTATTAGTACAGAAGTTGATTAAATGATATCTTAGTCAGATTTTCTGATGAGGTTAAAGGCTTGCTTCAACCTGCACAATTGCAGTCTGCGCTCCAAGCAGTTTCACAGAGGCACTCAGTTCTTCGAACCAGCTTCTTCCAGGATGCCGAAACTTCTCAGCCTATGAAGGGAGTGGCTAGCTCCAGTTTTATTCAATTTGAACACAAGACAATAGCAAACGACCACGACGTTGAGTCTGAAATGGAGCGCGTGAAGAAGCACGCATTTGATTTGGAAAATGGCAAAACACTCATAGTCCTTCTCTTGTCTCGATCTTCGGATTCACACCACATTATTGTCGGATATCATCATATGATTATGGACGGTGTAAGCTGGTTAATATTCCTCCAGGATCTTAATTCTGCATACTCTTGCAAAATTCTTAGCCCACTTAACCATGACTATCTGGATTTCTCGATAAACCGGAGGAAGGCGATTCAAAATGGAGAATTGAAAACAGAAATTGATTTCTGGAAAGAAGAGTTTCCCGATGTTCCCGGGCCACTGAAACTGTTTCCATTCTCAAGGGTCGAAAGCAGGTGCACGATGACAGAATATGATACGCATACCTTCGATATCAACATTGATGCCGACCTGATGGCTCAAATTAAAAAGACGAGCACTGGGCTGCGCATTACCCCCTTCCATTTCTACCTGTCTGCAATCCAGTTTCTGCTCCAACCATTCCTCGAGGGCAATGATCTGGTCATTGGAATCATGGACGCCAACCGAAACGAAGAAAACTCTTTGAATATTATGGGGTTCTTCTTGAATCTCCTCCCACTTCGCTTCAAGCTTGATGACGAACAGTCCTTTGCAGATGTGGCCCGGAGTACCCGGAAGAAAGTTTCTCGGCCTTGGGCCATTCCAGATTGCCTTTTGACATCCTACTGGACGAGTTGAATGTTCCACGATCGTCAGAGCACAGTTTATTGTTCTAGGTGGCAATGAATTACCGCATGGGTTACTCATACTACACGCTGACCGGCACGTCTGACATCAAGTGGGTGTCCTCGGCTCCTGCCAGAAACCCATATGATCTAGTCGTGGATGTTACAGAAACGGAAGGATCTTGTCTGGTGTCTTTCACGACGCAGAGATATCTCTACATGGGCGAAGATGTACAAAAGCTCATGCAGTCCTATGTTTCCTTGCTCAAGATCTTAGCTGGGATACCTCAATGTGTCTGCAGAATACACTTCAAACAGGAGTTGAAACTCAACTTTCCAGTGCACGAGGACACGGCCAGCGCGTTGACTTTGCGTCGTAGCCCGCCACTCTAAGTCATCGCATTGATCAGATCACCGAGTCCCATGGTGAACAGATCGCTGTTAAAGACACCTTGGGGAGCTCGCTGAGCTACCGCCAAGTTGCAGCGCGAGCTCATGACATCGCTTCTTCGTTGATTGGATTGCATTTCCCTGCGGAGTTCAGAGTCGCTGTTTATCTTGAGCCGAGTACTGATTCTGCATGCTCATTACTGGCAATAATGCGCGCCGGTGCTATTTATGTACCGCTGGATCCGAGAAACACTGTGTCCAGGCTTGCAGCCATGGTCGAAGATTGTAAGCCTGCTGTTATCATTTGTGACGACAATACTTCCGGTCAAGTACAACATCTAAATACACTTGATGTCCCTGTCCTCAATATATCCACGATTTCGCCGAAGGGGGATTATGCGCCAAATCTTGCACTTCGTCATGGACCAGCCTTTGCACTTTACACAAGTGGTTCCACCGGAACCCCCAAGGGCATACTGCTCAGCCATTCGGGACTTTTGAACCAGATTGCTGGAATCCAGCAAGTGTTTAGCATTGGCCAAGAGAGGGTACTCCAACAAAGCTCCCTTGGGTTTGACATGTCACTCGAGCAGATATTTATCACTCTCTGCAATGGTGGCACTGTGGTTGTGGTATCGAAGGAACATAGAGGTGATCCGGCTGCGATTGCTCGCATTATGCGAGAAGAGTCCATTACTTATACGGAATTTGTTCCTTCTGAGTACTCCGTACTTCTTAGATATGGTTCCAGCGACTTGAGGCGGTGCCATTCTTGGAAATTTGCTTTCTCTGGTGGGGAGGAAGTCACCCCAAGACTGAAAAGTGCTTTTGCCGGTCTGGATTTGCTTCATCTGCGCCTGCTGAATGTTTACGGGCCGACGGAAGTCTCTGTGTCTTGCACTCGTGGCGAAATTGCCTGCCGGGAGGCAGAAACAACTGTGCCTTCTTTTGGTTCTGTCGGTTATGTTATGCCGAACTATTCTGTTTACATTCTTAACGAGAAGCTCGAGCATGTCCCAGCCGCATTCCCTAGTCAAATTTGTGTGGGTGGCAGAGGTGTTGGAATTGGATACCTTAACAATGAAGCTCTAACGCAAGAAAGATTCATCAAAAATAAATTCACCACAGCGGACAGCGATCAGCACCAGTCTCCCCTCCTTTACCTTACAGGTGATCGCGGAAGGCTTCTCGATGACGGATCTCTGATCTTCCAAGGCCGCATGGATGGCGATTCTCAGATGAAATTACGAGGGATTCGGATCGAACCAGATGAGATCTCGAGTGTCATATTACGAACAGGTGCTTCAGTAATCGCCGACGTTGCAATTTCTGCCAGGGGTGATCCCGTCTTCTTGGTTGCATTTATTGTCTTCGCACCGCACTCCGAACCCGTGGATCAGCAACTTTACTTGAAGAATCTCCGTGCCAGCCTCCCTCTTCCTCCATACATGCTGCCTAACTTAATGGTACCTGTCGACAAGATTCCCATGAACGTCAATGGGAAAAGGGATAAATTTGCTATTGCTCAGATAACCCTTCTAAAACTGGTAAAGGACAAGCAGACTGAAACATTGGGAGGGATTGCGCTCCAACTAAAGGATGTCTGGATAGATGTTCTCTCTGAAACCGGAGACCTCTTCGAGATCGATTATGATTCAGACTTTTTCAGTGTTGGAGGCAGTTCTCTTCTATTAATCAAACTCTAGTCTCACATTAAGGAATCTTTCGGGATAAACATTCCTCTAGCAGAGTTGTTCCAGGCCAGTACCCTTCAGTCGATGGTCTCAAGGATAGAACTTCCTCTGCGCCCACAGAATTTAGATTCGATCGATTGGGTTCAGGAGACCGTATTCTCCGCAGCTGATCTCATTCACCCGCAGATACGGACCAATGGGGCCATTCGAACCTCTAGTGGGCGATCCATCCTCCTTACTGGAGCCACAGGGTTTCTTGGGAAATATCTTTTGCATCAGCTAGTAGCCGATCCTTCTGTCTCCAAAATACACTGCATTGCAGTCCGAAACGGCAGAGAAGGTAGAACGCGACAGCTTCCCATTGAATCAGCCAAGATACAGCTGTACCCAGGCGATCTCTCTGCCCCACTATTCGGACTCAGTTCCCACAAATTCAACCACCTGGGAGAAACTGTTGACACAATCATTCACAATGGTGCCGACGTCTCCTTCCTGAAAACGTACCAGACCTTCCGAGGCACCAATTTCGAGTCCACGAAACAGCTCCTGGGCCTAGCGCTCCCGCGAAATATCCCAGTCCATTTCGTCTCCAGTGCTTCCGTTGCTCATTTCAGCATGCTTTCTCCCCTGCCAGAGATATCTGTGACCGATTTCTTCCCTCCAGTCAATGGCACCAACGGCTACGCCTCTGCAAAGTGGGCAAGCGAACGTTACCTGGAAAACGCCACTGTCGTAAACCCCAAACTGGAAGTATTTATTCATCGCCCGACGAGTATTATAGGCATAGATGCACCCGCCATGGATGTTGTGGCCAATCTACTCGAGTATTCTCTGCGTCTCCGATGTGTCCCGATTCTGCAAGGCGTGCGTGGTGCCTTCGATTTCATTCCTGCCGAGAAAGTTGTCTCCGGCGTGCTGGCTACACTCGGAGAACATCCATCACGGGAACGTGTACGCTATTTCCACTATTGCAGTGACGAGAAGGTACTTCCTGATCAGCTGAAAGAGTACCTGGAAAACACGCACGGCGGCAATTTTGTCAGGGCTCCGCTGATGGATTGGATTGCGAAGGCGAGGGAAGCAGGCCTGCCGGAGCTTATTGCTTCGTATTTTGAGATTGTGGTTGGAAAGGAGGACGAGATCAATTTCCCGGTGCTGGTCAAGGGATTGGTTTGAAAAAATTTCATAGTTTCGGCGCCGGAGGCATTCGTGGAGGGGGCGTTTGGCAAGTTTCGGAAGGGAGTAGCTTTGTGTGCTGTACATAGATCCCTGGCTGGGAAAAGGGGGCCTTTTCGGGCCCCTCGTTAAAAGTTGACGATGTCTGATAAGATGGGTGAGCAGACCTGAGCAGGCATGTGCCGAAGCTGAGCCGAGCCTGAGCCAGCCTGAACAAAGGCGGCGCGGGATCACGTGAACTTGATGGATGGGAGGTGTCGAGATTCCGGTCAAGCAACAGCCCGATCGATATCGGAATCTCGACATGAGCAATTTCCATTTCCGTCTTTGGACCTGAGCTGTTGCTGCTATAGCCTGAGCTGTGGGTAGACCAAACCTGAGTTAGGCTGAGCAAGTGAGCCAAGAAGGTGAGCTAGGGGCAACCCGTTTGGGCTCCTCGGCTATAACTGCTGCTGGCTAAAATTGAAAAGAGCAAGGCAGGGGTTCTTTCGGAACCGATTTTGAATCCTGTTCGCAAGAGCCGTACTAAACGACTTACCGAACCTCGCAAATCTCAACTTCAACATATATAAACACATACCGACCTATTAAGCACTTGTTCAACTCCTGTCTGCCATAAGACATTATACTCAAATTCATACAATACTAATCTTAATAGCAATTATCAACGATTCTGTATAGTATAAAAGGGCCTTAGAGACGACAATATAAATCCTACGCATAGACGTTTAGCACTCCTTATGAACGTGCTACTTATCATACAACTCTATTAGATGCTTTCCCTAAGCAAGGTATTATTCATACAAGACCGCGCAATAAGACACGGTACAGCAGTTGTATCTAGGATTACAACGATTAGTTCGCTGGCCCTTCCGTAGCTAAAAGCCTTAACGGCACGGCTAATTTGAAGCCAAAACCCTCGATCTGCTACTCCGGATTCGATCCTCTTGACTATCGTAATAACGATCATTCCTCTAGGGGGCATCGTATTAGCTGAGGTGCGAGTATAATCTCAGCTCAGCTCACCTCCCTCTTCTCGCCGTCGCACCATCGCGATTCTTACCGCAATGCTCTCTCGTAGCATTCCTTTCATGCGATATGACCTAGCCAATAGACGTAATGCTTCACAATAACATAGCCAGCTTCTATCTAGCTACGCCATAGCATTACGCGTCAAGAGAAGGATCTCAGTATACTCCTTTACGCCACAGAGAATACGATCTGCGCTGTATGCCTAGAGCTAGGGCTAATCTATAACAAGAAGGATTCTGGTGAGCTCCCTTAAGCTAATAGAGACGATAATATACTCTAATATCTTGGTTTAGATTGGTCTGTAACGAGTAGGGCCAATTTTTGTCCAACGTAGGTATAGCAAGTGACAATCTGCATAACAATAGCATCATTAAAGCTTTTCTTAAGCATCCTACACACCAAATACGAACACTAGCAGTAGAAGAATAGGTCACAAGCAAGGAGGCTAAGGCGGAAGATAATATAAAGGCACGTCATAAGATCTTAGGAGAAGCAACCGCCGCTAGAATTAGCATAGCATAATATACGCTACGGAGTCTCAATTCTGCTAAAGAAGAGTCGATCTAGGCTTAGCTCCGCAAAGATAAGCGCAAGCCCTATAGGATTAGTGTCATTGATTAGATATCAAGCAAGATTAGACTAGCTGTCACTATACTGATCATATATCGATTCGGAGATTCCGGATAGTTTATATGGAGCTGATGAGTCGGACACATACCCTTGTGATTTTATGATCAAGCGAGCTGATGGTCTAATTAGCTGTAGGAGAGGAAATTTCATTATCTCTAGTCAGTTAATAGGGTAAACAAGCTTCCTTCCTGTCACGGAGCAGGTAAATCACGTGCTACGAGCACGTGACGCGCTTAGCGAAGCTCTCTATAAATACTCTCGTTTCACTTAAGCACTACTTAGTTCTGTAGAATATTATCACATACTTCACTTCATTTGAAAGAGCACTATAATATATAACAGTTATAAGTCTAAAGCCACTTATATATTAATAAAACAATATACTATATAGTAATTATATATTTATAAGCTCAAAGTTATATTCTTAAATTATCTAATTATTAATATAAAGCTTGTTTTATATAGTCTTATAACTATAAGTATAATACTACAAAAGTCTGATCTAAATAATATATTAGCAAAGACTTAGTCTAAACTATTAATACTAAAAGACTAGCTAAGCTAATA
>Ga0182030_10007319_pt1 | contig 23063 bp, 17 predicted proteins | sample 812S3MmetaG_FD_121299 | JGI IMG/M metagenome (GOLD analysis project Ga0182030, IMG submission 121299) | Permafrost microbial communities from Stordalen Mire, Sweden - 812S3M metaG (Illumina Assembly) | ecosystem: Environmental > Terrestrial > Soil > Wetlands > Permafrost | place: Sweden...
GTGTGCGCGGTCGTGGTGGTCACCGCGGTGGTGGTCGTGGTCGTACCAGTGGCGCCCGAGGAGGTCTCGAGAATCAACGCCGAACCCGTGGGAACGGCACTCGGATTCTTCGTGGTGCCCGAGAGCCAACCGGCAACGAGACCCGTGGCGATGGTCGAACTCGGGATGCTCGCCGACGTAGGACAAGTCGCGGTGACGAGCACGGCCGTCAACGCCGTGGTCGCGGCGGTGCAAGTCTTGCCCAGGAGGGTCGGCAACGTCACCGGGGCGGCGGCGCGGCCGCTCGAGACCGTGACCGCGAGGGCCGAACCGCCCGCGACGCTAGAACCTGCGGTGGGGGTCTGAGAGATGATGTCGCCCGCCGGGACCGTCGCCGACGCCACGGTCGCGGTCACGTTCAACTTGAGTCCATCGTTCTTCACCAGCGACGACGCCTCGTTCAACGTGAGTCCCGAGACGCTCGGCGCAGTGTGCTTCGTGGTCAGGTAACCGAGCTTCCAGGCCAATCCCCCGCCAATCGCGAGAATGATCAACAACGCCGCGGCCGCCAGGTAGACGGGCCGGCGTCGTCCGCCACCAATGGGAGACAGGTCCTCGAAGGCGCCCGGCGCCGAACGGCGCGGGGGCGCTCCGTGCCGTGGTTGGGGTGACTGGCCAAAGGTGGGCGACGACCGTGGTGACGAGACGATCTGATTGGGCGACGGCGGACGAAAGCCCACTGATTGACGTGGCTCGGCGAGAGCGAAACTACCCAGCAGAGAGGGACCCGGGTCGTCGTACTTGACGTAGGCGCCGTCGTCGGGCACCACGGCCGAGAGTCGCTGGGTCAACTCCTCAGCGGTCAGGCGCAGCAGCGCGTCGGGCACAGTGGCCTGGGCCAAGACGATGTCGAGTCCGCCCAACTCCGGGCGCGCGGGCAATGGTCCCAGTAGTCGCTCACGCAACATGGACTCGGCCGTCGCACCTTCAAAGGGTGTCGCGCCGGTGGCCGTTTCGAAGAGGATCAGGGCCAGCGCGTAGACGTCGGAGGCGGCGGTGGCGATGTCGCCACGAGCCTGCTCGGGTGAGAAGTAGCGAACGTCGTCGCGCGTGGTGAAGTGGCGATGTGGTCCCGCGAGTCCCGCGAGGGCCACGTCGGACACGCGCACGTGGCCCGACTCGTCGAAGAGAATCTTGTTCGGGGAGAGTTCGCCGTGCACGATACCGTGCTCGTGGATATAGGCCAACGCCGAGGCGATGTCGCGGCCGAGACGCGCGGTCTCCTCCACACTCAGTACCTGACCTGATCGCAAGAGGTCTTCGAGCGATCCGCCGCTCAGGTACTCGCCCACCATGAAGATGGACCCGGCTTGCTGTCCCCCGTCGTAGACGCGCGCCACGTGGGGATGGCGAAAGGTGGCGGCTTGGATGATGTGGTCGCGAAAAGCGCGCCGCACCTCCTCGTGAGCCGCGAGGGAGGCACTCAGCACCTTGATGACGACTTCGCGCTGCAGGGTGAGGTCCTCGGCGCGGTACGCCTCGACGGTGTGGCCAACGCCGATGAGTTCAATCAGTCGATAGCGCCCGGCGAACTCATGCCCGGGGGCGAATGACGATGGCATCATGTGCAGACCTCAACTCAATCATTGCTTACTCGAGGGTAGCCGACCACGTCCCCGTCACCAGGAGTTCCTCGAACGCTTCTTGGGAAATCATCGGTACCCGCGCGTCACGGGCCTTGGTGAGCTTGGAGGCGCCGGGCGCGTCGCCGACCACCACGCAGTACGTCTTGGCCGACACCGAGCCGGGCGACGTGCCCCCGCGCGCCAGGATCGCGGCCACCGCCTCGTCGCGCGAATATCCCTCAACCGCCCCCGTGACCACTACCGCACGGCCACTCAAGGTGGTCTCGAGCGCGCCGGCGACATCGGGTTCCACCAACTGGACCCCCGCGGCGGCCATCGACGCCATTCGTTGGCGCGATTCGTCGTCGCGGGCGTACTCGTAGACCGATTGAGCAATCACCGGTCCGATGCCCTCGACCGTCTCGAGGTCTTCCAAAGGGGCCGCGGCCAGAGCGTCATACGTGCGAAAACGCGCGGCCAACTCGCGCGCGGCCACTGGTCCGACGTGACGGATCCCTAAACCCACGAGAATGCGACTCAGCGGTGCGGTGGTGGCGCCGCTGATGGCTGCGACCAGCGCGCGCGCCGAAAGTTCGCCAAAACCCTCGAGCTGCGCCAGTCGTGCGGACTCCAGGGTGAAGAGATCGGCCACGTCGACGATCAGGCCCTCGGCGAGGAGCTGAGCCACGCGTTGCTCACCGAGGCCCTCGATGTCCAGGGCTCCTCGAGAGGCGAAGTGAACGATCTTTTGCATCTGCTGCGCCGGACAGGCGGGGTTCACGCAGTACGTGTCACTCTGCTCGTCGTAGCGACGTAGCTCACCCCCGCACTCCGGACAAGTCGTCGGGAACGTCCAGGGCGCGGCGCGCGATTCACCCTCGACCACGACCGCGCCCACTACTTCGGGGATCACGTCGCCTGCCTTGCGCACGATGACGAGGTCGCCGGGTCGTACGTCTTTTTCGCGCACCTGGTCCTCATTGTGCAACGTCGCCATCGCCACCCGCGAACCCGCCACCACCACCGGCTCGAGCACGGCGTATGGCGTGGCGCGGCCGGTGCGACCGATGGAGACCTCGATGTGCAACAGCCGTGTCGTACGCTCCTCGGGCGGGAACTTGCGTGCGATGGCCCACCGCGGGGCCCGACTCGTCGAGCCCAGTGCCGCACGACTGGCCAGATCGTCGAGTTTGATGACCGTGCCGTCGATGTCGTAGGTGAGGTCGTGTCGATGCAGTTCGAACCACGTCGAACGCTCGATCATCTCCTCGACGCCGGTCACGATGAGCGTCTCGGGCGCCACCAGGAATCCCCAGTCGCGAAGTTGCTCGAGCGTGGCTCGGTGCGTCGTGAGCGGCAACGTCGCCGCCAAGTCGACCAACTGATACGCCAGGAACGACAACGGGCGTGAAGCGCTGACGGCGGGGTCCTTCTGTCGCAGCGAACCCGCGGCGGCGTTGCGGGGATTGGCGAAGATCTTGGCGTCGAGAGCGCGTTGGGTCTCGTTCAGCTGCTCGAAGTCGGCCTTGGCGAGGAACACCTCGCCACGAATCTCCAGCGTGCCGGAAATCTGGGGCAGTTCGTGAGGCACGTTGGCGATGGTGCGCACATTGTCGGTGACGTCCTCGCCGACGCGTCCGTCGCCACGCGTCGCCGCCTGAACCAGGCGCCCATCGCGGTAGGTGATGGAAAGCGCCAGCCCGTCGATCTTCGGCTCGACCGAGAATTGCAACGGGGCCGTCTCACCGAGACCCTTGACGACTCGCTCGCTCCACGCGCGTAGTTCGTCCACGTCGAAGACGTTGTCCAGGCTCAACATCGCCTCGGCGTGACGCACGGGTGAGAACACCGCCGACGCTGGCGCGCCCACGCGTTGCTCTTCGGAGGCACCCACTTCGGGGTGCACTCGTTCGAGCTCGCGCAACTCGAGTACCAGCGCGTCGTAGTCCGCGTCGGGAATCATCGGCTCGTCGTGGACGTAATACGCCTCGGAGTGACCGGTGATCAGTTCACGCAACTGTGCGGCGCGTTGCGCCGGCGAACTCATCGCGACACGAGGGCCGCGCCCTCGACCACGGAATCGTCCTCGAGGGAGTAGAAGACCACCGTCTGACCCGCGGCGACCGGGCGGGCCGCCTCCAGGAGCTGCAGCGACCAGTCGCCGTCGTGGCGCAGTGTCGCTTGACGAGGCTGGCCATGGGCGCTCCATTGCGCCCACACGTCGGTGTCGGCGTCCAGCGCAGCGCGCGCGAAGGTGAGCGAGTCGCCGTCGAGGGGTAGTGACGTCACCAACACGTCCTCGAGCCGTCCCACCTCGACACGGCGCGCGGTCAAGTCCACGCGGGCGACGAATCGCTTGGCGCCATCACGCCCGGGCAGTACCCCACGACGCTGTCCGACGGTCATCAATTGCGCAGTGTCCGTGTGACCGACCACCTCACCACTCGTGAGGTCCACCAGGTCGGCGCTCGACATGTCGATGCGTGAGCGCAAGAATACCTCGCGGCCCCGTGACGCCTCGATGAAGCACACGTCCTGGGAGTCGGGCTTGTCCCACGTGGGCAGACCCACGCGTTCGGCGTGGGCGCGCACTTCGCTCTTGTTCATGGCACCGATGGGCAGGAGCAGTCGTTCGAGTTGGGCCTGCTGCAGGTAGCCCAACACGTAACTCTGATCCTTGGCGAGGTCCGCGCCGCGCGTCAGCAGCGGCGTCTCTTCGCGCCAGCGGATCTGAGCGTGATGACCCGTCGCCACCGCGTCGAAGCCGAGGCGCTCGGCGCGTTCGAAGAGCAGGTCGAACTTGATGTGACGATTGCACTCGATGCAGGGGTTGGGCGACGTGCCCTGGGCGTGGCCCTGCACGAACGGGGTCACGACGAGAGCTTCGAACTCCTCGGTGTAGTTGAACACGTGGTGATCGATCCCCAGCAGTTGGGCGACACGGCGCGCGTCGTCGACGTCGGCCACCGAGCAGCAACCCGAGTCCGAGGCTCCCCCCCACAGCTTCAAGGTGGCGCCCACCACCTCGTGACCGGCCTCCTTCAACAGAGCGGCCGCGACCGACGAGTCCACGCCGCCACTCATCGCCACAAGGACTTTCATGGTCCCAGTCTGCCAGTTACGCCCGGGGACTTGTCTCTTCGCGCAGCCGGCCCACGGCGCGCGTGACCGCCGCGATCACCGCGCCGACCTCATCGTCGCTGGTGTCGTGGCCCATCGTCAGGCGCAACGATCCCCGAGCGAGCTCGGGCGCGACGCCCATCGCCGCGAGGACGTGGCTGGACACGGCGGCACCGCTCGAACAGCTCGACGCGGCCGACGCACACACGCCGTCCTGGTCGAGAAGGAACAACAACTCGTCACTGGCGATACCCTCGAACGTCGCGTGCACGGTGCCAGCCACGGTCGTCGCGCCCTCGGCAGTGATGCGAGCCCCGGAGAGTTGCGAGAGAGCCTTGCGCAAGCGATCCTGTTTCTCGCGCACCCGCTGGTCGCCGCTGCGCCGATCGGCCTGCACGCACCGGATCGCGGTCGCCAGTCCCACGCACGCCGCGACGTCCACCGTGCCGCCGCGGCGGCCGCGCTCTTGTCCGCCACCGGGCATCATGGCCTCGAGCGCCACGTCGCGTCGAAGAACCAGCGCTCCACTATTGACCGGTCCCCCGAGCTTGTGGCCGCACAAGGACACCGCGTCCACGCCGTGGGTGAACTCGACCAGGTCGAGCCAAGGAGCTGCGGCGACGGCGTCGCTATGGGTGACCAAGTGACCGGGGCCTTGGGCGCGCACCGCGGCCACCACGGCCTCGAGCGGCTGCAGGACCCCTGTCTCGTTGTTGGCGGCCATGACGCTCACCAATGCGACGGAGTCGTCGAGGGCCGCGTGCAACGCGGCGACGTCGAGAATGCCGTCTGCGTCCACACCCACCTCACGCACTTCGACCGACGCGAAATCGGCCGCCATCATGCGAGCGGCGTCGAGAACCGCGTGGTGTTCGATGGCCGACACCACCAGCGTGGTTCGCTCATGTGAACGGCGGTGCGAATGGGCCACCCCGGTGACCGCGAGGGTGCACGACTCCGTGCCGCCCCCGGTGAAGATGACGCCGCCCGGCTTGGAGCCGACGAAGGCGGCCACGACGTCACGGGCCTCTTCGACCGCGCGGCGCGCGTCGCGCGCGGCGCGATGGCTGCCCGAGGGATTACCCACGACGCCGTGCATCCACGGGGCCATGGCTTGGGTTACTTCGTCTCGACGCGGCGCCGAGGCCGCGTGATCGAAGTAGTACTGACTCACGCGATATAGAAGGACTTCACGTTGGTGAACTCACGCACACCAGCGACACCGAGCTCACGACCGTAGCCCGAGGCCTTGACCCCGCCGAAGGGCAGCTCATTCATCGAAGCGACCACCGCATTGGCGAAGATGATCCCCACGTCGAGACCGGCGATGACCTGGTCAATCTCGGCCGGGTCCGTCGCCCACACGGAGCCCGAGAGCCCCCAGGGAGTGTCGTTGGCGTAACGGATCGCTTCGTCGAGGTCGTCGACGACGTGCACGACGGCGACAGGGCCGAAGAGTTCCTCGTTGCCGGCGGGCGCGGTCTCGGGCACGTCCACCAGGACGGTCGGCGGGAAGAAATAGCCCGGACCCTCGAGCGGCACGCCACCAGTGACGGCGACGGCGCCCTGCGCGAGGGACTCCGCGACCTGCTTGCTCAGGGTGTTGAACTGCGCCTCGTTTGCGAGGGGTCCGAGCACGGTCGACGAGTCCATCGGATCGCCGGTCGGCGCGGCCGCCATGCCAGCGGCGAAGCGCGAGATGAACTCTTCGGCCACGTCGCGCACCACGATGAAGCGCTTGGCGCAAATACAGGCCTGTCCGTTATTCTGCAGGCGCGCGGTCACCGCGAGGGGAACCGTGTGGTCGAGGTCTGCGGACTTGGCGACGATGAAGGGGTCCGAGCCGCCGAGCTCGAGGACGCACTTCTTCAGGTGCTTACCCGCCAGCGCGGCCACTGAGCGGCCCGCCGTCTCGCCGCCGGTGACCGTCACCGCGGCGATTCGCGGGTCGCCGATGACCGACTCGATGCGACCCGACTCGATGAACAGGTTGGTGAAGATGCCCTGGGGGAACCCGGCGCGCGTGAAGAGACCCTCGATGTACTGCGCACAGCCCGGCACGCTCGACGAGTGCTTGAGGACCATGGGGTTGCCCGCCATGATATTGGGCACCGCGACGCGGATGATCTGCCAGAGGGGGAAGTTCCACGGCATGATCGCCAGCAGCGGCCCGAGCGGCTCGTAGCGGATGCCGCTCTTCGTGGCCTTGGTCTTGATGATCTCGGTCGCCAGCATGCCCTCGGCGTGCTCGGCGTAGTAGCGCATGGTGAGGGCGCACTTGGAGGCCTCGCCTTTGGCCGCGGCGAAGGTCTTGCCCATCTCACTGGTCATCAGCGCGCCCGCGACGGGGATCTCACCCTCGAGTAGCTCCGCGACGCGGTTCATCAATTCGGCGCGCTCGGCGAAGGACGTCGTCTTCCAGTGCAGGAACGCCTCGTGGGCGGTCGCGAGAGCGGCGTGGACGAATTCGTCGTCGTGGGTCTGGTACTCAGCGAGGACGGCTTCGGTGGCGGGGTTGATGGCAGTGAAGGTCATGTGTCTAGTCTGCCACGGAAACCGGCGAATGCGACGGGCTCATCCCCATTTCACGCCAGTACTGGGGGCGAAAAAAACTCAACAGCGCCAGAACCGCACCGAAAGCGATCGCAGCACCCAGTGAGGTCACCCGCACGCCGTAGTCATGAGCCAGGGTGGCCTGGATCACCGCGCCCACGGGATAGAACAGCGACAGCGACAAGACGTAGAGCGACAGGATGCGCGAGCGTTCCTTCGTCGGCGCATTCAATTGGACTGAAGTGTTCAGACCGGTCATCGTACCCACGTAGGCCCCGCCCAGTACCAATAGCGACAGCGCCGAGAGCTCCAGGTTCGGTGCGTAGGCGTAGATGCCCTCGATGGCGACCATGGCCACCATCGATCCACGCAGAACGGTCAGGCGCGACGTGCGCCTCGCGACACCCGGCAGCGTCAAGGCCCCGATGACCGCTCCGACCCCCTGGGCGGTGACCAACCACAACGTGCCGACCTTGCCCGAGTGCAACTCGTCGATGGCCATCGCGGGCACCAGAGTGATGAAGGGGCTGATCAGGAGCCCGACGGCTCCCACGCCGATGATGGCGTTACGGCATCCTCGCGAGTGCCAGCCCGCACGAAGCCCAATGATGGTCTCACCCACGATGGCGAGACGGGTGGTCATCCGCGGGCGTTCGCCGCTGTGCACGAAAGAGAAGGCGATCACCACCACGACGAAGGAGATGGCGTTGGCAGCGAAACACCACCCCGGGTTGCCGAGGGCCAACGCAACGGCCGCGAACACCGGGCCGATGATGCGCCCCAAGTTGAACTGCGCCGAACCCAACGAGACCGCCGCGAGCACCTCGTCGTGGTCCACGAGGTCGGGTAGCAATGACTGCCACGCCGCCCACGATGCCGAACTGCAGAACCCCTCAGCGATCGCGAGGTAGCAGGCCAGTGGCGCGGAGAGATGGTGGGTGAGCTCGAGGATCGCCAGTGCGCCAGCCGCGGCGGCCTGGGTCAGGTTGTTCATCTGGATCCAGCGCTGACGCGAGTAACGGTCCGCCATCACGCCGCCGAGAGGTGAGCCGATCAAAGCGGGCAACCACGCTGCAGCGGTCAACAGACCTAGCCAGGCGGCGTTCTTGGTGGTGACCGTGAGGTAGATGCCGAGCGCCACGCTCTGCATCCACGTGCCGGTGGATGAGATGAAATTTGAGCCGAGGGCCAGGGCGAAACTGCGGTGGCGCAGGGGCGCGAATGAAGCAGACGCCATGTAACGAGGTTACTGGCGCGAGGTCCTAGTCGTCGTCGTGGTGTCGGCGTGGACGAAGGGCGAACCACCAGACCGAGATGATCGTGGCGAGGGCCCCGAGGACGCCGAGGGTCGACTTCATCCCGCGTCCGTTCGAAGTCGGCTGCTCGCTCACGGCTCCATCGTAACGTTCACGGCGCCGGGGTGACTCACCCCGGCGCCGTGAATAGTTGCGGGCAACGCCCGCGAGGCGGGTTACGCCGCGACGGTGCTGGCCGCTTCGATGTTGAGTTCGAGCACGATCTTGTGGCTCACCGCGACGGCGCCGTTCTCCAAGGTGCCGTCGAAGTTGACGTTGAAGTCACGACGGTCGATCTCGGTCGTGGCCTCGAAGCCGATGACCGATCCACCCGGTACGGTCGAGGGACCGGTGCCCTGGAACTCGACGGCGAAAGTGACCGACTTGGTGACGTCACGGATGCTCAGGTCGCCCACCAGTTCGTAGGCGTCGCCACCCTTGGAGGTGAGGCTCGTCGACTTGAAGGTCAACGTCGGGTAGGTCTCCTGGCCGAGGAAGTCGTTGCTGCGAATGTGATTGTCGCGCATCTCGTTGTCCGTGGTGATGCTGGCGGCCTGGGCGACGGCGACGACCGACGATGTCTCGGGGGTGTCACCAATGGTGATGGTGCCCGTAAAGTCGGCGAAACGGCCACGGACCTTGGACACGACGAGGTGGCGTGCGACGAACGTCAGCGTCGAGTGGACCGGGTCCACGGTGTACACACCAGCAGCGGGGAAGTTGCTCATTATTATTTCTCCTGAATTTCGTGCACGGGACTGTGCGTAGTCCAATATAGTTGCATATGCAATTACTTGTCAAGCAATAATTTAATAGTCAGATAAATGTTAGGATAATCCTGATGCCAACAGCGGACCCGATGAGTGCAGTGTGTCCCTCGAGTGACGAGAGGGTCACCCTGTTCGCCCTTTTGTTGGACACCAACGCCCGCCTCTCGCGTAGCTTCGGACTTCGTCTCGAGGAGAATTGCGACATGCCCCTGGCGTGGTTCGAGGTCCTCTTGCAATTGCGCCGCGAGCCCACGGGCCGTCTCAAGATGAGTGAGATCGCCGAGGCCATCGTGCACTCCACTGGTGGCACGACCCGACTGATCGATCGACTCGAGGAGGCCGGATTCGTGCAACGCCAGCTCTGCCCTTCGGATCGCCGTGCCGTGCACGTGGCCATCACGCCCGAGGGCAACGTCAAACTCGACGACGCGCTGGGGGTGCACATGGCCTATCTGGAAGAGCACGTCTCGAGCCGGCTCACCTGCGACGAGCGCGGCGCCCTGACCACCTTGTTGGGCAAACTGAACGAGTCAAGCTAAAAAACGCGACGCCGATTCGTCATGCCGAGTCGTCACGCCTTGGCGATCCACGCGAAGGCCACGCGGCCATCGTCAAGCTCCAACGCAGTCGCGGTACCCTCGCCCGCGCCCACGATGACCTCGGTGGCCAGTACCTCGCTCGCCAACGTGGCGAATCCGTCGGCCAAATCGTCCAGACCCGTGACGTGCAACACGATGCGGTCCGACACGTCGAGACCGGTGTTCTTGCGTAAGTCCTGCACCTGACGCACCACGTCACGCAGGTAGCCGCGACGTAGCAGATCCTCGTTCAACGTGAGGTCCAGTGCGATCACTTCGCCACCCTCGCGCGATACCGCGAAACCACCCTGGCTCTTGACGCGAAGCTCCACGTCCTCACCGCCGAGTACGAAGTTGCCGGTGGACAGTTTGACCGTGATGTTGCCGCCAGCTTCCAGCGACTCGGCGGCGGACACCGAATCGAGCGCGGCGAGGGCCGCCTTGAGCTCCTTGACCGCCTCGCCCAGGCGCGGACCGACGCTGCGGAAGTTCGGCACCAGTTCGAAATTCAACACCTCGGCCAGTTCCGTGCCGTATTCGAGTTCATCCACGTTGAGCTCGTCCTCGACGATCCCGGCGGGTGGCATGACGACTCCGGTGGGCAAGAACACCAAGGCCCGCGACAGCGGCTGGCGCACCTTGACGCCGGCGTCGGCGCGCGCGCCGCGACCCAGTGACGTCAATCGACGCGCCACGGCCATCGACACCTCGAGCTGCTCGTCACGACGGTCGCTGACGGCCAGCGGCCAGTCGGCCAGGTGCACGGAGTCGTCATCGGTCGTCCCGAAGAGCTCGCGGTACAGGCGTTCGCTGATGAACGGACAGAACGGGGCCAACAACAACGTGATGCGTTGCAGGACGTCGAGCAGGGTGGCCTGGGCCGCCAGCGAGTCCGAGCGCGGCGTGTTCGGATCGGTTCGCCAGAAACGGCGTCGGCTGCGCCGCACGTACCAGTTGGAGACGTCGTCGATGAGCTCGGAGATGGCGTCGGTCCCCGACAAGGGCTCGTAGCCTTCCAGGGCGGCCGTCGTCACGGCGGTGACGTGCTCCAAGCGTGACAGGATCCACCGGTCAATGGCCGGGCGGTTGACAACGGCGGGGATCTCGGGGTCGATCGGATCGAACTCATTGAGTGACGCGTAGGTGGTGAAGAAACTGAAGGTGTTCCACAGGGTGGCCAGTGCATCGCGCATCGACGCGTCGATCGCCGCGAGGCTGGCGCGCGTCGACGTCCACGGTGATCCCTGGGAGAACATCCACCAGCGCAGGGCATCGGCCCCGCGAGTGTTGAGCACTTCCCACGGATCGATGACGTTGCCCTGGGACTTGCTCATCTTCTTGCCGTTCTCGTCCACGATGTGGCCGAGGCACAGGACGTGCTCGTAAGGCTTGTCCCCGAAGACCAGGGTGTTGACCGCCAGCAACGAATAGAACCATCCGCGCGTCTGATCGATCGCCTCGGCGATCAATTGGGCGGGAAACTGCATGGCGTCAGCGCTGCCGGGCACGTGGGGATAGCCCACTTGGGCCGCGGGCATCGCGCCCGAGTCGAACCACGCGTCGATCACTGGCTCCACGCGCCGCGCTGGCGCTTGGCAGGTGCGACACGGCACGATCACCTCGTCGATGGCCGGACGGTGCGGGTCGAGGTCGCTCAGGTCACGTCCGGTCAACTCCGAGAGCTCGGCGCGCGAACCCACGCAGGTCAGGTGGTTCTCCTCGCAGCGCCAGATCGGCAGTGGCGTGCCCCAGAAACGGTCGCGAGAGAGAGCCCAATCGACGTTATTGGCGAGCCACTCGCCCATCCGACCTTCACGGATGTGCTCGGGGTGCCAGTCAATCGTCGCATTCTCTGTGAGCATCTGCTCCTTGAACCGACTGGTGGCGATATACCAACTGGGCTTGCCCCAGTAGATCAGCACCGTGCCACAGCGCCAGCAGTGCGGCAGGGAGTGGGCGTAGTCCAGGCGGCGTAGCAACAGGCCACGACGTTCGAGCTCGTCGTTGATGTCGTGGTTCGCTTCGCGCACGTCGCGACCCGCGAGCCAGGGCACCGCGCTGGTGAAGGTACCGTCGGGACCGACGGGATTGATCGTCGGCAGCGAATGGGCCCGCCCGACCAGGCGGTCGACCTCACCGAAGGCCGGCGCCTGGTGCACCAGTCCCGTGCCGTCGTCGGTGGTGACGTAATCGGCGTCGACGACGTAGCACGCGTCCACTCCCTCCGCGAAGGCGACGTCGTCGAAGGGGCGTTGGTAGTGCACGCCCAGCAATGCGGTGCCCGGCATCGTGGCGTCGACAGCGGTGCCCTCACCGAGCACCGATTCGACGAGCTCGCGAGCGAGCACCAGTCCGTCAACCACCGCGTAGGTGATCTCGGGGTTCACGGCCACCGCAACGTTCGACAGGAGAGTCCACGGCGTCGTCGTCCACACCGCCAAATGCGTGGCCCCCTTCAACCCGCCGTGCGCGTCGGCGTCGAGGATCGCCAGGCGCACGAAAGCACTTTCGTCGACCTCGTCGGTGTAGACACCGGGCTGGCCGAGCTCGTGACTCGAGAGCGCGGTACCGCATCGCGGACAATACGGGACAACCTTCAAGTCCTCGTAGAGCAATCCGCGGTCGAACAACTGCTGGAGTTGCCACCAGACCGATTCCACGTAGGACGGGTGAAAGGTGTAATAGGCGTGCTCCATGTCGGTCCAGTAGCCGATGCGCTCGGTCAGACGCTCAAACTCCCCCACGTAGGTCAGTACCGACTCGCGGCACAGGCGGGTGAACTCCGCGATGCCGACCTGCTCCTCGATGGCTTTTTTGCCCGAGATGCCCAGTTGCTTCTCGACCTGCACCTCCACGGGCAGACCATGGGTATCCCATCCCGCACGACGCGCCACGAAATGACCCTGCATCGTCTGGTAGCGACAAAATAAGTCCTTGTACACGCGCGCCCAGACGTGGTGCAGCCCGGGCATCCCGTTAGCGGTGGGCGGTCCTTCGTAGAAGATCCAGGGATGAGAGCCCTCACGCTGGGCCATGGTGCGCGCGAAGATGTTGTGCGCTTGCCAGCGCGCCAGTTCAGACTCTTCAATGGCTACAAAATCAAGTTCGGCGCTGACCGGGCGAAACACGAGTCTCCTTAGTTGCGTTCAACCATCGTACTAAAGGGGCGCTGCGATCCCGTCGCCGCTAGACGTGCGACGCGGCGAACCTCTCGTCGAGCCAGTCCTCGCTCAAATCCTCGAGCGAGTCCAACAACAAGTCCGCGAGCAAGAAGACCGCCAACTTGCGGTCCGAGGGTGTGGGCACCGCGACCACCGTCATGCGACCGGCCTTGGCCGCGAGCACGCCCGCGGCTGAATCCTCCAGGACGAGACAGCGGTCAGGCGCGACACCCAGGGCGGCAGCGGCCGTCAGGAACACGCCGGGGTGCGGCTTGCCGTAGGGCTCGAACTCAGCCGAATGCAACGACACGAAACGATCGCGCAGACCGAAATGGTCGAGCGCCCGCTCAATGAGGGCGAGCGGTGTGGAGCTGGCCAGCGCCACTGGCCCGCGCGCGGACGTCAGGGCAATGGCCCGTTCGGCCCCGGGGAGCATGCGCCCCTTGGTCTCGATGAGTTCGCCCACACGCGCCAAGAGCAGGGCGACGACGTCGGACTTGCTCGGTCCTGACCAGGGGTAGCGGTCGTACCAGTACTCGACGACCTCGGCCACGAAGAGGCCCTTGGTACTGCGATCGGTGGCCTCATCGAGGTCGACGCCCAGACCCCCGAAGATTTCGATCTCGGCCTCGTGCCAGAGGACCTCGGAGTCGATCAACAACCCATCCATGTCGAACAAGGTGGCTTCGATTGTCATGGGAACACTCTGACACAGCCACTACCGTGGAAATAGTGAGTCCCGTTCGTCGCGCCGTCAAGAGCGACGCGTCCGCGATCGCCCAGCGTGTGGCCGAGCAACTCGCTCGTGATGCCCTTGTCGAACCGTTGGTCTGCGCTGACGTCTCGCGACCCGAGTTCGAATCCGCCCTCGCCGCGAGTAGGGGACCCGTGTGGGTTGACGATTCCAATGGTCATCTCCGTGGTCATCTCTACGGCGCAACCTTCGACGATCCGTTGCACGGCCGCCAGACCTGGACGGGTCCCGACGGGTACTCCTACGACTCTGACGACGTGCTCGCCAATCTCTGTGAGAGGGCGTACCACTGGTGGCGCGACGAGGGATCGAGTGCTCACCTGGTGTGGGCTCTCGCGGGCCACGGGACCCAGACCTGGATCGAACGTGGCTATCACATCGTCAGCGTGCGCGCGTCACTCGCGCTCACCGACACCTACCGCTTCGCCTGGCCTTCACGCCACCGTATTCGACGCGGCACGCCAGGGGACCTCGCCACCGCACTGGCCTTCGACGAACTGATCGATCTCGCCCAGGGCACCGATCTCGATGTGCGCAGCGACGAACAACGCGCGGCCAACAGAATCGACCTCGTCGAACTCCTCGACGACCCCGATTGTCACTATTACCTGCTCGAGGTCGACGACGCGCCGGTCGCGCAGTGCGTGACGTTTCCTCTGCCACTACTTCGCGGCAACTTCGCCGACACGGTCTATATCGGTTCGCTCGCGGTCGATGCGGCGTGGCGACGGCGCGGTCTCGCGACGATGCTGATTCACGCCATCCTCAACGAGGCAGTCGCCGACGGTTTTCGCTTCGCCGAGGTGCGCTGGCACATCAATAACGAGCCGGCGACGTCATTGTGGTCGGCGTTAGGATTCCGTCCAACTTACGTGCAACTTCGCCGCACACTGTCGGCGTAAGGCCCTAGCCCAGCGCAGTCTCGATGGCCGACACGAGGACCGGGTCCTCGGGTGTCACCTGGGGCGCGAAACGCTGCACGCTGCCGTCGGGAGCGACGAGGAACTTCTCGAAGTTCCAGCGCACGTCACCGCTGTATCCCTCGGCGTCGGCGGTGGTGACCAGATCAGCGTAGATCGGGTGGCGATTCTCGCCGTTGACATCGATCTTCTCGAAGAGCGGGAAGGTCACACCGTAGGTGGTGGAGCAGAAGGTCTGGATCTCCTCCGCCGTACCAGGCTCCTGGCCCATGAACTGGTTGCACGGGAAGCCCACCACGGTGAACTCACGGTCCGCGTAGGTCGTCTCGAGCTTCTCGAGTCCTTCGTACTGGGGCGTCAGGCCGCACTTGGAGGCGACATTGACGATCAAGACCGTCTGGCCTTCGTAGGGAGCGAGCGAGCTCGGCTCGCCGCTCAGGGTGTTCACGGGGATGTCGTAGAGAGTCATAACGAGCAAACTACCGGTTGACGCCCTCAGTCATGCACCTAATGTCAGTGGAATGCAGGCCGTCACCATCGATCACGACTCGTTGCGACTCGAGGAGAGACCCGACCCGATACCGGGTCCGGGCGAGGTCATCGTCGCCAATGAATTCGCCGGCGTGAACGCCGCTGATCTGCTGCAACGACGAGGCTTCTACCCCTCGCCACCTGGTTGGCCCGTCGACATCCCCGGGATGGAACTCGCGGGCCGCGTAGCTCAGGTGGGTCCGGGCGTCGACCCCGGACTCGTCGGGCGCCGCGTCTGCGCCATTGTGGGTGCCGGCGCGCAGGCGACGCGTTCGATGGTGCCCGCCGCCCACCTCATCACCGTGCCCGACGGCGTGTCATCGGACGCGGCCGGCGGCTTCAGCGAGACGTTCATCACCGCGTACGACGCGCTGGTCACCCAGGGTCAGCTCCAATCCGGCGAGCGCCTCCTGATATCGGGGGCCAGCGGCGGCGTGGGTTCGGCCGCCGTGCAGATTGGACGCCTCCTGGGCGCGCACGTCACCGCCGTGACGCGCTCGACGTCGCACTACGAGACCTTGCGAGGCCTCGGCGCCCACGAGGTCATCGCACTCGAGCACGTCACCACACTCGAGCCCGTGGACGTCGTACTCGAGTTGGTCGGCGCCGCCCATCTGTCGCTCGCCCAGGACCGTTTAGCGAACTTCGCCAGGGTCGTCGTCATCGGTGTCGCCGGCGGCGGCTCACGCGTCGAGATCAATCTGCTCAACATCATGCGCACGCGCGCCACCGTCACCGGTTCGACACTACGTTCGCGCTCGTACGAGGAGAAGGCGAAAGTCATCGCCCGCGTCGCCGAGGCCCTCACCGGTCCGTGGGAGCGTGGTGAGATCACCGTACCGATCGCCGCGACGTTTCCACTAGCCGAGGTAGAGGGTGCCTACGAGTTCTTCGCGCGACCCGGCAAATTCGGCAAGGTCCTGCTCGCCACGGCGAGCGATGCCCCGTGAGCGAGTCGACCCTCCCGCACCCGTCGCGACTCGATCCGTCACGGGCGGACTATCTACTCATTATCGCCACTCACGACGCAGCGATCGCCGCGGGCGAGCGCACGTACCTCGACCCGGCCTCGGGTCTCGTCGTACAGACGCGCGCCACTCACCTCGAACGTGGCTCGTGTTGCAACAGCGGCTGTCGCCACTGTCCGTGGGTGGAATCGGACTAGAGAAGTGTGCGTAGCGCGGTGAATGGCATGTCGAGTGCCTCGGCGACCGGACCGTAGGTGACGGCACCGTTGACGACGTTCACCCCTTCGGCCAATGCGTCATCGGCGACCACCGCGTCGCGCCAGCCGTGGCGAGCCAATTCGATCGCGTAGGGCAAAGTCGCGTTCGCCAACGCGTGCGTCGACGTCGAAGGAACGGCACCGGGCATGTTCGCCACGCAGTAGAACACGCAGCCGTTGACGACGAATGTCGGGTTCGAATGCGTCGTGGCGCGCGTCGCCTCGAAACAACCACCCTGGTCGACCGAGATGTCGACCAGCACCGAGCCGTCCTTCATGCGCGACACGAGTTCGTTGGAGACCAACTTGGGCGCCTTGGCACCGACCACCAGTACCGCGCCGATCACGATGTCCGCGTCGAGGCAGGCCTCTTCGAGCGACAAGGTGGACGACGCGATGGTCTGCACGCGACCGTCGAAGTGGATATCCACCTGACGCAGGCGGTCGAGATTACGATCCAGGACCTTCACGTTGGCGTGCATGCCAGCGGCCACGGTGGCAGCAGCCAGTCCGGCCACTCCCGCGCCGATCACCACGACGTTGGCCGGAGCCACACCGGGCACACCCCCGATCAACATGCCGTGTCCCCCACCGGGACGCATGAGGTGGTGTGCGCCCATCATGGGCGCCATCCGACCCGCGACTTCACTCATCGGGGTGAGCAACGGCAACGAGTTGTCCCGCAGCCGCACGGTCTCGTACGCGATGGCGACGTTATTCGAGGCCACGAGGGCGTCGGTGCATTCGCGCGATGCGGCCAAGTGCAGGTACGTGAAGAGCACTTGGTTAGAGCGTGCCGACAGTCGGTGATACTCCGCCGCGATGGGCTCCTTAACCTTCAAGACCAACTCGGCGTGCGCCCATACGTCGTCCGCCGTGGCCACGATGGTGGCGCCGTTGGCGACGTAAGCGCCGTCACTGATGGACGACCCCACTCCCGCGCTCGCCTCGATGAGCACTTGGTGCCCACCCGTGGTGAACTCACGCACGCCAGCCGGCGTGAGCGCCACCCGGTTCTCGTCCGTCTTGACTTCTTTGGGTACTCCGATGATCATCTTTGATCACTCATCCTTCGTTGGCGCTGCCAACCTCTGATTCTTGCTCGATTGTGTCGAATGCGACGACCTTCGTCTTAAAGAAATCGCCCTTGGTCACGTACCGCGCGACGACCACCAGGGGAATACCCAAGGCGAAGGTGATGAGGATCGGAACGCTGTACGTGATGCCCGATTGGGACACCACCTGGTATCCGACCCACAGCAGCATGATGCCCGCGACGAGCGGCAGTAAGAAACCGGTGAAGAAGAATGTCAACTTCTCGAACACCACACGACGATAGGCCCAGGCACACGTGATGCCCGTCATCCCGTAATAGAAGGCAATGAGTACACCAACGTCTCCGACCATCTTGGCGAAGACGCTGTTGACCGACGAATTGCCCTGGGTGATGAAGATACCCAATAGGCAAACGATGGCGATGATGAGCGTTCCAACGACGGGGTTCTGGCGCTTGACATCGATGACCTTGAACAGGCGAGGCCACACGCGGTCACGCGCCATGGATAACGTGATGCGAGCCGCGGGCAGCAAAGTTGTTTGGGTGGTGGCGACTGTCGAACTCAGCACCGCTGCCAACATGACGAAGTAGGCCCAATGTCCGACGGCGTGCTGAGCGAAATAGAGCATGACGGTGGTCGGGTTGGATGAGTTGCTCAAATTGATGAACTCGCTTTTCGGAACCCACATCTGCAGGGCCACGATGTTCATCACGAAGATCAGCAACAAAAGGAACATGGAGATGACGCCAGCTTGTCCGGGAATCTTCGAGGAGTTTTTCGACTCCTCGTTCAGATTGACGGCGGTGTCCCATCCCCAGAAGAAGAAGACGCCCAACACCAGACCCGCCGACAACGCGCCAAAACTCTTGATCGAGAGAGGATTGATCCACGACATGTGGAATCCCACCGTGTTCGCCGGGTGAGAAACCGCCACCTTGATGATGCCCCAGATGGAGAAGCCCATGACACAGGCGTACTCAATAATCACCAGTATCCACTGGAAGTTGGTGGTGTAGCGGATTCCCAGAATACAAACCGCCGTCACGAACACCAACCACACGGCAGCGACCACTGCCTGCAGCCAGAGATTATTGAACTGCGCGTTGGTAATCCAATTCTGCTCTTGGAAGAACTGGAGGGTGTTCTGGGCGGCCGTCACGGGCGCCACGATGCAGAACAGGGCCGACGTGGCGACTTGCACCCAACCGTTGAACCAACCTACGTAGGGGCTCATGAACTTTGATAGCCACGAGTATGAAGCGCCACAGTCCGGGTCGCGTCGATTGAGGTGGAAGTAGGAGATAGCGATGAAGAGGACTGGAATGAATGAGATCTCTATGATCGCGGGACCAAAGTATCCGATGCCACCGGTCGCAAAGAGGAGTACCGCCACTGTCGCGAGCGAATAGGTGGGCGCCACCGACGACACGGCGACGGCGGTCGAGTCAAACAAGTTGAGCTCACCTGCCTTCAAGGTCGCATCATGTTGCGAGTCGGGCACTGGAACCCCGAATGGACCTTCAGCTTCTGTTATGGACACAAACCCCCCCTTATTCTCGAACAGCAATCCTCGATGGAACTTCCGTGACCTAGAACTCGATGTTGTGCATGACGTGCTTGATGCGGGTGTAGTCCTCGAAACCGTACACCGAAAGGTCCTTGCCGTAACCCGATCGCTTGAATCCGCCGTGGGGCATCTCGGCGACGATGGGGATGTGCGTGTTGACCCACACGCAACCGAAATCGAGGTCGCGGGTGAAACGCATGGCGCGACCGTGGTCGCTCGTCCACACTGATGACGCGAGGCCGTAGTCGACGCCATTGGCCCACGCCAGGGCCTCGGCCTCATCAGAGAACTTCTGCACCGTGATGACCGGGCCAAATATCTCGTTCTGAATCATCTCGTCATTCTGGAGCAGGTCGGCGACGACGGTCGGCGCCACGAAGTAGCCGGTGTCACCCACGCGTGCGCCGCCGGCGGCGAAGGTGGCGTGGCTCGGCTTACGACTCAAGAATCCACTGACGCGCTCGAGTTGGTTGGCGTTGTTGACCGGGCCAAAGAGGGCGTCATCGTTGTCGCGCTGTCCGATGACAGTGTTGCGAGCCTGCTCGGCGAGCGCGTCGACGAAGTCACCGTACGCCTTGGGTCCCACCAAGACACGCGTCGCCGCGGTGCAATCCTGACCGGCGTTGAAGAATCCGCCGATGGCGATGCCCTCTGCCGCCGCAGCGATATCCACGTCGTCAAAGACCACGACCGGTGCCTTGCCACCGAGTTCGAGATGTACCCGCTTCAAGGTCTTGGAGGCGGACTCCGCCACCTGCATGCCCGCGCGCACTGATCCGGTCACCGAGGCCATGGCCGGCGTCGGGTGTTCCACGAGGGCGCGACCGGTGTCACGGTCACCGCACACGACGTTGAAGACCCCGGGGGGCAGTACTTGGGCCATCAACTCCGCCATCAACAAGGTGGACGCTGGCGTCGAGTCACCCGGCTTGATCACCATCGTATTTCCGGCGGCCAGGGCGGGAGCCCACTTCCACACCGCCATCATCATCGGGTAGTTCCACGGAGTCACCGCAGCGCACACACCGATGGGCTCGCGACGTACGTAGCTCGTCATGCCCGCCATGTACTCGGTGGCGCCGCGTCCTTCGAGGATTCGCGCCGCACCGGCGAAGAACCGGATCTGATCGATCATGGGTGGTATCTCTTCACTCATGGTGACCGAGATGATCTTGCCGCAGTTCTCGGTCTCGACCTCGACCAGACGTTCAGCGTTGGCCTCGAGGACATCGGCGATCTTGAGCAGCGCCAGTGAACGTTGCGAGGGCGTGGTGCGGCGCCACGAGGTGAAGGCGGCGGCGGCGTTGGCGACCGCGGCATCGACGTCGGCGGCGTTCGAGATCGGCATCTCCGCGAAGGGCTCGCCGGTGCCGGGGTTGATGAGTTCGACGTATTTCCCGCTCTGGGGAGCGACGTACTCGCCCCCGATGAAATTAGATAAACGGCGCATGATGCCCCCACTTTCCTGACGCGACCACTCCGTCACGACGTCAGTCACTCTGCCAGAGTTTCCGTGCTTGGGCAACTCTTCACAAGGGTTTTTAACACAGAATTGACATTCAGCCACGGAAATAGGCGCCAATGACCGCTATAGTTGCTCTATCCGCAGCCTGGACGTCAATGACGAACGAGCGGGAGAAACCAATGCCAGCAGCCAAACCTAAGAAGTCACTAGCCAAGGACACTGATCGTTCCCCCGTGGAACTCGTCGCTGTCCCGGGTTCGCTCGACTCGATTGATCGCCAGATCATCGGGCTCTTGCAACGCGATGGCCGTCGGCCCTACGGAGCGATTGCTGACGAAGTCGGTCTTTCGGAAGCGGGCGTGCGTCGGCGCGTGCAGCGTCTGAAAGATTCAGGCGTCATGCAGATTGTCGCGATCACTGATCCCTTGCAACTCGGTTACGGCCGAGAGGCGTTGATTGGTATCCGAGTTCATGGTGACGTCCGACTGGTGGCCGATCAGATCGCGGCCATCGACGAAGCGAACTACGTGGTCATGACCGCGGGCAGCTTCGACATCATCGCCGAGGTCATCGCCCTCGACGACAACGCATTGGTGCACCTCTTGAATGACTCCATCCGGAGTATTCCTGGGGTGACCGAAGTTGAAACCTTTCTGTATTTGAAACTTTCAAAGCAGACCTACGCTTGGGGAACGAAATGAGTATCAACGAAATTATTACCGATGGTGTCGCGGTCAGTGGCGAGCACCAGGAGAGCCACAGTTATTCCGAGAGGGCCCGCCGCAACCTCTGGTTGCAGATGTCGCGTATGGGGGCCTACTCCGAGAACCACGAGATTCCGATCATCGTGCGCGGTGAAGGAACTCACGTCTACGACGTGAACGGCAAGGAATACTTCGACGGGATCTCAGGACTCTTCACCAACGCCCTGGGTCACGGCCGTCCCGAGTTCGCCGAAGCGGCCGCCGAGTCGATGAACAACTTGACGTTCTTCCCCATCTGGACGTACGCACACCCCAAGGCCATCGAACTCGCCGAGAAAGTCGCCAGCCTCGCACCGGGTGACCTCAACCGCGTCTTCTTCACCACCGGTGGTGCGGAGGCCAACGAGAGCGCTTGGAAATTGGCACGCCAGTACCACAAGATGCGCGGCGACACCGACCGCTACAAGGTCATCAGCCGCGACATCGCCTACCACGGCACCACCTTGGGCGCCTTGACGATTACGTCGCTCGAGAACTACCGTCAGCCCTTCGAGCCACTCGTGCCGGGCGCGGTCAAGGTTCCCGCCGTCAACTTCTATCGTGCCGAGACGCACGCCGACGACTTCGAGGCCTTCGGTCTGTGGTCGGCGCAGCAGATCGAAGAGGCTCTCCTGCGCGAGGGGCCCGAGACGGTCGCGGCCGTCTTCCTCGAGCCGGTACAGAACGCGGGCGGCTGCTTCACACCGCCCCCGGGCTACTGGCAACAGGTGCGAGCGATCTGTGACCGCTACGGGGTCATCCTCGTCTCGGATGAGGTAATTTGCGCCTTCGGACGGCTGGGAACCTGGTTCGGCGGTCAGAAGTACGACTACGTACCCGACATCATCACCTGCGCCAAGGGAATCACTGCGGGCTACGCGCCGCTGGGCGCCATGATTGTCTCGGACCGCGTGGCCGAACCCTTCATGGAAGGTGACGTGGCCTTCCAGCACGGCTTCACCTGGGCCGGGCACCCCTTGTCCGCGTCGATCGCCCTCACCAGCATCGGCATCATCGAGCGCGAGAACATCCTCGGCAACGTGATGGCCAACGAGGACTACTTCCGCCAGAGCCTCAACGATCTCAAGGACCTGCCGATCGTGGGCGACGTGCGCGGCACCGGCTACTTCTGGGGCGTCGAACTGGTCAAGAACCAAGAGACCAAGGAGACGTGGGAAGGCGAGGAGGCCGAGCGTCTGTTGCGCGGCTTCGTCTCGCCCGAGATGTTCCGCCGTGGCCTGATCTGCCGCTCGGACGACCGAGGCGACCCCGTCGTGCAATTGGCCCCGCCGCTCATCTCGACGCGCGACGACATTGACTTCATGGTCGGCACATTGCGCGAGGTGTTCACGGAAGCCGTCAAGCGCCACCTGTAATGCAATCGCCACCCTCGTTGTGGTGGTCACAAATCGACGCCACGTCGCCTCGGCCCTCACTGCGGGGCGACGTTGACGTTGACGTCGCCATCATCGGCGGGGGCTACACCGGATTGTGGACCGCGCGCGAGCTGTTGCGTCGTGATCCGCATCTTCGCGTGTGCGTCCTCGAAGCGCAGGTCTGCGGATTCGGCGCGTCGGGGCGCAATGGCGGATGGGTCTCGGCACTCTTCCCCGCTCCCGCATCGTCGATCATCTCTCGCTTCGGACTCGAGGCCTACACGCGCCAGCGGCTCTTGTTGCAGGGAGCGGTTACCTCGCTGGGCGCCGCCGCAAAGGACGA
>Ga0182030_10007320_pt1 | contig 23061 bp, 22 predicted proteins | sample 812S3MmetaG_FD_121299 | JGI IMG/M metagenome (GOLD analysis project Ga0182030, IMG submission 121299) | Permafrost microbial communities from Stordalen Mire, Sweden - 812S3M metaG (Illumina Assembly) | ecosystem: Environmental > Terrestrial > Soil > Wetlands > Permafrost | place: Sweden...
CAACTTGCATCGAGCCTTAGCAACATCGGGCTCATCAGAATGCGTATGGAAGCCTGGGTTGAAGGGGCAGTAGGAAAAAGATTTTCGTTGACAAGACACCGCCGTCTCATGGAAGGCCACTAGTTCTTTCGAACCACCGGAAACTGCGGAAAATCTGCAATCTGCGTCAGCCGTGTCAGCGGCACGGTTGCCGATTCCGGCTTCAGCTTTTTCAACACCGCGATTTCATCGCAGGCCTGAAATTTGGGGCAGCGCAGGCAGTCTTTCCATGCTTTGAGAGGAAGTTCCCCGCGATCCACTTCTTCGAATCCCAGTTTGCCGAAGAAGCCCGGAACATAGGTGAACGCGAACATCGAATGAAGTTCCTGCGCGCGCCCTTCTTCCTCCAATGCCGCGACCAGCGCCCGGCCGATGCCCTTGGTCTTCACCGACCGATCCACCGCCAGGCTACGCACTTCGCCCGATGTCGCGGTGTAGAAATGAAGCGCTCCGCAACCCACCAGCCGGGGCCCGTCGAACGCGACTAGAAAATCGCGAATATTCTCGGCCATTTCAAATTCGGTGCGCGGCAGCATGATGCCCTGTGTCGCGTAGGCATTAATCAGCCCCAATAACGCCGGAATGTCGGTGAGCGACGCTTTGCGTATTTCGAGCATTTCAGGCAACGATTCTCGTTCCACACTTTTTTCCGGAGAGGATCTCCTCCACGACGCCGGCTCGTGCGCCCGGCGCAATCACGATTTCCCCGACGCCCGTCCGCACGGCCTGGACCGCCGCTTCGAGCTTCGCCTGCATCCCTCCGGTGGCCACGCCGCTGGCGATGAGATGCGCCGCCTCGTCCGCGGTCAGCGATTCGAGGGTGTTCCCTTCCCCGCCCTTCACACCATCGACGTCGGTCAAAAATATCAGCTTGTCTGCCCGGAACGACGCCGCGCATGCCACCGCCATTTGATCCGCGTTAACGTTATAAACGGAGCCCAGCGCATCGCCCGCCACGCACGCGACAACCGGAATATAACGCTCCCGCGTCAGCAGATCGATCAACCGGGCGTCGGACCTCACAGGCTTGCCGACCGCGCCGAGTTCTTCGGCGAGCGGCTCGGCGTCCACTAATCCTGAGTCCAAACCCGTGAGGCCGACGGGCCGCGCACCGGCGGCGCGAAACGCACCGACGAGTTCGGTATTCACCGTACCGGCAAAAACTTTCAGCACCGCGTCCACCACCTCCGGCGTGGTGACCCTCAGCCCGTTGACGAACCGGCTCTCGACCCCTCGTTCGGCCAGATACCGGGTCATTTGCATGCCCCCTCCATGCACCACGACCACGGCGTGGGGAATCGAGGCGAGCTCGCGCGCCAGCCGCATGCGCGAGCTTTCCGAATCGAGCAGCGTGCCGCCCAGCTTGATCAGCAGCTTCACAATAAACCCGCCGTTTCCGGAAATCCCAGCGCCAGGTTCATGTTCTGTACCGCCATGCCCGCCGCGCCCTTTACCAGATTGTCGATGGCGGCCACCACCACCGCCCGCTCGGTTTTCGCGTCATACTGGACCCCGATATCGCAGAAATTGGTTCGCGCCACTGCTCGCAGGTCGGGAAACTTACCTGTGGGATAAATGCGCACGAACGGTTCATTCTGGTACCGGTCGACGTAGATTTGGGTCAAATCGACATTGCTGTTGGTCCGGAAATAAATCGTTTCGAGAATCCCCCGCTCAATGGGCAGCAACTGCGCGGTGAAACTGAGCTCGGATTCCTCCAGTCCTGAAGTGCGCAGGATCTCCGGGACGTGCCGGTGCTCGAGCACGGAATAAGCCGAAAAATTCTCCGTGACCTCGACGAAACTGGTTTTGAGAGACGGTTTTCGGCCCGCCCCGCTGACGCCGGATTTGGCATCGCAGACAATCCCCGCGGTTCGATCGACCACTCCGGCTTCGAGCAATGGCCGCAGCGCCAGATTGGCCGCCGTCGGATAGCAGCCAGGGTTGGAGATCAACCGCTTGCCGGCCACATCCGCCCTGAAAAACTCGGGCAGCCCGTAGACGGCCTCGGCCAGAAGATCGGGCAGCGGATGGGTTTCCTGGTACCAGCGACGGTAATTCTCGGCCGTCCCCAACCGAAAAGCCCCGCTCAAATCGACCACAATGGACCCTGAATCGAGCAGCCCCGGAACCAGTTCGAGGGACACCTCCGGAGGGGTCGCCAGAAACACCAGCGGTAGCCCGGAATCGGCCGAAAAGGTCAGCCTCCGCGGTCCCCGATAATTCAGAGGCCGAGCGCGCTCCTCCGCTTCGCGATGTTCCAGCAGAACCGGCTCGACCTGCGGATGACGTTCAAGAATGAAGACCAGCTCAGCGCCGCTATAACCGCTGAAACCAACGATTCCGACGGGGACCATTTGATTAATTATTCACCGTTATGAATAATTATACCACCCTCAGGAGCGCTGTTCGCTGACCGACCGCTCCGCCAGATCCCCGATGATGGGGAGCTTGTAGCTTTCGTCGTGGCTGACCTTGATCATCATAAAAATCCAGGCGGCGAAAATTGCCAGTTGCAGCAGGTCCGCGCCGACGCGGTGGAAGGGCATGCCCAGCAGGAAGCCTGAGGCGTGGAGGAACGGGGAGATCACCCAATCGACGATCAGCCAGGCAACGAACACATAGAGGCCCTGGAAGGCGTGAAAGCGGACCTGCGCATTGTTGCGGAAACGATGGCTGGCCAGCACCACGATCGCGGCGATCCAGCCCAGCCACGGGATATAGCAAAGCAGCGAAGCGGTGCGCGAGCTGATGCCGGAGAGAGGATCGTGCGCGGCTCCGGCTGTGACCCTTTGCCGGGCGCCGCATTTGGCGCAGAACGGATCGGCGTCGCCGACCTTGCTTCCGCATTGAACACAAAATGCCATTGCTGAACAGTAATACGATACTGTAACACTGAAGGTTCCCGGCACATGTTAGGATCGTCTGGAATGCGCGCATTAATCTTCCTTCTTCTATTCGCCCCGGCCACGCAGGCCGCGAAGAATCTCGAAATTTTTTTCATCGACACAGAGGGAGGGCAGGCGACGCTGGTGGTTTCTCCCTCCGGCCAGGCCATGCTGGTCGACACTGGCTACACAGGCTTCGGCGGCCGCGACGCGAACCGCATCGCCGAGGCTGCGAAGCTGGCCCACGTCAAGCGGATCAACGTTCTGTTCCTGACGCACTATCATGCCGACCACGCGGGCGGAGTGAAAAATCTGCTCGAAGTGCTGCCGGTGGAATCGTTTTACGATCATGGAGCCGAAGCCGAAAAATCAATATCCGAGGCTTACGACAAGGCCCGGGGCGGCGCGCCACACACGGTTTATAAACCTGGCGATAAGATTCCGATCAAGGATCTCGACATCACGGTGATGGTCGCGGCGCAAAAACACATCGAGACAAAAGGCGAGGCGAATCCTTTCTGTGAAGGCCTGAAGCCGCAGGGCGGCGAAACGGGCGAGAATCCGCAATCGGGCGGACTGGTGGTGCAGTTCGGAAAATTCCGCTTCGCCGACCTGGGCGACATCATCTACAACGAAGAACTGGCGCTGCTGTGCCCTGAAAATCGCGTCGGCAAGCTGGACCTGCTGCTGACGCCGCATCATGGCACGCACGTTTCGCCCAAGGCCGATTACGCGATGGCCCCGCGCGTGGTGATCGAGAACGACGGTCCCACGAAAGGAGGAAAGCTGGAGGCGTACCAGATGTGGCGTGCCATGCCAGGCCTCGAGGACTTCTGGGAGCTCCATTTCGCCTTGGCCGGAGGCCGGGACGGCAATTCCCCTGACACGTTTATCGCCAATATCGACCAGCAGTGCGAGGGTAAGTATCTGAAAGTCACCGCGCACGAAGACGGGTCGTTTACGGTGTACAATTCACGCAACAAATTTACCAAAACCTACGCCGCGAAATAACGGCGGTTACCTTTCCCGGCGCGAGGGCGTCGTTTCTTGAGATATGAAATACGCGCTCGCGACCTTTTTCCTTGCGGCCTCCGCTCTGCCCGGTCAATATAAGACGCCGAATCCGCAGGTGGCGAAGATTGTGTCCGAGGTTTCGGACGAGAAGATCGCCGGGATTCTGAAGAAGCTGGAATCGTTCGGTACGCGCAACATTCTGTCGACGCAGGACAATCCGACGCGCGGCGTGGGCGCGGCTCGCAAGTGGATTTACGAGCAGTTTCGCAGTTACAGCCCAAAGCTGGAAGTGAGTTTCGATCAGTACAAGCTCAAGAAAATCGAAGGCCGCGCTTCGCGAGTGCCGCGCGACGTGGATTTATATAACGTGGTCGCGGTGCTGCCGGGGACAACCAACAAAGAGCAGCGAATTATTATCAGCGGCCATTACGACACCATCGTGATGGGCCGTCCCACGGGTGGCGCGCCCGCAACTCCGGGCGAGGCACCGCCGATGCGTGATCCTGATCTGGACGCCCCCGGAGTGACCGACGACGGCAGCGGCACTGCCTGCGTGATGGAACTGGCGCGCGTGCTGAGCCATTACGAATTTGAGAAGACGCTGGTGTTCGTCGCTTTCGCGGGCGAGGAGGAGGGGTTGCTGGGCGCGTCGCTTTACGCCGAGAAGGCGCGCGCGACCAATCAGAAGATCGAGGCGGTATTGAACAACGACATCATCGGCAGCGACGTTTCCGGTTCCGGCCGCATGGAGAACCGTCGCGTCAGCGTCTTCAGCGAGGACCCGGACGATTCGCCCTCACGCGAGCTGGCCCGTTATATCAAGGACATCGGCGAGCGGTATCTGACGGCGATGCACGTCGATACGATTTTCCGCGCCGACCGGTTTGGCCGCGGAGGCGATCACACCGGGTTCAACCAAGAAGGTTTTTCCGCGGTGCGACTGTCGTCGCCCGAGGAGAATTTCGCCAACCAACACACGGTGACCGATACATTCGCCAATACGTCGGTGCCATACATCGGTATGGTGACGAGGGTAAACGGCGCGGCGGCGGCATCGCTGGCATGGGCTCCGAAGGCTCCCGTGACGGCCGAGGTCACGGAGCGCAACGGGCAAAAGGTCACGACTTTGCTTTTGACCCGCGGAAAGACCCGCTACGACGCGGCACTGAAGTGGAAGGACGAAAATCCGGCGGCGGATCTGGCGGGTTATGTGGTGCTGTGGCGCGCTACCACTGCGCCCTATTGGGAGCACGAACTGTTCGTCGGCAAGGCGACCGAGTACACGTTTCCCGACGTGTCGATCGACGACCTGGTGTTCGGCGTGAAAGCCATCGATAAGGACGGCAACGAAAGCCTGGTCAGCCCGTACGTGCAAGCGCCGCGAGTGAAGCGTAAGATCGAAGTGAACTGATCCGGTTAATGGGAGGCGCTATGTTCCGTTTCCTTTGCGTTGCCGCGCTGCTGGCTTCGAATGTTCTCGCCCAGAAATCTTGTCCGGTCACGCCACCGCCCGATCCGCCTTTTGTGCCGCCCGCTCCGTATCCGGCCAATGCCGATGCTGGAATGTTCTGGCATGGCGACAAGGATCTTTGGACGCTGCTGCGGGTCAATGGAATGTGGCACGGACTTCCGTACCACGCGAACGAGGGTTATTTCAATAAGCTGTTTCTTTGGAAGCCAGGATTCGATGGGCGAAAAGAGGGGCGGCCGGATATTACGGTCGTCGTCCGGGCCTTGCTCGGGCCCACTCCGCCCGTCACTTCGCGAGGTGGAACCAACGCCTTTATCTACCCTATGTGGGCGATGCTGACCGGGGTCACCTTCCCGGCGTCAGGATGCTGGGAAGTCACCGCTTCGAACGAAGGCCATAAGCTGACTTTCGTGGTGTCGGTCCAGCCTTAACTTAGTATTCTGGTTATTGCTTCTTTCCTCGTCGACGTACTTCATCTTCCTGGGCGCCATCTTTTTCCTTTACTGGCCGCTCTCGCGCGTGCGATCGCTGGCGCTGGGCGTGCTGCTGTTCGCCAACTATTTTTTCTACGCCAAGTGGGACCTGTACTATCTGGCCCTGATCCCAGCCGTCGGCAGTTGCGATTACGTGCTTGGGCTGGGGCTGCAATATTCGAAAAACGCCGTCGTCCGTCGCATCCTGGTGGGCGCCAGCATTCTGATGAATCTCGGCATGCTGGCGTTTTTCAAATACATGCCGTTCATCTTGCAAAATTACACGAATGCGACCGGCAAACCGGCGCCGGAATGGCATTGGGCATTGCCGGTCACGCTATCGTTCTACGTGTTTCAGGCGCTGACCTACACCATCGATATCTATCGCCGCGACGCGAAGGGCACCAGGAGTTATCTTTCTTATCTTGCCGCCGTTTCGTTTTTCCCCACCACGCTGGCCGGGCCGATCACACGTGTCTCCACGCTGATCGACCAGTTCGAAAAGCCCCGCAAACTCGACAAGGCCGACGGAGGGCGCGCGCTGTTCCTGATCGCGCTCGGGCTGACCAAGAAACTACTCATCGCTGACTATCTCGCCGCTAACCTGATCAATCGAGTCTTCGATTTCCCGGCGCTCTACTCGGGCACCGAAGTGCTGATCGCAGTATACGCGTACGCCCTCCAGATTTACTTTGATTTTTCGGGCTATACCGACATCGCCATCGGCTCGGCTCTGCTGCTGGGGATCAAGCTGCCGCCGAATTTTAACGCTCCGTACGCCGCGGTGAACATCGCCGACTTCTGGCGGCGCTGGCACATCACGCTCTCCAACTGGCTTCGCGATTATCTCTACTTCTCGCTACCCGGCCTGCGCTCAAAGTGGAAAATTTTCACTTATTGGAATCTGTTTATCACCATGGTCATCGGCGGGCTGTGGCATGGCGCAAGCTGGACGTTTGTCATCTGGGGCGCGATTCATGGCGCGGGACTGGCAGCCCAGCATTTCTGGCGCGTGTCGCGGGGAAACAAGAAAGCCACCGGCTTCTGGAAGTACTTCAATATTTTCGTGACCGTTCAATACGTCTGCTTCGCCTGGATTTTCTTCCGCGCCACAAGCTGGGAAAATGCGACCGCGATCCTCTCCCGCATCGGATCGCTCAGTTTTTCGGTGGCGAATATCGCGCCGCCGCTGGTGCTGATTATGAGCATCGCGATCCTGGCGCATTACTGCCCGAAAAACTGGTATGACTTCAGCGTGAACCTTTATTCGCGAGCGCCGTTCTTCGTCCAGGCGCTGGTGCTGGCGCTTCTCGTCATCGGGCTACAATACGTGGCGCAGACGGGCGCGACGCCGTTCATCTATAACAAATTCTAGGGTGTAGAGAAGCCTCCGCTCCCTGCGGTCGCGGCTCGGTAGCATCCTGTTAGAATCTAAAAATGCCGGTCAAGACGGGACTTGCGGTGCTCACCTTCATCGGGCTCATCCTGTTGCCGCAGTACGTCCCGGCGTTGGAAAAATATAAAACGTTCGATCCGGCTGCCGGGTTTTATCTGGTTGTCGACCTCCCGGTAAAAGGTCCGCCGTCGGAAAACGATGCGGGCCCCAAGAACGAGGAACTGCGCGCCGCGCGCCTGGAAGCGACCGCGCCTAAGAATCTGATCGACCCGACGCATGAGCTCGATCATTTCTATGCAGCGCTGCTCAAGGGCGCCACCACGCGCATTGCGCACTACGGCGACTCGCCCACTACCGGCGACCTGATCACCGCCGACGCGCGCGCGGCTTTGCAGAAACAGTTCGGTGACGCCGGCAGCGGCTTCGCGCTGATGGCTCGTCCCTGGGCCTGGTACAACCATCGCGGAGTGGAGATGGAAGGCTCGGGCTGGGGCATCGACGTCGCCGGCGCGACCGAAGTGAAGGACGGCATGCACGGCCTCGGCGGCGCGAGTTTCCGAGGCTCGGCCGGCGCCACTGCGCGCTTTTCTCTGAAGGCCGCGCACAACGTCGTCGAAGTAGCCTATCTTTCGCAACCCGACGGAGGCGATTTCACGGTCGAGGCTGACGGCTCCAACCTCGGCACTGTCGAAACCGCGGCCGATTCCAAGACTCCCGGCTTTTCGGCGTTCAACGTTCCCGACGGTGCGAAGAAGTTCGTCATCCGCGTCACCCGTGGCAGCGTCCGTTTGTACGGAGCCGATTTCCGCCGCTCCAATCCAGGCGTCGTTTATCACAGCCTGGGCGTCAACGGCGCGAACGTGACGCTGCTCTCCCGGGCCTTCAGTGGGCCGCACTGGACGGCCGAATTGCGGCACTACAAACCCGACCTGGTGATCATCAACTACGGCACCAACGAGAGCGGCTACCCGACGTTCGTCGAAGGCACCTGGGGACAGGAACTGAAAAACGCCGTGAAGCGCGTGCAGGCCGCGCTGCCCGACGCGTCGGTGCTGCTGATGAGCCCCATGGACCGCGGCGAGCGCAAACACGACGGCAAAATCGATACCATCACCGCGATGCCCAACCTGGTCAAGATCGAAGCTGGCGTCGGACAGGAAACGGGCGTGGCGTTTTTCAATACATTTCAAGCCATGGGAGGCCCCGGCACCATGGGCCGCTGGTATGCGTCCGAGCCCCGCCTGGTGGGCGCGGACTTCATTCACCCCATGCCGGCCGGAGCTAAGATTGTGGGTGAATTGCTCTACAGCGCACTCCGGGATGGATATAACGACTATAAACTGCGACAATTAAACAAGGCTTCCGTGCAGACAGCCTCTAAAGAATGATTTTGCTGGCCAGAGTCGGATGCGTTCTATCCGTAGCCGTAGGCGTGTGCCTGGGCGCGGCTACCACTACGCCGACCAAAACCACGGCGCCTTCCACGAAATCGAAGAAGAAAAAATACCGGTCGAGCGTCGGTAAGACGGCTCCCAAAACTGCCGCGACAGCGAAGAAAGCTCCAGTAAAAGCGGCACCGAAAAAAGTCGCGACAACCACTGCTAAAACCGCTTCCACCGTCCGTCGCCGCGTGACGGCGCCCCGGGTCAGCGCTGCTACCAGGATGGAAGCCAACCAGGGAGTGTTTCAAAAAGTTTCCACCGGCGCCAGTCTTCCCATTGAAAACGCCGGGGCGTTGATTCCATTCTTCGAACAGCTGTACAGGCATCAGAAGGGCGACATCCCCGGCCCCCTGCGCATTTTGCACTATGGCGATTCGCACACTGCCGCTGATGAATGGACGGGAGACATCCGAAATCGTTTCCAGGAAAAATTCGGCGACGGAGGCAGCGGCTATTCGGTCATCGGCCGACCCTATGCCGGCTACCGGCGTTTCGACGTGCGCAGCGGATCCACGCGCGGATGGCACACGGAAGGTCTGGTCGGGAAAACGCCGGGCGACGGCATTTACGGGCTCGGCGGGATCAGCATGTCCACGCGTTCGCCGCGCGAATCCGTCTATCTTCTCGCCGACGGCCAGCAGTTTGAGTTGTTCTATCTCCAGCAGCCAGGCGGCGGAGCGATCCAGATTTACGACAACGGCACGCCGATCGAACGCATTTCCACCGACGGCACGCCCGCGCCCGGTTATTACCACTATGAAGGCGCGCAAGGCCAACACAAATTCGAGGTCGAGACGCTCGATCGCGCTGCAGTGCGTCTGTTCGGATGGGTTGCCGAGAATTCGCGCGGCGTGACGTATGAAGAACTGGGCATCAACGGCGCCCAGGCCACCACCGCTCTGAACTGGGACGAAGTGACCATGCGCTCCAATATTGAGCGCCGCAATCCCGCGCTCATCGTGATCGCGTATGGAACGAATGAGGCCGGGCGCAAGGACTGGACGGTGGAATCCTATCGCGACATGTTCATCCAGTTGATCGGCCGTTTCCGTACCGCGGCGCCCACCGCGACCATTCTCGTGATCGGTCCGCCGGACCGTTATATACGCACCCGGTCAAAGGGCTGGATTCCGATGGACAACATCGATCTGATCGTCGAGGCGCAGCGCGCGGCTGCCGCCGCCACCGGCAGCGCGTTCTGGGATCTGCGGGCGAAAATGGGCGGTAAGGGTGCGATGCGCGAATGGGTGCTCGCCGGAATGGCGCAGGGCGATTACGTTCACTTCACTGGCCCCGGCTACCGCATGATCGGCGATGCCGTGTTTCGCGATCTGATGGGCCAGTACGACGTCTTTTTGAAAGCTCGCGAGAGTGTTTCCGCCGCCGCCGCCGCGGAAAACGCTCCGGCGCCGGATCGCCATTAAGAAAAGTGCGTGGAAAAGGCGACGACAGAATTCTACTGCCCGCGATGCCAGCAGCCCGTGAGCGATCCACTGGCCTGTGGCGATTGCGGATCCCTCATCTGCCGCAAATGCGGCTCCCCGTTGGAACAAGTGGACGAATTAGGAATCGGCTAGGTGGCGCGAGCTTTAGCTTCGAGCGTCGGCTTCAGCCGGCGTTGGAGCTGCCCGGACATCGGCTAAAGCCGATGCTCGAAGCTAAAGCTCGCGCCACCTTTTTTCTTCTGGTCCTCGTTCTTTCCGGCTGCTCCTCCCGACCGCCTCAACAGCCCTCCTCCGGAGTGGCCTACGTCGGCCCCATCACCCTCAACCTTAGAAAAGACCTGGCGTCGAAATCCCCTCCTGTCGCGACCGTGAAGCATGGCGACAAACTCGACGTCCTCGAACTGCGCCGACGTTTCATCAAAGTCCGCACGTCACAGGGCGTCGAGGGCTGGACCGATTCCAACCTTCTGCTCACCAGCCAGCAGATGGACGACCTGCTGCGCCTGGCCGACGGCGCCGCCAAACTCGCGTCGCAGGGCCGAGCCACGCCCTTCGACGTGCTCAACATGCACAGCGCGCCCGCGCGGCAGTCCCCCAGCTTTTTCCAGATCAACGAAGGCGAATCTGTCGAAGTGATTGGCCATCGCCTGGCGCCCCATACCGCGGCGCCGGAACCGGTTCATCTTGCCGCGCCCGTCAAGCACGCCGCGCCCTCGAAGAAAGGGAAGGCCAAGGCCGCGCGCGCGGCGCAGGCTCCGCCGATGCCCGTTCCCCCCGAGCCTCCGCGCAACTGGCAGGACCTTTCGAAACCTCGCGCGGCCGACCTCACCGCGCGCGCCCCTCAACCAATCGCGCCCGCCACCGCGCCGCAATTTGACGATTGGAACCTGGTCCGCACCAAGGACGGCAAAGTCGGCTGGGTGCTGGCCCGCATGTTGACCATGTCCATTCCCGATGAGGTCGCGCAGTATGCCGAAGGCCACCGCATCACCGCCTATCTGCCTCTGGGCGAAGTAAAGGAAAAAGGCAAGGACACATCGAAACACAACTGGCTGTGGACCACGTCCAGCGCGGGTCAGCACCCCTTCGAATTCGACAGCTTCCGCGTCTTCGTCTGGAGCACCAAGCGCCATCACTATGAGACCGCCTTTATTGAACGCAACGTGCAGGGCTTTTATCCCATCGAGCCCATCGCGCTTCCAGGCCAGGAAGAAAACGCGTTTTCGGTCGTGCTGCGCGAAAAGGACGGCAAACTCTACAAGAGAACCTACGGCTTTACCGGCTACCACGTGCGCATGATTTCGAAAATCCCCTACAATCCTCCCGGCGACCTCCCGGAAGTCCGCATGTCGAGAAATTTCGATCCTCCGCCCGCTCCCGCCCAGGCCTCCACCGGCATCGGCCAAAAGTTGAGCGATCTGCGTAAGAAAATATTCGGACGATAGACGTCACGAATTCATCAGTCCTCGTACGCTAACATACACATCATGCTCGCTTCGTACCTTCTCGCCCTGCTGCTCGCGCAGGACCCGATCGCGCCGCACTCCGCCTCCGAACCGCCAGCCGCGAAGGCGGCCGCGTCACTCTCCGCCAGCACCAAGGATTCTCCGCCGAACCTGCTCACCACCGGCGAAAAAACCGGCTGGAACGAAACCGCCCCTTACGCTGAGGCGGTAGAAATCTCCCGCCGGCTGGAAAAAGCCTCGCGCTTGGTCAAAATTCTGGACATCGGCGCCACGCCAGAAGGCCGCACCATGATCGCCATCGTCGTTTCCAAGGACCGGGCGTTCACGCCCGAAGCCGCGGCGAAAACCAATAAAGCCGTGATCATGATTCAGAGCGGTATCCACGCCGGCGAGATCGAAGGCAAGGACACGGTGCTGATGCTGATCCGCGACATGACGGTATCAAAGAGATTTGCCTCCTGGTTGGACCACGCGATCTTCGTGGTGATCCCCGTCTTCAACGTCGACGGCCACGAATATTTCAGCGCCTATCATCGGCCCAGCCAGAACGGTCCCCAATCCACAGGCCTGCGCGCCACCGCCCAGCGCCTGAACCTCAATCGCGATTACACGAAAGCCGACACGCCGGAAATGAAGGCTTGGTTGCGGATCTTCAATAACTGGATGCCCGATTTTCTGATCGACAACCACGTTACCGACGGCTCCGACATGCAATACGACGTCACCTGGGACATGGCTCGCAACCAGGACATCGTCGAACCGGCCGGCGCCTGGGTGCGCGAACAATATGTCCCCGAACTGGACAAACGCATGGCCTCCGACGGGCATCTGGTCGCTCCCTATGGAGCGCTCAGAAACCGCCAGTTCTTCATGGAGGTTTTCTCGCCGCGCTATTCGCACCTCTATTCGGCTGTTCAGAATCGCCCGTCGTTATTAGTTGAAACGCATAGCCTCAAAACCGCCCGCACCCGTGCCTGGGCCAATTACGACATCATGCGGAACACCTTCGACATCATCACGGCCGACACCGAATCCCTGCGCAAAGCCGTCCGCGAAGCTGACCGCGCCATGTCCGCCCGCGCCGGCGACCACTCAGCCGAGCCCGTCTATCTGGCCGGAAAAGTCAGCGATAAGAGCCGCCCCATCGTCTATCACGCCCTGAAAAACGCGCCCTTCAAAAGCGAGGTCACCGGCGCGAACGTCACCCGCTACACCGCCGACGTCGACGACATCCAAACTGTGATTCACGATCAGATCGACACCACGCTCGCCGCGCAGATGCCGCTCGGCTATCTCATTCCCGCCGCCTTCAGTTCCGCCGCCGACCTTCTAAGACTCCATGGTGTGGAAATGTCGCGCACGGAAAAATCACTCGACCAGGTTTTTGAAACGTATCGCTTTGCGAGCACCAAATTTGACGCCGGCGCCACCGAAGGCCACGTCATGTTGACGGTCGAGCCCCGCGTGGTGAAGGAAAAAATCTTCATCCCCGCTGGTTCGTACTGGGTTCCCATGAAGCAGCGCCGGGCGCGCCTGATTCTCGCGATGCTCGAACCGAACGCGCCGGATTCCATGGCATCGTGGGGTTTGCTCAACTCCGTGTTCGAAGGAGGCGGCGGACGTGGTGGCCGAGGAGGGGGACGCGGGGGCGTCGGCGAATATCTCTCCGAACCCATCGCCCGCCGCATGATGGCCGATCAGCCCGAGCTGCGCAAGCAATTCGAACAGAAACTCGCGTCCGACGCGCAGTTCGCCGCTGACCCGGCCGCGCGCCTTCGCTGGTGGTTCGAGCAATCGAAATATCAGCCCGAGGATTCCGGCCGCTACCCCATCGTCCGCGTCTAGGAAAAGAATTGGTAGTCTATCGTTAAGCATGCGTTTCCTGCTGATTTCGGCGTTCCTCGCGTCGTCCATCGCCGCGCAGGAACAGAAATGCCGCCTCGAAGGACAGGTCCTCAGCCTCGCCGGGGCGCCTCTCAAAAAAGCGGCCGTGCGTTTGCAATTCAACGGACCGCAGAACCCGTCCATCACGCCCGTCAACTACACCGCCGCCAGCGACGGCGAGGGGAAATTTCTTTTCGAGGACGTCACGCCCGGGACTTATGTTTTGTCCGCCCAGCGCACCGGCTACATCAACCAGACCTACGGCGCGAAATCTCCGGGTGCCGGCACGGGCCCGCTGAAGCTCGACTCCGGACAAGTCATGAAGGGCCTGGTCTTCAAACTCGTTCCGCAGGGAATGATTTTCGGCCGCGTGGTGGATGACGACGGCGATCCGCTCCCGAATTTTAGCGTGCAGACTTCCCGCTGGCTCTTTGTCAACGGCAAAAAGCAGCTTCAGATGATGGGCAATACCAGTTCGCAGGCCGACGGAACGTTCGTCATCGGCAACCTGCGCACGGGGCGATACTACTTGAGCGCCGACAGCCGGAATAACAACTTCACGTACGGTGTGGACCGGCCAGGCAGCAAGAGGCCCGAGGAATCGTATCTCAAGACGTATTTTCCAAACGTCCTCGATGCCGCATCCGCTGCGCTGGTGGATGTGGCCGAGGGCGCTGAAGTCAGAGGCATCGAAATCCACGTCCGCCGGGGTCGGGTGTACGAGATTCGCGGTCGTATTGAAAGCGGACCTTCCGGGGCCAAGTACGCCTCCCTCACTCTGGTCCCCAGAGGCGGCTCCGGCACCGCATTCCTCGATCGAAGGCAAGCGCAGGTCCAGGGTAAGGACGGCGAATTTCAGTTCAAGAATGTCACGCCGGGAGCGTACGTTATCCAGAGCCAGTTCGCCCAAGCCGAAACCAGGGACCCGACAGGCGAGTTCACCAAGTCCACTCCTCTGGTGGCGCGCCTTGAGATTACGGTGGCCGACCAGAACATCGAGAATCTGATTGTGCCCTTGACTCCGGGGCCGGATATCAAGGGTGTCTTCAAAACCGAGGGGCCCGATCCAGCGCCGCAAACCGCGGCCGCGAAGGCGAATCCCAGCGTTCAATTTCGCGGCGTCGACGACCCCATGAGCCCCGGCGTCGCTTACGCCCAGGCCAACGACGACGGCACTTTTCGCATGCAGGGTGTGACTCCCAGCGTGGTTCGCGTCAGTGTCTACGGGCTGCCGGAAAATACGTACGTGAAGTCGATCGTCTTCGGCGGACAGGACGTCAAGGGTAAGGACCTCGACCTCACCTCGGGCAGCGGCGGGACCCTGGAGATCGCCATCTCACCCAACGGCGCCGAAGTGACCGGCACTGTCCGCGACGCTGATGGCAAAGCAGTGCCCAGCGCCATCGTGCAGGTCTGCGACAAGAGCGGCGAAATTGCGAAGTCGGCGAATACCGATCAGAACGGCGCGTTCGATCTGAAAGGACTCGCGCCCGGCGAATACAAAACGTTCGCCTGGGAGGATCGCGGCGACGGCGTGATCACCGACCCGGATTTCCGCAAGAGCTTTGAGAGCAAAGCCACGATAGTGAAGCTATCCGAAAAATCCCGCGAAAATATCGAGCCGCTGCTGATTACGAAAGACGCGATGGACGTCGAAACAGCGAAAATCCGGTAGTCTGTCAGACCCTCCTTGGTGGCGCGGACTTCAGTCTGCCGCGTCGGCTTCAGCCGGCGTCTTCCCTTTTGTCCGATCCGGCCGGACATCGGCTAAAGGCGATGCTGCAAGCTAAAGCTCGCGCCACATCAAGGCCCGTTCCGAACTCTAGGGCCGGTGGCACCACGCCATCCCATCCGGATTCTTCCCCGCATCGAGATGGCCCGTCGGCGACAACGTCTTCAAATCGACGATCACCACGTAACTATCCGGCGTACATGCCACGAACGCCCGGGAGCCGTCCGGCTGCATCTCAATCCCCGCCGCGCCGTGACCAACCGGAATTTTCTTCTTCAGCTTCCGCGTCGCCGCGTCGAACACCGATACGTCCGGACCGTTCAGCAGCGAGACGAGCACCGTCTTCCCATCGGGCGTAAATTTCAACCGGTTCGCGCTCTTCACGTCGGCATCCAGCGTCTCGACGACCTTCTTCGCTTGCAAGTCGACAATCGAAATCGTCCCGTCCGTCGCATTGGCCGCCCACAGTTCTTTTCCGCCCGGCGCGATGTCAAAGCCCTCCGCGCCTCGTCCGACGGGAACATTCATTTCGTCCCAATCTCCGCCCGGCCCGCGTCCACGCCCACCGGCGCTCTTATCGATAATCGTCATCGTCGCCGAACTGACATTCGACGTAATAATCCTCTTCAAATTATCGAACACATAAAGCATGTGCGTCCGGTTCTGCCCCGTGCCCAGCACGAGGTCGATCTTTTGTGTGGCCGGGTCCCAACTGCCGATGACCTTCGCCGCCTCGGCCGTGAACCACACTTTTCCGCCCACGTACATCAGGCCGTGGGGGCCGCGCAACGCACCCAAATCGATCGGCGGCGCGATCGTCTTCCGCGCGACGAGATCTACCACCGTGATCGTGTTGTAGGCGCCTCCGCCGTAATTCGAGATGTAGGCGAACTTCCCATCCGTTGACGCGACCACTTCATGCGGGTCCGGCCCCGAAGGCATTTTCGCCACGACCTTCATGGTCGCCGGATCGACAATCGACAGCGTCAAATCGCCTTTCGAAAGCACCAGCAGCGAATCAGCCGCATGCAAGAGTCCCACTCCCAGCAGCAACGTCGATATGAATTTCATAAATGCCTCTTGGTCATGTTCTCAAACAAAAACAGCCCGCTCTTGCCCGCGACTACGATATCCATGTCGCCGTCGCCGTCGATGTCCACTACTGGAATCTGCAACCCTCCGCCGGTGCGCGTCGAGTAGTCGATCACGTGCTTGATCCACACCACGCTCTTGCCGTCGTCGCTTTTCGTGTACTCATACCAGTACACGCCCAGCGGCTCGCGCTCGCCCGGATCGCGGCCGTTGTGGGCCATGAACCGCTTGCCGGTGACGAAATCCATCTTGCCGTCTTTATTCAAATCGGCCATCGTCATGGCGTGGGATTGCGACCAGCTCTCGTCGATCATGTGTTTGGTCCACTTGCCTTCGGCACCCTGCTCCATCCAAAAGACGCCGTAATTATGCGCCATCGACGTCACGATGTCGTTGCGCCCGTCGCCGTTCACGTCCACTACGTGCATGAACCCGACCGAGCCCAGGTCGAAATCCGGATGCCATTTCCATGTTCCGGTCCGCACATCAGGCGGCGCTTCAAACCAGCCCTTGGGCGTCAGAATATCGTTGCGTCCGTCGCCATTCACGTCGCCCACGCCGATTCCGTGGCCGAAGCTAGTCGGACTCACAACGTGCCGGACAAACTCGCCGTTCCGCACCTCGTACCAGGCAAGCGGCGCTTCAGGGCGATCGTATTCGGGCAGGATCTGGCGCTTTTTCCCGTCATTCACCAGGTCGACCTGAAGCGCAAACTCCACCGGATACCCGGAGTCGATCAGGTGCTCCTTCCACTCGCCCTTCCCGTGACCCGGATTTTCCATCCAGTACAATTTGCGAGCGAAATAGGCGCCGCTCACTACGTCCAGATGCCCGTCGCCATTGACGTCCAGCACCATGTCGCTGAAATCGTCGACATAGTTGTCCTGAAACGGGAGCGTTCGGAACCTGTGTTTGGTCCAGTGAGGCGCTTCGTACCAGTTCTCGCCTGAAACGATGTCGAGCTTGCCATCGCCGTTTATATCGGCGACCGCGACGCTCTCGCTGGCGCCCAGATCGATGGTATGTTTCTCAAACGGAATTTCGTCCATGCGCGAGACGAAAAAGAACAGAGCAACGAGGATCAGCCGGAAACCCATCGTCGTCTATATTCGCACGTCTGTCCGCTCCCTAACGGTCGCGGTTCCCATCACAGCACAAGGAACCGCCATGCGTGAGCATGCGGACAGGCATAACGGATTACCGGCCGAGCTTCTCCTGATCCTCAATGCAATACGGCGTCCACGGAATCGCCTCCAGCCGCGCCGGCGGGATCGGCTTTCCGCAGATCACGCACTTCCCATAGGTCCCGTCCGCGACCCGCTGTAACGCGTCCTCGACCTGTTCGAGCGTTTTCGACTCCAGCGTGACCTCTTGGAGCGCTCCTCCGGAGCTCTCGTCCGCCACGGCCTCGTCGGTGATGTCCCGCACTTGGGCGGCGCCCGCTTCGCGCGCCTCGCCCTTCAGCCGCGCCAGATCCGCCAGCAACTCGCTCTGCTTTTCCCGCAGGACAACCGAGGCGCTACTCATCGACCCTCGACCAGGTCTTGTCGGGCCCAAAGCTTCGAACCGGAGACGTCAAATTCGACACCGGCTTGCCCAGATCTTTCTCATAAACCACGCCGTCCTGATTCACCATGAACGTGTGAACGCCGGTGACGCCATATTCCGACGGCCACGCCACCAGCGCGAATCCGCCCATCATGTGTTTGGCCTTGACCATGTAATTGTGCGTCCCGCCGTGCTGGGGAGCCGACTGCGAAGTCAGCACATGGAAATAGTAGCCGTGATACGGGACCGGCTTGCCGCCCGCGCGGACCTCGGCTTCGGCGAGCGCCTTCGGAATCCGATCCGCGCTCTCCGAATACAATCCGTCGTCCTTCCCGGGGGAACTCATCAGGTGCTCCGCATACTCGAGGATCCCGTCCTTGTCGCGATCCGCCTCGGCGTACTGCTGCTGGGCCGCAACGAACCCGGCGCAGACGTCGATGATGTCGATCTCATTGGCGCCGATGCGCCGCGCCCGCACTTCCAGTTCGCCTTGCCCCGGCTCAAAACTCCATTTGCCGTCGCGCTCGACGATCGGCACCGGGAACGGCCAGTCCTCCGCCCCGATGACCAGGAACACGCGATGGTGATTCATCGGGTCTTTCTCGATCGAGTGTTTGGACTGCGCCACGCGCGCGAACTGCGCCCGCTCATCGGCGTCCTGTTTCGGATCGCCCGAAGTCAGAATCGCCTTGCTGTTGGCCCCGAAGATCGCGTTCAGTTCCGCGACGTCGTTCTTCACGGCCGCCGCGATCACCGCCTGCGCCGCCGCCTCCGGTGTATCGAAGGTCTTCATCTGTGCTGAAAGCGTTAAAGCCGCGAATAAAGGAATGAGTATTTTCATGACGTTATCTCCTCCCGCCGCCACGGGAACCACCGCCACCACCGCCGCCGCGTCCGCCGCCGCCAAAACCACCGCCGCCGCGCGATGCCGGAGCGGAGCGCGACGAACCAAGGCTCGAATAGCCGTGGTCGCTCTGCACCCGCGCTTTGCTTCCATTTTCGCTGCCGCCGAACGCGCTGTGATTATTGGGATGCGCCTGGCTGGCGTTAGCATTCGATCTTGACATGTTCGACCGCACCGATTCCGCGCTGGGCCGCGCCGCGTTGCGCATCGCCGCGCCTTGCGCGCCCTGGTATCGACCGGCTACCGAGTGCGGATAAGGGACCGCGCCCCGGTGCTCGGGATTATGCTGCCACGCCGAATTGGCGTGGAACTCGCTGCCGTGGAACTCCTGGAAACCGTAGCGGTGGAAGAAGTGGTTGTTCACGAAGATCCCGCCGCCAAACCAGCCGAATCCCCATCCCCATCCGCCCCATCCGCAACATCCGCCGAAATAGAATCCCAGGTTAATTCCAGGCCCCCAGCCCCATCCGAGCCCGATCCCCGGATAGTAAAGCCCCGGCCACGGATACATGGGATACCCGGCACCCCAAAAATATCCCGGATTGTAAACCGGGACGTAAATCACCTGCGGATCGGTCGGCTCGATCTCGATCGCCGCCTGCCCGTCTTTATTCTCGGTGACGACCTTCTGCTGCGGAGTATCGGTCAACTTGCCCGAATCCTTGGCCTTGGCCCGCAGCCGCTGGACGGCGGCCATCACATCCGCCTGCTGGGCCAGGAAAGCGTTGCCCAGATCGGTCGTCCAGCGGACATCCTCATTCAGCCTCTTGATCACCTCCGGGAACGCCACCAGCGCCTGAATGCTCGGATCCCAGCTCTGCTTTTTGGCGGCATCGGTGAGGGCGGTGCCCGTCAGCGCCTTGTTTTGGTCCAGCCACTGCTGCGCCTCGACAACCTCCAGCGGATAAGTCGACGCCACCAGCACCTGGCTCAGCAGCGAATCCGCATAGAGCGCGATGGGAGCCACCAGGCTTTCCAACTGCTCGGGCGATAGGGTCGTGGCAGCCGGCTGATCCTGCGCCGTCGCCGGAATCATCATCGCAACGCATGCGAATGCAACCCAACGGAAACAATCTTTCATAAAGTCATCTCTTCCTATATGAAAAGATACATCCGGAGGCGATTTAGTTTCCAGATTATTCGTTGGCCGCCAGGCGCCGCGTTCTCATCCGCGATGCCGTCAGCCCGGCTTCGGCCTTCGCCACGGACCCTGTCGCGTCCCTGGTTTGCTCCAGCGACGTCGCCAGGGTCGTCCGCGAAACCCTGCGCACAATCGGATCCACCACCCAGTGCAGCGTCATCGGAATCGGTCTGCTCAAGGCCATCGCCTCGGTCTCGATGTACACGCCTCCATCACGCTCCTGGTAGCGCGAAATCGTCGCCAGGCGCCAGATGTAGCCGCTCCCTTCCCCGTCCGGAATCCTGCGGGTTTCGGATACTTCCTGGACGCGTGTCGTCTGCGCCACGCTGTACCATTTCGCCGAATCCACCTGCCGGAACCGAGACTGGTACTCACTATCGAGCGCCCTGCGCATGAACATCGCCTTATCGACGACGACGACCGCGAACCGGTCTTCGTCCGCCCTCTTGCTCAGGGTCCGCGAGTCCACCACCGACGGCTTGTAGTACTGCGTGTACCGCTCGTAATCCCGCACCACCGCCATCACGTCGTCCATCCGCGCCCCGGCCACGAACGTCGCGCCGATCCAGTGGTGAATCAGCCCCGACGGCACCGCCTCCGGCGCACGCCCCATCACGGCGACTTCACACGAACGAACCCGACGCAACCTCTCCGGCGACTCGTCGGCCCACAAGAACGTCCCCTTCGCCCGCTCGGTCATTTGAGCGTCCGCCGCGTGCAGATATTGCTCCCACGCGTCCAGAGTTGCCTGCCTCAGCTCCGCTCCCCACGCGACCACCGCAAACAGCAGCAGGGCCGTCAAACTACCGCGTGACATATTCCGCAACCTCCGCTACCCCGCTTCGTTTCTCCCGGATCGTCAGTTCCGCCCGTCCTGTAAATCGCGTACTGATCCCCAGATGCGTTTCCCGTCCAATGGTGACGCCGTCCTGAATCTCCATCTCCTGAGTGATGTCCACCCGCTTCAACAACACCGAAGGGCTCTTGACCATCCGTCCCTCCAGATGCGTCACCAGCCCGCTCTCTGTGTCGATCCGCATCTCACCGGCAATCATTCCCATGCGCTTTTTGCGCGGAGTAATCTGGAATACCGCAGCCGTTCCTTCATTCGTTACGAACTTGAACTTGTAATTGGATTTCGTGATTGCCGCGGCCATCGGTTCGCCGTCCGTGTCCATCGCGAAATACCGCGCGATCATTTCATTCCTGACGAACGAATCGCCCTCGACCGTCACAAACTGATACGCCCGCTTCCCGCCGGCCGAGCGGCGAATCGCCTCCACCCGCGCCCGCTTTTCGAGCCTCGGCACCGACCCCTCGATCTCCACCTGGACCAGGCCCGTGTCCAAGCCTTTATTCAACCCAGGCCCGGTCATCGCCGAGCTATATCGCTCCAACACCGCCCCTGCATCGTCGGCAGCCGAGGCCTTCGCGGGAAACAGCAGCATTCCCGCAACGATCGCCGCGGCAGCCGCTGCCCGGAACGCGGACCGTGCAAAGCGAGGCTCAAACGTCGGCCCCACGGTGGAAGGCTCATAGGGAAGCCCGGTGATCGCCTGGACCATTTTTCTGGATTCATCGGAGTTCGCAATCAGGTGCGCTCCGACTCTCCACCAGCGGAATAAAAGGTCGCGCCCATTCTGATCAGCCGCTGTCAGGAACGTCACATCCACCGCCAAAGTCTTCCCGTCGAAGGTCGAGGACGCCGTCCGCCACGCCTGGTCGAGCCTCGACACTTCGATTCCCGCCAGTGCGCCCGCTAACTCGAACCGGAACGTCTTCGGTCCGTCGTGCATGTAGAAATTCAGTCCCGACATGTTCAACCCACCTGCAAAGCCGGCGCGGTGAGATGGCGCGTCAGTTCCACAATCCCGATCCTTTGCGCGACCCGTGTCAGCGCCTCGTCCGCATTAAGCAGCGCCGATGCCGCGCGAATCGACATGCCCTCGAAGATCGTCAACAGCATGGCGCAGCGTGGAAACGCGTCAATCGAAATCACCGCTTCTTCGAAGTCTCCCTGCGCAATCTCCGGACGCGCCTGCAACTTTGCGTCGACACACGCGGGCTCCTCCGCCAACTCCGCCGTCCTCTGCCGCGACGTCCGCAATTCCGTCCTCATCGTGCCCAGCGCTTCGCCGATAATCAGTTCCCGTGGATTCTCCGAATCGTCATAATCCAAAGCGCGATCGAAAGCCTCCACGCTCCGTTCGGTATCCCCGGTCAGCAGGAACGCCAACGAAAATAATTCTGAAGACTGCTCTTCGAAGATATTCATAAGTCCTTTCGACATCCGCTCAACCACGACAAACACCGCCGCAGCGGGGGAGCTTCCTTGCCACCCAACCCGGCCAGGATCTGCTTCGTATCCACGCCGCCCGCGATGAACCGCACTCCGGCTTTCTTCATGGCACACAGCACCCGCGCCCCCGCTTCATCCACGAACGTTACGCCTGTCAAGTCAACTACGCATTTCGCCCCGTCCCAGATGGATTCGAGCTCCTCCGCGAACGGCCCAGCCAGTTGCCCTTCGAGCACCAGCGCGTCGTCAGTGGAGGTAATGCGGAGCACGCCCCCCATAAGGCAGTCCTCTGGCCAAACGATAAGCACCAATGAAATCAGGAGAAATCAGTGGAAGGAGGTGTCGAATGCCGAACTTGTAAGCCCGCCGGTTGGCACAATGCCAGGATTCCGGCATTTGTTGAAGGCAGGTCCCGCCCCAAGCGCCAGAGTCTGTGTGAAAAGTCAGCTTAGACCGCTCCGTCGAATATACACGGTAGACCGTTGATTTTGCGTCCAGGCGGTTGGACTGCCAATCAGGCATCGCGAGGAGTCGCGACGCGGCACGCGTGGGCGCGTGCGCCACGAGCCGGGCTTATTCTCATGGCTCGCGCGTGGGCCATCGGCCCATGGACACTCCTGTCGCGGATCTGTTTCAGAGAAATAAACACACTACAGCTGTACGAGTTTGTCGCGAGCGGCCCGGAGTTGCACCGGGCCGCTGAAATGGATCGAGCTGTCTCTAGGATGGGGCCCCGGCCGGCTATTGTCCTTAATTAAGAACTCACGGTTATCCGATATTTCCACCAGTCATTGGATGCACAGCTCTCTGAAGCTACTCAGGGTGCG
>Ga0182030_10007321_pt1 | contig 23060 bp, 26 predicted proteins | sample 812S3MmetaG_FD_121299 | JGI IMG/M metagenome (GOLD analysis project Ga0182030, IMG submission 121299) | Permafrost microbial communities from Stordalen Mire, Sweden - 812S3M metaG (Illumina Assembly) | ecosystem: Environmental > Terrestrial > Soil > Wetlands > Permafrost | place: Sweden...
GACCCGGGTGATTTTCTCGTTCTCCGCTACGCTCAACATACCGATATCATACGGCTCGGATGTTGCCACGTCCAATATCCGGAGCAATCGCGGCTGAGAGGATTAGACGGAACGCGCCGGACAGTGCGTGGGCTGGCTGGTGCTGCGGGGGCATCCGCGATCCCGCAGATCGCGCGGGCTCAGAGCTACTCACCGTTGTCGAAGCTATTTGACCGTAATCGGATCGCTGCTGCGCGCGCCCGCTGCAACGCCTTTTGGGGCGATTGCGAGGATGCGGGCGAGATTCGCCGGCGTCAGGTGAACGGCCGTAGCGGCGACGTTCTCTTCGAGATATTTCACGCGCTTGGTGCCGGGGATCGGGACGATGTCGTCGCCTTGCGCGTAGAGCCACGCTAGCGCGAGTTGGGCGCTCGTTAGGCCGAACTCGGCGGCGAGCGCGGTGAGGCGGTCGACGACCAGCATGTTCTTTGCGAAGTTGTCGCCTTCAAAGCGCGGGTTGCGCGCGCGCGGATCGGAGGGCGCGAAACCGACGTTCGTACGCACGGTGCCGGTGAGCATTCCGCGGCCGAGCGGGCTATACGGAACGAGCGCGATCCCAAGTTCGCGGATGGTTACGAGGACGCCGTTGTCTTCGATATCGCGGCTGAAGAGCGAGTACTCGCTCTCGAGCGCCGCGATGGGGTGGACGGCCGCAGCGCGGCGCACGTTCTCGGCGTTGGCTTCGGAGAGGCCGAGGTAGCGGATCTTGCCGGCGGCTTTCAGCTCGGCCATCGCGCCGACGGTTTCCTCGATCGGAACGTCCTTGTCGACGCGGTGCTGGTAGTAAAGGTCGATCGTATCAATGCCCAGGCGTTTGAGAGAAGCATCGCAGGCCGAGCGCACGTACTCCGGCCGGCCGTCGACGCCGCGCGCGCCGGCGTTACCGAACGTTCGGCCGAATTTGGTCGCGAGCACGACGCGATCGCGACGGCCCTGCAGCGCGCGGCCGACGAATTCTTCGTTGTGCCCGTGGCCGTACGTGTCGGCCGTGTCGATGAACGTGATGCCGAGTTCGAGGGCGCGATCGAACGTTCGCAACGCCTCGGCATCGTCACTTACACCGTAGCTTCCGGACATGCTCCAGCAGCCCAGCCCTATCGCTGAGACGGCTGGTCCACTGCGCCCGAGTTGACGTTCATCCATGGTCCCGTCAACCCTCAAAGCGGCGAGATGTTTCTAGCGGCACATCCAGTGGCCGGGGATCCAGACCCAGTGGTTTCCACGCGGCACGTAATGCCCACGGCGCCAAGCGCAGCCGGGGCGAGGCGGGTGACCCACAAACTCGCGACGCGGCGGCGGTTGCGGGCCCAAGTGGATATTGATGCCGAGCTGTGCCGTCGCTGGAATCGTGACCGCCCCAAGGAAGCAGGTCGCTAAGCCGATGCCCAAGAGGATCTTCTTCAAATGGATGCTCATGCGGCGTTTTTCCCCGGGTTTGCCGGAAACTAATCGGACGCGGCTAAGATCGCTGCGTGAGCTTCTTGCCGTTTTTCTGCGCATGTCGCACCGCGTTGGCGATCGGTGCGCTGCTCGTCGCCCAAACGGGCGCATTTGCCGCCCGTCCTGCCCGCGCTGCCGATGCGCCGGCGGTGATCCGGATCGAAACTTCGGATTACGATCTTTCAGCGGAGCCGTCATACGGCGTCGCCGCCGGCATCTTCGCGCGGCACGGCATTTCGCTCGAGATTCAATCAGCGATCGAGGGTGGGGCGAACATGGTTCGTGACGTAGCGGCCGGCAAGGCCGATGTCGGTTTCTCGAACCTGATCTCGATCGCCGGGGCGATCCAAGCCGGTGCACCGATCATCCTCATCGCGCCGGCCGGATTATACGATCGTCAATCGCCGCCTAACGCGATCGTCGTCGCGCCGAACTCGGCAATCAAAACGGCGAAAGATCTCAACGGAAAAAACATCTCGAGTCCGTCGGGTCCCGGTAGTGCGGGAGCGCTCGCACCGGCAGCGTGGATCGATCAACACGGCGGCGATTCGAAGACGGTGCACTTCGTTACCGGCATCAAGCCGGCCGATCTTCCGGCGGCGCTCGCGTCGGGCGCAGTTGCTGCCGGCGAGGTAGGCGATCCGCAACTCACGATGTTACTGCAGCTCGGGGCAGTGCGCACGTTTGCCGCGCCGTTCGATGCCGAGGGCGACCACTATCTGTTGGCGGGCTTCGTGGCATCGAGGGCGTGGGTCAGCGCGAATCCGGATGTCGCGCATCGCTTCGTCGCGGCGATGACCGAGACGGCACATTGGGCAAACACGCATCGTGCGGAAACGGGCACCATTCTCGCAGCACACTTAAAGCTGACGCCGCCGGTTATGGCAGCGATGTCGCGCACTCTCTATGCCGAAACGCTTACGCCCGAAACGATCGCGCCGCCGCTGGCGACTGCAGTAAAGTATGGTGTGATCAAGCCGATGACCGCGGACGAACTTCTTGCGGCATCAGCGTTCTGACGCGGTGAAGGAAAGTTGCCGCGCATCTTAAAGTCGCCGCAAGAGGAGCTTGGATTGAAATATCGTTCGTTGGTTCTTGTCGCGTGCTTGATTGCCGTAGCGGTGGTCACGACTGCAGCTAACGAGTTGCGCGCACAAATGGGAAGCGCCGTCGCGCTCACCGGACGGGTAAGCTCGGTTGCCGAAGGGACGATGGAGGGCGTCGTCGTTAGCGCAAAACGCGCGGGTTCGACGATCACCGTCTCCGTCGTCAGCGACGCGCAAGGTCGATTCCACTTTCCGGCAGATCGCCTGGCACCCGGCACGTACGCTCTGGCCATTCGTGCAGCCGGTTACGATCTGGCCGGGCCGAAATCGGCGGTCGTTACGGCCGCGGGCCGGGCGACGGCCAACGTGCGTTTGAAGCCGACGAGGAATCTCGAAGCGCAACTCACGAGCGCCGAGTTGATCGCTTCGGCGCCCGGCACGTACGAACAAAAACAAGAGCTGCTGGACTGCGTCGATTGCCACTCGATCCATCGCGTTCTCGACTCGACCCACACCGCCGACGATTTTCTCAAAAACGTGCTGCCGCGCATGGCGAACTACGCGTTCATGAGTTTTCCGCTGCACCCGCAGCCGTTTCGCAGCGGGCGCGCCGCCGGACGGCCGGTTAGTGCCGAGCTCGCCGCCTATCTCGCGAGCATCAATCTGAGCAGCGGAAAACGGACCTGGAACTATACGACGTTTCCGCGCCTCAAAGGCGCATCGACGCACGTGATCTTCACGACGTACGATCTGCCGCGTCCGCTGATCGAGCCGCACGACGTCGTCACGACGCCCGATGGAATGGTGTGGTACTCCGACTTTGGCGAACAGTTCCTCGGAATGCTCAATCCCAAGACCGCCAAGGTCACGGAGTATCCGGTGCCGGAAATCAAGCCCGGCTTTCTCACCGGATCGCTGCAGTTGGATGCCGATCCGGCAGGCAATCTGTGGCTCGCGCTGATGTATCAGGGCGGAGTTGCCAAATTTAACCGGCAGACGAAGACGTTCACCGAGTACGCGGTCGTGCCGGCGGCGCATCCCGACTTCACCCAAGAGTCGATGGTGATGCCGACGCACGACAACGTCGACGGTAAGGTCTGGTCGAACAATCAAGACGATCATTCATTCCGCCGCTTGCACGTCGCCGACGGTACGTGGGATACGCTTGGACCCTTCACCTATCCCAATTCGACGGATCAGTTCCGTTCCTACGGGCTCGTCAGCGATGCGCAGAACAACGCGTGGCTGTTCGACTTCCCCGGCGCGTCGATTGCGAAAATCGATGCGCAGACCGGTGCCTTCAAGGTTATCCAGACGCCGACGCCACGCTCGCGACCGCGGCGCGGACGCGTTGACGATAAGACCGGGCTCTTCTGGTTTGCGGAGTACGGCGCCAATAGCATCGGGATGTACGATACGCGAGCGGACAACGGCACGATCAAAGAGTTCGAGCTTCCGACGCCGTGGGATGCGCCCTACGATGTGGAAGCCGACAAAACCGGAAAGGTCTGGGCCGGATCGATGTTGACCGACCGCGTATCGCGCCTGGATCCCAGCACCGGTAAGGTCGTTGAATACCAGTTGCCGGCGGAGACCAACATCCGGCGCGTCTGGATCGACGAGAGCACGACGCCGGTGACGTTTTGGACCGGCAGCAATCATAGCGCCGCCATCGTCAAGCTCGAAACGCTTCCCTAACCTGTTCAGCAGCACGGCGGCACGATGAACCGACGCATTCTGTGGCCGGTTTTGCTATTAATGATCGTTCTCGCTCCGTGGTCCGGTCCCGCGCGGGCGCAAGCTGCGGGAATGGCGATCACCGTCGAACTTGGCGATGTCTCGGCAACCAAACTGCCGTTCATCGTTGCCGCAGAGAGTGGCATTTATGCTCGCAACGGGCTCGATGTAACGCAATTCATCACACCCGGTGCCGCTGAAGCCATCCGCCAAACCGGTATCATCGTCCCGCCGGAATTTATCAGGGGCGGTATCGTCGGCGACATCAACATCGGCGGCGGAAGCCCAACGATCGTGCGCATGACGACGAATGCGCTTGCGCCGCAACGGATCATCTTAGCGACCAACACGACGACCGCGTCCTTTCACGTGTTCGCATGGAACGGTATCACGACGCTGGCCGGCCTCAAAGGGAAGCGCGTCGGTTACGGGAACGCCGGCGCCCTCGATCACCTCATCTTCTTGGCGGTTATGAAGAAGATCGGCCTGGATCCGGTCCACGACATCTCGATGCTCAGCAATATCTCGGGGCCGGATGTGGCGGCCAAAACCGATGTCGACGCGTTCATCTCCGATGGATTCAAGAGCAGCGAGGCCGTGAAAGTCGGCTTTCGAGATATCGCCGATCTCAGCCGGTACAACATTCCGATTCTCGGCTCGGGAGTCAACGCCATGAAGAGCTGGTTGCCGAGTCACCGCGCGGCCGCGGCGGCGTTTATCAAATCCACGGTCGAAGCCATTGCGCTCGTGAAGAAGGACAAGAACGCCGCTTTCGCCGCGATGACGAAATGGTACGGCATCAGCGACCCAGCCCTGCTCGAACCCATCTACGATCAGGCGACGCATTTGTCGAGCAAGCCGTATCCGTCGGTTGCCGGCTTGAACGTCGTCCGGTCGATCTATACCTGGCGCGAGATGGCGATCCATCCGCCGAGCTATTTTATCGACCCCAGCTTCGTCACCGAGCTCGATCGAAGCGGATACATCGACGGACTTTACTCTTCCGTCGATCGAAAGTAAGCCGGCGTGCTTTTCCGCCTTGCGTCGGTTATGGCGCTGCTGTCGGTGCTTAGCTTCGGCGGCGCGAACGCGGTCTTACCGCAGTTGCATGCGGACGTCGTCGATCAGCAACATTGGATCACCTCGGCCGAGTTGGCGCGTTTCTGGGCACTGGGCCAGCTGGTTCCGGGGCCTACGCTTTCGGTCGGTGCGCTCATCGGATACGCCGTTGCGGGTCTCGCCGGAGCCGCCGTAGCGTCAGTCGCACTCTACGTGCCGGCAGCGGTGATTGTGTACGCGCTGGGCAGTGCGTGGGAGCGTTATCACGCGAATCCGTGGCGCGACCGGCTAGCGGCGGGCTTTGCGCCCGTCGTGCTGGGTCTCATCTGGGCCGGATGCGCAACCCTGTTCCGCGGAGCGGTTGATGGAATGCCGACCGCGGTGATTGCGCTTGCCGCCGGGGCGCTCATCATCGGCACGCGCGTGCATCGCGTCGCGATCATCCTCGCGGCCGGAGCCGTTGGTTACATATGGCTGCGATGACGAAAGCACCAGTTGGCGCGCTGGCCGTCGGGTGGGCTTTTTTCAAGCTCGGCATGACCACGTACGGCGGCGCGGCATCGGCAGCGATCGGCGATGAGATGGTGCGCCGGCGCAAGTGGATCACGTACGAAGAGTTCCTGACATTTCGGTCGATCGCACTCGTCGCGCCCGGACCGAACTCGCCCAACCTCGCAATCTTGATCGGCCGTCATCTTGCCGGCCCGGGCGGCGCCCTTCTCGCATTTATGGCCGCGACCGTCCCGGGTGTCGTCGCGATCGTGCTCTTCGGTTTGCTCGCACTGACCACGCACTCGGCTATCGGTGGAACGTTACGCGGCTGCGCGGCTGCTGCGGTGGGTCTGGCGTTCGCGAACGCACTCGAAATGACGGCGCCATGGCGATCGGATGTGCTGCGGCTCGGGATCGTGGCGACGACGTTCGTCGCGGTGATGGTTCTGCACGCCCCGCTCTGGCTGACGTTTGTGATCTTCTTGCCGGTTTCGCTGGTCCTCTTGCGACGTAAGCCGCAAACGCGAAATTAGCTCCAGGGACCGAGAAGCGGCTCGCCGGTGTAACTGTCGCTGTTTGCGTCGAGTTCGTCGGGCCACGAACCCGGCACGATCGAGCGGCGCAGCTCGGCCGGTCGCGGCCGCCCGTCCCAACCGATTTGTTCCATCGACCAATAGAGCTGCACGGCGTGACCGTCCGGATCGATAGCGAGAATCGTATGGTCCATACCCGGCGTCAATTCCGGCGGCAACTCGCGCAGTTCGACGCCGTGCGAACGCAGGAACGTCACCGCATTGCGTAACTGCTGGTAATTGGCGAGCTGCATTCCGATCGCCATCGTGGTGGTGTCGGCGCGTAGCCCGAGGATCGAGCGTAACGCGATAGGATAGAGCGCGAGTGAATGGTGCTCCGTGTTGTTCCGCAGGTAGACGACGCGATGTCCCGCGTACTGCACCTCTTCGGTTCGTACGAAGCCGAGCGTGTCACGGTAAAACGCCTCGGCCTTCGCGAGGTCTTCGACGAACAGGTTGACAGGCCCAAGTTTCACGACTTTGAACGGGCGCCCGAGGAGAATCCCGTCCACGTCGTGGGTGGCGGGCAACGTCTCGGTATCGCGATAGCCTCCGAGCAAATCGACGCCTGACTCCAGGGCCGCGTTGACTTCGGCGTACTCCGAGATTTGAGGCAAGTCCGGGCTCTTCGTGAATTCGCGGTCGTGCATTTCCTGTGGCTTGGAAAAGCCGTTCCAACCGATCTGCTCGATTCCGTAATAGAGCTCGTTCTGATGGCCGTCGGGATCGTTGAGATAGACGTGCCAATTGGAACCGGGCATGTCGCGGCCGGTCCGGCGAATTTTGAAGTTGCGTTCCGAAAGCCAACGGAAGGCATTGACGACTTCAGCCAAACTGCCCACTTGCCAGGTGATCTGGTTGACCGTCACATGTTCGTGCGTGGTGCGACCCATCGCTTTGCGAAGCTTATGATTGTAGAGGACGAAGGCGTGATGATCGTGCGCGTAACGGAGAAAATAGCCGTTGAGGTCGCCACACGCCCGATACTCTTCCGGGACGGCAACGGTTCCGCCATGCGTCATGTCGTTGATGTCGGCAATCCGGAAACCCATGAGGTCCTTGTAAAAATGGAGGGCTTCCGGGACGCGGTAAAAGTTCAGACCGAAGTGGCCGAGGCGACGAATCTTAAACGGCTGATCCATACGGACGCCGCCGACGGTCGATGTGGACTTGGTTGCGACATCCATTATTTATACCTTCGCGATCATGTCGGTGGCCCGCATGGCCCGCGGTAATCCACCAAAGGCAAATGCTGTGTCCAGCACGGGCTGGATTAGCCGGGGATCGAGGCCTGTAGCGTAGCGCGTGCGGGTCATCCGGCGAACGCCGTCGACGTCCATCTTCGAATATTTGGCCAGGATCGTAGCTGATTCGTCGGTGTGCCCGTTCGCCCAGCGCGCGGTTTGGTAGATGACGCCGACGAGCACCTTGACCGTAGCTACATTCGCTTTCAGCCAATCGCGGGTCGCAAACCAATCGCTGATTTGAAACTGCTTGGCGATCGCGTCGTACGGCGTCGCGATCCGGCGGAGCGTGGAACCCGCCCCGCTGAGCGACGGCTCGCCGATGTGGCATGCAGCGATGGTCCCGCGCGCAACCGCGGAAGTCATGAGGCTCTGAGGCATCTCGACGAAGTGCACCTTCGCCACCTCGACACCATTTTGAACGAGCCACGCTCTGACCGAGATGCTGCTCAGCGAAACGAGCGACGGCACGGCGATGATTCGGCCTTCGAGGTCTTTTGCGACGCGCGCCGGCGAGTCCGATGCGACGCACAGAAATGTGGTGGGCGCCGTGCTGTTGTAGAGCGACCCGCCCGCAAAAATCGCGAACGGCAATCCGTGCGAAATTCCGTTTGCGAGCTCCGTGGCCTCGCCGAGCCCCACGTCGATCGTGCCACCGGCTACGGCCTCTGCTTGGGCGGCGCCGTTGGCGAAGGTCGACACGGTAACCTTGAGCCCCGCCGCCTCGAACGCTCCGTTGTCGGCAGCATAGTAGCCCTCACCGAACGTATCGGTCGCGTTCTGACCGATCCGAATCGCGGCGGCTTGAGCGCGCGCCTTCGTCGGCAACAGCGTAGCCGCTAACCCCGCTCCCGCCAGCGCCAGGATCCGGCTCCTTGAGATGTCCGATCGTTTCATAAATCGCGCGCTAGCCTTCGTAAAACCCGTTAGTGATCGCGTCGTTATAGAATTTCGCCGCGGCCGGTGCGATGCCGTTCGGCAAGTCTTTCTCGGGTTTCGAGTAGACATGGACGCCGGCGCCGAACCGCGTTGTTGCAACGCGCGGGGCCGGGTTCATTTTGCGCAGCATCGGTTCGATGACGTCGCGATAGGCCTGCGGGCTGTTATCGCGGCTATCTTTCGCGAGCCCGAACAAGATGGGTGGAACCGGCTTTACACCCGGTCCGGTTAGCTCGCGCGTGTAACCGAGATAACGTTCGATGAGCGCACGCGTTTGCGCGTCGTCGTAGCGGAGGCGCTTTGCGGCGGCTCGGGCGGCGGCTTCGAGAGCGTCCAGAAGGTTTGCGGTCACCGAGTACTCCGCTTTGAATTGGGGGCGCGCCTTGCCACGTTCCCACGCTTCGAGCACTTCCTCCATGAGCCACGGTAACCGCATCAATGCACTGGGCCCTTCTTGTCCGAGTGCTTCCGGGCCGCGATAGCGTGCCGTGTCGCGCCACGTTCGGATGTACAAGTCATTGAAAAGATCGTTCAGCACGCCGGCCGATGCTGCGGACTCTTCGAATCCCTCGATTGCGCCTAATCCCATGACGCGCTCTTTTTCATCCCCGATGTACGCGAAGATGGAATTCTCAAGCGCAACGAGACCGGCGATATTCGGGACCCGCTGTGAGAGCATCGCAATGAACGGGCCGCCCGTCGAATGCCCGTGCGCGTAAATCGTGAAATCCGCCTCCGGCAAATGACGCGAGCATGCCTCGATCATTGCATCCTCGAACGCGGCCGGCCACGCCGCCATGCGATCGTAGAAGCGCGACCCCGGTTTCGCCCGCGCTAGCGTTCGCGTTCCGTATTTGACGCGCATCGATGCATCCGAAATGACATCGTATTGATCGGGCGTGATACGCTCGCCGGTCAGCCACTGCGGGGTGCGCACGCTGCCATCGGCATCGATCGTATCGCCGGGCCAGTCGTGCGATGGATCGTCGAGATAGAGCCGTCCGGGGAAGGTCATCGAGACGACGGTGTAGCCGAACTTCTCCGCGAACACGCGCGCGAAGCCGTCGACGGACTTGTAGTCCCCCGCGCCACCATGCATCAGGAAGAGGCCGATCTTCTTGCCGTCACGTCCGCGTGCGGCGTGCGCTTTCCGGGGGACGTAATGCTGCAGGCCGATATCCCACTCGAGGCCCAGCGTCGAGATGCGCATGATCGTTTCGTGCACATCGAGCGGTAGCTTCGGCATCGCGAGTACGGCGTTGGATGCGGCAATTACCTCGTCACGCGGAATAAACGCCGGGGCTTGCCAGGCCGTGGCCGTCGAATGGGTTGAAGTGGTCATCGGTGTGCTCCCGGGTTTTTTGCCGCCGCATTGATAAATGACTCGTCGACGATGTCTTCCGCGCGCACGTTGCCTTCGATTAAGCCCGAATCGCGAAAGAATTGCAAGTCGTTGCGAATGCTGTCGAGGCTGATTTTTCCGGCGGGATTCACGAAACTTGGCGTGATCGCGCGATAGAGCGCGGGATCCTTCATGTCCGTTGCGCTGGTAAGAATCGCGATCACATCGCTCGCGTTTGGGCCCGCCAGGTGTCCGTCTTTGAGAGCGCCGTAGTAGTAGCGTGCGCCGCGCAGGTACGCGCGCATAAAGGCCTGCGCGGCGTCGTGATGGTTTTTCATGAAGTCGCCGGAATAGATCACGACGGCGATTTCTTGGTTTGGATACCATTGATCGCCGCCCATCACGTTTTTCACAGCACCCGTTTGCTGCGCCATCGTGGCTTGCGGCTCGGTCGTAATCGTCGCGTCGACCTTCCCATTTAGCAGCGCGGCAATCTGCTCGGAGTAATTGAGATTGACCCGCGTGATATCGGCTGCGCTCAGACGATATTTCTTAAGGAGCATGTTGAGCGCCGGCGACAAGACCGTGGCGTTTTCGCCGATCGTCAACCCCTTGAGATCGGCCGGCGTCTTGAAGCGCCCGCTCGCGAGCAGATCCGTGCGCACCAAGAGTTTATCGAAGCCGTAACCGACGGGATTGGATGCTTTGTCGGCGACGATCCGCAAATTCAGACCGCGCGCAAAACTGTTGAAGATCCCCGCCGTGGCTGCGCCCGCGCCGACATCGAGTTGCCCCGCACCCATCGGAACCACCATGTCGGCTGCCGAGTGGAACGGAAGAAACGTGACCTTGAGGCCTTCGTCGTGAAAGTATCCCTTGCGGTCGGCCACGATGAACGGAGCGTCGGTGAGAATATTCAGCACGCCGACGCGCACGGTTGTGGCATCTTGCGCGTCCGCTGCACAGCTCATGGCCGCAAGCGCGCCTGCAAGCGACAGCCAGAAATGGGCGCGACGGACGAACGGCAACGGGAGCCTCCTTATCGTTAAGGCGGAAATTCGCGGAGCGCGCGGACGATGCCCTCAGGCTCCATCATACCGCTAATAGCGAGCGTGCCGGGCCACCCATAGGCCGGGACACCACGGACGCCCGCCGCGCGCGAAGCAGCGATCGAGGCGTCGACCGCCTGCGCGTACCCATGCTCCCGCCACGCGGCCTCGACTGCGGCCGGAGAGACGCCGAGCGCCTCTGCTTTGGCCGCGATCAAAATGGGATCCGCAACGTTAGCGCCGTCGACGAAGAACGCTCGCGATACCGCGTGGTGAAAGCTCGCCGCAGCCTCATCGCCACGGAGCGCACGTACGAGTTCCATCGTCTCTAGCGCGAGGCGCGAGTTCGCGTTACGCCGTGGCGGGTCGATCGGTATCCCGACTCGGCGAGCAAGCCCGGTGAGCCGTTCACGAATTGCCGGCCACTCTGCATCGGTGAACGGCTTATCGGCGCCCTCGACCGGTGTATCGGGATGGAGTTCGAAGGGCAGCCAGCGAGTACGCACACCCAGTTGCCGCGCAGCCTCCTCGACCCAGACCGAGCCGAGATAGCAGAACGGTCAAACGACGTCCGACCACACGTAGAGGACTCGATCGTCGTTTATCTGCGGTGCCGTCATGTGGAACGGCTTCGGTTCGAGCCGTGGTGCGTCCCGCGACCGGATGGGTAAGAGACCTCTGAGTACGCTAGCTGTGCTCGTAGGAGTTCCCGATGGTTGGCTCTGAAAAGCCGGCGTCGCCTTCAAGTGACGTTCCGGGGGTTCGGGGGTTCGACAACTACGCGCCATGGGTCAACGTCGTTTGCGGACTTATGGTCTTCGCGTTGCGCTACATAGCGCCGCGCGGCACGTTTAGCGTTCATTGGAATCTTTTCTTGACAGGTATCGTCGTCATGTTCGCCGCGCTCGCCACGACGATCAGTCACGGAAATACAACGAAGAACTACTGGTCGTTGATCAATGTCGCTGCGGGTCTGTGGTTGCTGATCTCATCCCGAACGATCCCAAGCGTTGCGCGGGTAACGTTCCCGCAAGATGCCTTAGGCGTTCTGATCATCGTCATTGCGATCGTGTCATTAATCGTCGAGATGGGTGCCCGAAGAAAAATCACCCAGGAGCGAACGGAAACCTAGCCCGCCTCAGATGTTTCAGCGAAGCGCCGAATCGATGAGTTCGCGCGCGTCGAAGGATGCCGGGATCGCCTTGTACTTAGCGCAGGCATCGATTAGCGGCTGGATGAGTTTCGGATCGACCGTCAGCGCGCTCTTGACGCGGGGCATCTTGCCAAACACGGCTGCGGAGATGCCGGTGAAGGTTGCCATCACGTCTGCGGTTTCTGAGGGGTGATCGTTCACATAGCGTCCCGACTCTTGCATCGCTGCGCGGAACTTGTCGATCGTCGCCCGGTTGTCGCGCGCGAAGTCGGTCGTGGCCATCCATCCGGTGTACATGAAGCGCGGCGCGATGGCCGAGTTGGGATCGCATAAAATGCGGACTTTGCCGCCGTTCACGGCCTCTTGCAGATCGGGATCGATCGTTGCGCCCACATCGATGCGCCCGGCTTCGACGGCAGCCTGTACGGCCGCAATTGGGAGTTCGACGAACTTTACCGTCGATGAGTCACCACCGTGTGCATCGATCCAGCAGCGGGCCCCAATGGTGTAGAGGTCGTTGAGTGCCGAGACGGCGATGATCTTGCCGTTCACGTCGGCGCCGGTACGGATAGGCGAGTCGATCTTGACGATAAGGGCTTCGTTGGCGTCGCTCGGCTCGTACAGCCCGCCCGGAGCAACAACAACCACCGGAACATTGTGTGCGTGCGCGACGAGCATCGATATCATGCTCGACTTCCCGATTTGGTAGGCGCCACCGGCCACACCGGCTGTCACGGCCGAACCGCTGTGTTGCGGATCGAGCTGCACGTCGAGGCCATGACGGCGAAAGATCTGCTTCTGCAACGCCCAAACGGCGGGTGTTATCGAGTCTTCGGGGACGCCCGCGATGTGCAGCGGCACCAGCGTTTGCGCGCCTACGAGCGTCGGCCGCGCAAGTGCCGCGGCAGCAAGGGCGAGCGCCGTACGGCGCGTCAGGCGGGTGCTGGTCCGATCGGGTCCTGAAGTCATGGCGCCTCCTGTCGTGCTGGCCGGTCTTTATACAACGCACAGGAAAGAAACTTCCACCGTTGTAGCTGCCTAGCTGACCGATCAGCTTCGTACCGGTAGGGGTGTCTGATGAAAATCCAGCGTGTCCGCTTCATGGTCACGGCAGTCGCTGCTGTGGTGCTCGCGTTTTCGGCAACGGTTGCCGGGTTGCATGCGCTGCCGAACCCCGACGCCGGCATTCCGCTCGGGACGAAAGATATCGCCGGCGTCGTAACGAGTTCCGCCGGCCCCGAAGCGGGCGTGTGGGTGATCGCCACGACGAACGATCTGCCGACCAAATATGCAAAAATTGTCGTCACCGACGATCGCGGCCGCTATCTCATCCCGGACCTGCCAAAGGCGGCCTACACCGTGTGGGCGCGTGGTTACGGTCTCGTCGATTCCAAGAAGACGACGCTCCGCCCGGGGAAGTTTCTCAACATCAGCTCGAGCGTTGCTCCGTCCGCTGCCGCCGCAGCCGATTACTATCCGGCGCAATACTGGTGGTCGCTGCTCACCATCCCGCCCAAGGATCAGTTCCCCGGCACCGGTGGTGGAACCGGCGGCAACAACATTCCCGAAGACGAGCTGAGCCAAGACCAATTCATCGACGTCGTCAAAACCGACGGTTGCTACACCTGTCATCAGATCGGCAACCACGCAACGCGCACGATTCCGGCGGCGTTCGGAACCTTCCACGACTCCGTTGCCGCGTGGGGGCGCCGGATTTCGTCCGGGCAGGCGGCGGGCCTGATGACCAACACGCTCGGAACGAAGCTCGGTAAGCGTGGCCTGATGATGTTCGGTAGCTGGACGGACGCGATCAAGGGCGGTGCATTGCCGTTCGACAAGCCGCCACGTCCGCAAGGCGTCGAACGTAACGTCGTTATCACCGAATGGGACTGGGCGAAACCGACGACGTACTTGCACGACGAGATCGCGACCGACAAACGGGACCCGACGCTCAACGCTTACGGGAAACTCTACGGTTCGCCTGAGGAGAGCACGGACGACGTTCCGGTGCTCGATCCCGTCCACAACGTCGCGTCGTTCATCACCGCGCAAGTGCTCGATCCGACGACGCCCGACTCCGATGGTCGGCTGTCCAGCGAGAAACCGCTTCTGCCATCGGCGTACTGGGGCAGCCAGCGGATTTGGAAGAGCCAAACGGTCATCCACAATCCGATGTTCGACGAACTGGGCCGCGTCTGGCTGACGGCACGCTTGCGCCCGGCTCCGGATCCGGCATTCTGCAAAGCCGGCAGCAACAACCCGTCGGCGAAGCTCTTCCCGCTGAGTACAGCGGGGCGTCAGGTCGAGATGTACGATCCGAAGACGAGAAAATTCGCGTTTGCGAACCTCTGCTTCGGGACGCACCATCTCATCTTCGGGCCGAACGGGATGCTGTATTTCAGCCCCGGCGGCGGCAACCAAAACGTCTTCGGTTGGCTCGATACGAAGAAATTCTTGGCGACCGGCGACGCGGAGGCATCGCAGGGTTGGACGCCGTTGATCCTCGACACGAATGGGAACGGCAAACGCGACGAAGGCTACACGGAACCCGGTCAGCCGATCGATCCGGCCAAAGACGCGCGTATAAACGGCGATTTCTATGGCCTCGGCGTCAGCGCGGTCGATGGTTCGATTTGGGGCAGCGTCATCGGATTTCCCGGGAAGCTCGTCCGGGTGGTGCTCGGCGCGAACCCGCCGGCGACGGCAGTTTCCGAAGTCTTCGAACCGCCGTTGGATGTCGCATCAAAAACCTATGCGGGTTATTCCCCGCGCGGCATGGACATCGATAGCAAGGGCGTCGTGTGGATGCCGCTGGCGAGCGGACATCTCGCGAGCTTCGATCGCAGCAAGTGCACGGGAACGCTGAACGGACCAAAGGCCACCGGCCAACAGTGTCCGGAGGGCTGGCATCTCTACCGTTTCCCCGGACCGCAATTCCGCGGCCTCGATGAGACCGGCAGTTCCGAGGCCAGCTACTACACCTGGGTCGACCGCTTCAACACCTCGGGCCTCGGTGCAGACGTTCCGTGGGCGACCGGAAACGCGTCCGATTCCTTGATGGCCTTGGTGAACGGCAAATATGTCGTTTTGCGCGTACCCTATCCGATCGGATTCTTCGCGAAGAACCTCGACGGACGAATCGACAATCCGAACGGCGGCTGGAAAGGCCGCGGGTTATGGTCGACGTACGGTTCGCGCGCGCCGTTCCACATGGAAACCGGAAAAGGACAGAAGCCGATCGTGTATCACTTCCAGATTCGTCCTAATCCGTTGGCCAACTAACGGCGATTACGGCTTGGCGGTATGCCACTTACCGCCGACGCCGTCGCCGGTGGTATCGCCGGGTTGTTTGTCGTTTTTCCATCCGTAGAGGGGCTTTCCGTCGTATGCCCATTGCGTGCTGCCATCGTCGCGCGTGACGATCGTGTATTTGCCGACCGGAACCGCGCCGGCGGCCGCCAACAGCGGCGGCCAGTTTGCCGCACATGGGCCGTTACATGCCGACTTGCCGGCAGTATCGGGATCGTAGACGTAGAGCGTCATCCCTTTGACGTCGGTGATCGTCGATGAATCGGCCGTCTTTGCGATCTTCACCGCGGATGGGGCGGCCGTGCTTTGCGCCTGCGCTGCGAGTGGGAAGGCGAAGAGAGCAATGACGAGGAGCGAAAGTGCGCGTTTCATGCAGAGGCCTCCGTTAGAAAGAAAGGGTGAGGTCGCTAGCGCTTGCGGTACGTGCCGAGCGTTTTCAGCGCCTCGTCGAGATAGGATGTGTCGACGAGTTGGGCCGGGGTCACGTCCCCCTCGATCCAACCTTGCTGTTTGAAGAACGTCAAGTCTTCATTCAGCGATGCCATGTTCATTTGACCGTTCGGATTATTACCGTTGGGCGTGACGTCGGCCAGCAGCGTTGGGTCGAGCTGCTTGTTGGTGTCGCTGAAGATTTTGAGAATCGCCGGAGCTTGCGGTCCCGCGATCTTTCCGTTGCGGAGCGAATCGTTGTAGATGCGCACGCCTTTGAGGTACGCGCGCATAAATTTCACGGCTTTCGTGCGATCCGCTCCGAGCAGGTTCGAGCCATAAAGGATCACGGCAATCTGCTGATTCGGATAATACGCATCGTCGGGCAAGACTTTTACGCCGACGCCCAATTTTACCGCAATCGTCGGACTGGGTTCGGGCAGAAGCGAGCCGTCGATCGCCCCGTTTTTCAGGGCGACGAGCGCATCGGGATTCGGCATGTAGATAACCTTGACGTCGCTCAGCGTGAGCCCGACACTTTTCAGCATGTGCCCGTACTGCGACATCGTGGCGATGCCGGGTGCGGGTGTAGAGAGCGTCATGCCCTTGATATCTTTGAGCGTTTTGTAGCGGCCGCTCTTGACGAGATCCGTTCGAATAACGAGCCACTGAAAACCGTAGCCCGGCGGATCGCTGCCGAGATCGGCGACGGCGCGCACGTGGATGCCGCGCGAAACCGCGTTGTACAACCCGGCTGAGATGACGCCGGCTCCGACGTCGAGTTGCCCCGCACCCAACGGCGCCACCATGGCGGCCGCCGAGACGAAGTCGACGATATCGACCGTCAGGCCCTCATCTTTGAAGAACCCCATGCGGTCGGAGATGTAGAGCGGCGCCGTCGTCAACGCTGTCGTAACGCCGATCTTTAGCGCGGCTGCCGTGTCTTGCGCGGTGGTGATGCGCGGGAGGGCACTCGCGGCGAATCCGGCGCCCAGAGCGGTAATGGCACGAGAACGCTTCATGGGGCAGTCCTTTCTAGATCAGGCCGAGTTTTCCCAAGAACGGCAGCACGGCCGCGTCAAATGCCGCCGGGTCTTCGATATTGCACGCGTGTCCGGCACCGGGGATCATCGCGTGGACCGCGCCGGGAATCAAGGATGCCGAGATGCGGCCTTCGCGGAGCGACGGATCGTGTTCGCCGTTGACGACCAGCGTCGGCCGCGACATGAGCGGCAAGCGTTCTTTCATGTTGCACGCATTGCGTGCCCGGAAATTCTGCGCGATCGATCGTCCCGACAGATGCGTCGCGTCGGCAAGGAAGAGATCGAGCAACCAGCGGCCTAACGTGCTTTGGGCGAACGCCGGCGACACGACGCTTATGAGATGCTGCGCGTAGAACGGAACGAAGTCGGGCGCGGAATAGCCGTTGATGATTCTCTCCGGGTCTGCCGAACCGCCGCTGCTTCCACCAACGAGAACCAATGCATCGACCATCTCCGGATTGTCGAGTCCGATCAACATCGCCATGCCCGAGCCGACGCTCACGCCGGCAAAAATTGCCCGATCGATCTCTTCTTGCCGGCAAACGGCTAAGACGTCGTCCGCCATCTCGCGCAAGCTGAACGGCGTCTCCGGTTTACTCGATCGACCGTAACCGCGAATGTCGATCGCGATCGTCCGGAACATCGAAGCAAAGCGGGGAATTTGATAGAGCCACAAGCGATGATCGAAGGGGTTCGCGTGGATCAGGACGATGGGGCGGCCCTCGCCGTACGCCTCGTAATAGATCGAAACGTCGCCGTTGGATGCGTGCGGCATAGTCCGGCCCTTCGGCGAGCGGCGGCGGCACGCCCGGCGGATACGACCGCACGATTCTTGAACGAGCAGGTAATGCTCGAACCCCCAGCATTTGCCCGGTCCGATGAGTCTCCGGACGAGCTGTTCTACAGCCAACCGCGCTTCGTGGAACATATCGACGATGTCGCGATCGCGGACGTCGTGCGGCTCCATCGTGAACGCCTGCCGGCCGGTCGCGAGATCCTCGACCTCATGAGCAGTTGGGTGAGTCATTTGCCGGCTGACGTCGCCTACGCGCGCGTCACCGGCCTCGGGATGAACGCTGCCGAGCTCGGCGGCAATCCGCGCCTCGACGCGTTCGTGGTGCACGATCTCAACGCGTGCTCGACGCTTCCGTTTCCGGCTGCGGCCTTTGACGCGGCCACCATCTGCGTGTCCATCCAATATCTCACCGACCCCGTTGCGGTGCTCCGCGACTTGGCCCGCGTCGTGCGTCCCGGTGGTTTGACGATCGTCACATTTTCGAATCGCTGCTTTCCCACGAAGGCAGTGGCGATCTGGCAGGCGCTCGACGATTACGGGCACCTCGCTCTCGTCTCGAAGTACTTCGAGAGCGCCGGTTGGCACGGGATCGAACAGGTAACGTCACCTCCCCGGCCGCACGATCCCTTGTACGCCGTCGCCGCGACGTCGCCATTGCGCTAAGGAAGGCGATAACAATGGAGCAAAACTCGGGAGACGCAGCCGCTAAAGTTTTCGCGTTTGCGAACGGACTCCAAAAGAACCTAGCGGTCTCGGGCCGGCGCTGGAAACAATGGCCGCACGGAGCCGACGATCTCGCCATCGTGCTCGCGTGCATCGACGGCGTTCGGCAACGCTTGCAACAATCGCCGAGCGCGCAAGATGATGCGGCGACCATTGCTGCGGCGATTGCCGACCTCCGAGCCATCCTCGAGTGGTCGACGTATCAGTCGACCAGTATTGCCACGGCTCGGGCATTGATCGTTGCCCGCAAGACGCGTACGTTTGCCGAACGCTTCGGGGTACTCGACAACCCGGCCGCGCGTCTATCGATACTGGTGGACTCCGAAGAGTCCTTGATCGACAACGTGCGGACCAAGAACGACTACATGATTGCAATTGCCGAGCGGCACCCCCACATTGGACTTCCCCGACCGCTCGTTGTGGTGGAAAGCCTAGCGGCGAAGATCGAAAAGCCAACGGGGAAGCTCGATCTGATTCAGCAACTGATGAAAAGCACGAAGAGGAAGTAAACCACCCTGCACATGCGCGAAACGGCCGGCGAAGAGTTCGTCCTCTCGATCCAGCCGCACACGACGGACGGCGAACCATACATCTTCGCATTCGCGGGCAACGATTTGGTGCTGGCCGGGGATGTCTTACCATCGCTCGGGGCGCTCGGACCGGGCACTTCGCTCGAAAGCGCAATCTGCATCGGTGCGTGGACGGGCGGACGCACGTGCTACGCGCTCGCGCTGCTCGATCCCGTCCTGCGGCCGGGACTCCGGAGCATCGGCCTGCGGGACGTGTACGGCGTGCTCGGTGGGGAGACGTTTGCGATCGCAAGCCGCGCCGCGCAACTGCTGCGGTGGGATCGCGAGCATCGCATTTGCGGCGCGTGCGGTACGCCGACCCAACGCGCGGCGGGCGAACCGGCGCGCATTTGTCCGGCGTGCAAGCTGCATGCGTATCCCCGGATCTCACCGGTCATCATGGTGTTGATCCATCGCGGTCGCGAAGTGTTGCTGGCACGCAATAGCCGTAACGCGACCGGTGCGTTCTCGGCGTTAGCCGGGTTTGTCGAGGCCGGTGAGACCCTCGAACAAACGATCGTTCGCGAAGTCCATGAAGAGGTCGGCGTGGAGGTCAGCGACATCCGTTACTTCGGCAGTCAATCATGGCCGTTTCCGCATTCGCTGATGATCGCGTTTACGGCCGCCTACGCCGGCGGTGAGATCGTCCCCGACGGCGTCGAGATCGAGGAGGCGCGGTTCTTCGACATCGACGCGCTGCCGAAGCTGCCGCTGGCCGGGCTCAGCATCGCCAGCCGGCTGATCGCGACAGTCACCGCGCAGCTGCGCGCGGGTACGTCCCCCTAAAATCGGATATCGCGCAGAATATCGAGTCCGCTGGGAGCGGCGAACTTATACTGCACCGCTGCGCGCGCCAAAGGCGCAAGTTCATTCACGTCGTTGCGCGTCGCAAAACGTTGCGTGGCGCGCATGCTCGCCCCGACATCCTTCTGTAAGATGACGGCGGCGCTCGCCGGATTCGCCATTGCCCACGCTCCTGCAGCGAAGATCGCCTCGGAGAAACGGCGCGCGATTCCGGGATTCGCGGCAAGCCAGTCGGCCGTTGTGAAGTACACCGTCGAGATGAAGCGTTTCGAGATGGCGTTCATGCCGTCGCCGACCGAACGAATGCGTTTCCCCGCCTCGGACAGTTCGGGCTCTTCCAAGCTCGCTCCGTCGACGCGGCCCTGCTCCAACGCGTCGGCCATGATGCGTTCGGAGAGTTCGACGAACTTAAGCGTCGACGAATCTCCACCGTCCTTGTCGACGAGCATTGACGTTTCGAGTTGGTCCAGCCCGTTCAGCGTGCTGAGCGCGATGACTTTACCGTTCAGATCCTTTGGTGCGTGGTAGGGCGACGAAGCGGCAACGACGAGACCGGCAGTGTCGCCGAAGCGCGAATCATGCAACGATCCGGCGGCGAGGATCACGAACGGCAAACCGCGTCCGCGTGCCTGAGCTAGTTGGAGTACGGTCGAACAACCGGCCTGAAGGTCGCCGGACGCAACCGCTGCGGCGATCGTCGCCCCGTTGCGCAACGACTGCACCTCGACGCTTAGGCCGCGTTTCGCGAAAAACCCCGCATCGAGCGCGTAGTGGCCCTCCGCGTGCGATTCGATTTGGCCGACGCCGATCTTCATCGCATCGGGCGTTTGCGCGGCAAGACGGCTTGCGGTCGCCCCCATCGCAACCGCCGACGCGGCCGAGGCGATCCACGCGCCGCGGCGGAAGCACGCCGCCGGAGGGCGCCCAAGATCGTCGACGTTCATAGACATGTCCTCGCGCCGTAACAATCGCATACCTCTCGGTGAAAGCCATTTGATGTTCTCTTTTCACAAAGGCGAGATGGGAATGGCCGCATTATTTTGTCCGAATGACGCGTGAAGAACTGACCCTCAAGATACAGACCCGGAAGCGGGCGAAAAAACTGACGTGGAAGCAGATCGCGACGGCGGTCGGTGCGGGGTCGCCCATCATGACGACGGCAGCGCTCTTCGGACAAATGCGCTTGGATGACGGCGAGGCCGAAAAGGCCGCTGAACTGCTCGAACTTAGCGACGAAGAGCGACAACTGCTCACCGAGGTTCCTTATCGTGGATCTTTGCCGCCGGGTCCACCCACGGATCCGCTGATCTACCGGTTTCACGAACTCGTCCAAGTGTACGGAACGACGTGGAAGGCCCTCATTCAAGAAGAGTTCGGCGACGGTATCATGAGCGCGATCGATTTCAATATGCAAATCGAACGGCAGCCCGATCCAAACGGAGACCGGGTGAAGATCACGATGTCTGGAAAATTTCTGCCGTACAAGAAATATTAGCGCAAGCTTAGCGCATGAGGACGAAGCTGCCGCCGTCGGTGAAGAGGATGACGAGCAGCATCGAGACCAGCGTCAAATCGTAGTTCCAGCCCAATCCGTCTTTGCCCCAAAAGCCGGTCTTCCAGACCATCATTTTCTTCTGAATCGCGCCAAGCATAATGAGGATCAGTCCAATTGCGGCCAACTGCTGCAGCACGCCCAAAATGATTCCGGCTCCGCCGGCGAGTTCGGCCACCGCGAGAAAGATCGTCACGCTCTTCGGCAACCCGAGGCTCTTGCTGCGTGCGTCGGGATCCTTGATGTGATTGTAGCCGCTGTCGGCAAAGATCGCGCCGGCCATGATCCGCAGAAACAGTAAGCCGGGATCGGTTAACGGAGTGAGATCAAACATGCGTTCAACGTACCTCCAAACGCGCAGATCCTAACGAGTAACGATAAAGGCGGCCAGTCCGATCGCGACGAGGTCTTCCGCGATGGCGGCCGGGTAGCCGCCGATGCGCGCAATGGCTCCGATCCGCGCGGTGTGACCGGCGAAGGTCCCGATCAGCGCCCCGACGATGCCGGCAATCGCGCCGAAAAGCCCCGAGCCGGCATGCATTCCGGCGATCATCCAGCCCGCGAACGCGCCGCTTACGATGCGCGCCGAAAGTCCCATCGCGCCGGTGCGGGAGGGCGTGTTCGGCAGCACGTCCACGACGTATTCACCGGCGGCAGCTACTGCGAAGACGATGCCCCAGATGCCGCCGCGCGCGAGCAACACGGCGGCGATCGGCGTAAACGTGCGCAGCCCCGCCACGATACCCAGACCGAACGCGAGCACGAGTGCCGTCACGGTGCCCTAGGAGTCTACGGCGCGAGCGCGCGTAGCCGCTCGGGCTCGACGATGACGACGTGCGAGCTGCGCATGTCGACGAGTTTCTCATCCCAAAAGCGGTTCAACGTACGATTTACGGTTTCGCGCGTCGTCGCAATCATGTTGGCCATTTCTTGGTTGGTCAGGCGCAGGCTGATGCGGGTGCCGTTGTCGACCTGCTCCCCAAACTGCGCGGCAAGGTTCAGCAACAGAGCCGCGAGCCGGGCGCGGATGTCTTGAGAATTCGTCGCTGCGATCAAGGCGTTCGCTGCGCGCAGCCGCTCGGATAGGGCGATCACCAGCGACCTCCCGATGTGCGGGTTGCGGTCGAGAAAGATCAAGAAGTCGGCATGCCGGATCGCGCCGACTTCGACATCGGTGAGCGTCTTGATCGACGCGCTGCGCAGCGACGAATCGAACATCGCCATCTCGCCGAAGAAATCGCCCTCTTTGAGAATTGCTAGGATCATCTCGCGCCCGTCGGCCATAATCCGGCAGACCGATACCGAGCCCTTGACCAAGAAGAAGAACGTGCTGCCCGGGTCGCCCTCGCGCACGATGAACTCATGCTTCGTATAGGTACGGTCGCTAACGGTCGCTGCAATGCCGGCCACTTCCGCATCGCCGAAGTCCCGAAAAAGCGGAACGCGTCGGATTGACGCGGCGTCGATCATAGGGCTTCGGGGGTTAGATTTCCGTGGCCGACACCCTGCTGCTCTGTGGGGTAGGGCGGCCGCTGGGATCGGCCCCCCTAAACGTGCTCGTCGGCCTCGGCCTGGTTCACGTCGGCCTGTTCGTCGTTCTGACCGACTTCGCCGTACACGGCGTTCGCGTCGCCGATTTCGCGAAGGCGCTTGGCTCGCTCGTCGGCCGTCGGTTCGGGGTCGGGCTTATCTTTCATATATCGCCTATACCCAGAAACGTCGA
>Ga0182030_10007322_pt1 | contig 23057 bp, 27 predicted proteins | sample 812S3MmetaG_FD_121299 | JGI IMG/M metagenome (GOLD analysis project Ga0182030, IMG submission 121299) | Permafrost microbial communities from Stordalen Mire, Sweden - 812S3M metaG (Illumina Assembly) | ecosystem: Environmental > Terrestrial > Soil > Wetlands > Permafrost | place: Sweden...
CAACTCAATCTAATGAGAATGAACATACCGTATTATCGATAACATCTTGCGCCCGTGCATTATCATAGATATCAACCGTAACACCCCTTAAAGCTGTGACCTTTGCAGAAAGCTCGGAGAGCCGGGAATTGTTTTGGCGCTCGCGCTCATAGGCGTCTGACATATTGTATCTTGGAAGGTAAAAGCGGGAGTAGGAGCGTTCGGCGCAAAGATAGACGTGTCTTGAGGAGGACAGGAGTTGCTTCCGACGTAAAACGAAGCTGGTGTTTCGAATCTTTGTTCTTTCGCGCTTAAGGCGCCAGTCGCACACACTGTCTTGCTGTTGGTGCGACTCGAGATTTGGTATGTAGTGAGGAGGCAAATCCGATGGTCGGCAGGGAATCAATGCGTATAGATTGGTTTGTTGCGTATATTTGTTTTTAGGAGAGTCGTCGTTGCGTTGAGGCGGAGCTAAGCCACAGCCAGCCTTCGTCATGGGTTGAAATGTAAGCCGCATCATAAGTACTCCGCTCCTCTACGACAGTCAAAACTTTACAATTTTGCCTCGAGTAAATTTAATATCTTAATCTGCAACTTCCGCCCGCAAAATTGCCATACGTGTCAGGACCGCGTACTTTAAGATAGAGATAATCGAACAACGGTTTACGATTGCATTCCTACACATCGTCAAGGAACATCCTTCGTCCCAGCTACCCCACTATCTCCAGCGCTTTTCGGCCCATACCCTTAATTTTTCTTAAATATTTGAAGGGAGGGTTCCTCTCCCGAAGAGGTAATTAGATGCCAATGGGGATTCATAACCCGTTGCCGTCGTCTATGGCGTGTGAGTGGTTTCCCTTCCCTGGCGCAAACGCCCTCCAGGATCCGCCACTTTGTGAGGTACAAGACTGACGAACATCTTTCATACAGCGGAGTGCAAGAAGTGCGGGAAGATCTTGACTTCTTTCGTTGATCCCAGGCAGGCTTTTGGCCCTGATAAGATTATTCCTCCGTCTGTTCTCGCAAACGCAAAGGTATATATTTCCCTCCCTCACCTCCAACCCCAGGAAGGGATAATGTTAATAGAAGGATAGGGCCTAGCAATCCTCACAGTTATCAAAGCAGGCTTCCTCGGCTCAGCTCGTTATGGTAATGGTATCGTCGTCGCCCGCCTCGCCGACGGCACCTGGAGCGCTCCATCAGCTATAGGCACAGGCGGCGCCGGCTTTGGCGGACAAATCGGTTTCGAACTCACAGACTTCGTCTTTATCCTCAATGACGCCGCGGCGGTACGAACTTTCTCCCAACAAGGATCTATAACTTTGGGAGGGAACGTGTCGATTGCTGCTGGGCCTGTAGGTCGAAATGCTGAGGCAGCAGGAGCAGCGAGTTTGAAAGGTGTTGCTGGGATTTTTAGTTATTCAAAGACGAAGGGTCTTTTTGCAGGGGTATCATTGGAGGGAAGTGCAATTATTGAGAGGAGGGATGCGAATGAGAAGTTATACGGGCAGCGATTCACAGCGCGACAATTACTAGAAGGAGCTGTACGACCGCCTCCCGCCGCAGGCCCTCTCATGAATATCTTGAACTCAAGAATCTTTGCTGGGGTAGCGGCGAGCGATGATGCAATTTATAATGATATCCCGGTATACGATGACCGTCACGATGATGTGGTATGGGAAGGAAGAAGGGGTAGTGCATTTGGAGAGGGAATGCGACGGGATCGAACAGGCAGCGTCAATGATCGGAATAACTCAGACTACGTATACCAGGATAAACCGAAGAGATCGAGTACGTGGGCGGATGATATCTATGATCGTACTCCTACGGGCAGTACATCACGAGTCAATACCACTAACACTGGCCGTGCACGTGCAGGAAGTGGCTTCGATGATGATTACGTCTATTCAGATACACCTACCAGCCCTTCTGGAGGTGGAAGGAATGGACCTGGACCCGGAAGACCAGCGGCTCCTAAACCACTTTTCCAGAGTAAGACGGGAACTTTGAGGAGTAATGAGGCGGTGGCACTTTTTACGTTTGATGCTGATCAGCCGGGTGATTTGGGGTTCAAGAAGGGTGATATTATTACGGTGACGAAGAAGACTGATAGTACGAATGATTGGTGGTATGTTTCCTTCCCCTCTCTTGTTCTGACTTGTGGCTTACAGGATTTTAGGACGGGTATTATTGGCACGAGAACTGGGATCTTTCCTAGTAATTATGTGCAAATGAAATAGATGCCTACCGATACCCACCCTCAATCACTCACTCGTATCTATTCTTGGATCCAATACACCTCCTCATCAACCAACATCTTCCCTTCAACCAACTATCCACAGCGTTTCGTTACGTTCAACAAATCTAGACATACGATACACGTCCACATTCCCATCGATCCCTCTCCTTCTTGACGACCAATGACGCTTATATTGGAGGAGTACCATTCATGGGAGCTGCCTTTTCATGGGAGGAGTTTTGAGGTGTTCATTATTCGCTTGCTTACATTAGGTAGTTAGTCTTCAGCCAGCACGTAGTCTATCATTGTTTGAGATAATTCTATGAAAAGCGAGAAATTCAAGGATACTATTGGCCTCTTGAAGATAAGAAGTGCCAGAAGATTGCAACACAGCCTTTCAAATCGTTCAAAACTTCAAATATTATAATCTACTCCAAAAACCAACCCCCCCAATTCCAAAACCCCTCCTCCCAAAACATCCAACCCCTCCCTCACGTCAACATCGGATTATAATTCAAAAACGTATCAAACAACCCCTTCTTCTCCCTCTTATTCCTCTCCCTCGCGCTCCTATTCCTAATCCTCCTCTGCTTCCTCAACCACGCTGTCTCCCTATCCACCGTATACCTAAGCGTTAACTCACCCCCATGATCCGGGAACTGTATCATAACCGGCCACAACCTCCCCTCAATACTCCTCTCCGTCCTGCGGAATTGCATCTCCGTCGTCATCCTCCTTACCCGTTGGTCCCACGTCCGCATCTCATGGATATTAAGTCTTGGCTGTGAGGAGTCGAGAGTGTGAGTGATGCCGTTGTAGACTGCTTCTAGACTTGCGACATTCTCGCGGACCCAGTAGCGAGGAGCGAGTAATTCGGCTGTGAGGCCGGGTGGTGCGCCCCCGTGGATTTGATTTGGCTTGTTGGGGAGGTCGTAGAAGACTTTTCGGGACGCATCTTGTCTCTCCTGGCTGCCGACGGGCTTTAGATAGCTATCTGGGGGGTTATAATTCCAGAGATTGTAGACAAATTCCTCTTTGTTTGGGTCGAAGATACCGTTGTTTTTGGCATTTTGGGCTGGGTCGTCGGACAAACCTATTCGTTCATGGTTGAGAGTCGGTGAGTTGCCACAGGTGGGACAGGAGTGAAGGTATTTGTTTGGGTGGTCCCAGTATGCGATTATGCAGGCCAGATGAAAGTTATGGAATGGATGACAGCGGAGCACTGCAACGGAATGGTCGTGAGTGGCGCCCCCTGAGTAGGCTACGGAGCAAAGGCCGCAAGACTGGAATTGTGCTTGGGCTTGCATGGTAGAAAGGTCAACAGGACCAAAACCGAAAAGTTGGGAAGCGACGTTCTCAAGATCAGAGGGTCGATTAGCTTCGGGTTTGGGATTTTCACGTAAACCGATATCTTGAAACCTTCCTATTTCTTTTTTGAGCCACTGTGTAGATGGTGTGCTTGTGTCGTATAGCTGATAAATCTTTTGCCTGTGGGATGCTGTTAGCTTGTTTTTCTCCTGTCTTGTTATACGCCTGAAAGTAACGTACCATGGGCGACCTCCAATCCAGTCTCTCAACAGCCTGAAATTTCTTCTCTGACGATTCACAAGAGAGAAACTTTTGCATATTTCCAAAGCAAAGTCTTCGAACAGCCTGCCAGGCCCGTATGGGAAAAACCAATTATCCTCAACTGTATATTTATCCACACCCCCAGCGTCAAGATAAATGCCAGTCGTTAGGCCTACCTCTTCGTTAAACGCTAAAATTTGCTTGGTAAAGAGTTTATCTTCGACGTGCTCGGCGGTGAGGGCCAGCTCAAAGGCATTCTCTAGTCTAAGCAGCTCTATGATCATGCGCTCAAATGGATGAGTTTCAGCGATCAACTCTTCGTATCTCTATAAGGTAATTAGCTTCCAGACTTTTGAATTTTCCATAACTCTTTTTACCTGTATAACGGCCGTTAGCATGCGGTTGATGTGCTCTGCTGATAAATTTAGATCCAAGGTGCCCCTTCTGGACAATGCCGGTTGCGCAGGAGCCCCCCTCATCGCTGCTTGAGTGCTGGCTCGTGGAGGTTGGAAAGCAAGACTAGCTGCCGCACTCAGAGCATCGTATATATGGTCTCTGCTCTCAACCATCCAGTTTACCATGTCGTAAGAGGGATGCGTATCATCTTGTGGGTAATCGTCTAAACCTTCTGCCGGATAAGACGCCATCTCTTCCTCAAGAAGAAGACGTGCATTTTCGTATAGCTTTGGGATTGAGTCATTCAGATTCCTATTGGTGTCTTGTAGAAGAGCTGGGAAATGTAAGAATCTGATCCAAGCTCTATGGAAACTCCATTCGACTGACAGCGGCATCGACCCATCAGGATTTATCGAATTCGTTAGCTTCAAATTGCTTCCATCGCCGGCAGGCCTTTCAAATAGTCTGGGCTGCTTGTGATGTGTGAATCGGTGAAGTTGTTTGAGAGTACAGGCAGCTGACCAGAGAGACATGAATCTCTCATAATTAGGTTTGACAAGGGGGTTATCCAGATACTCAGAGCCGCGTGCCATTAGCTCATCAATGAGGTCTATGAGGTCTGCAGTGCCGGGAGAAATTATTTCGGTTTTTGGATGCAATTGCATTGGCGGTGGGAGGACCAGGTTCACCTTCTCCATAGGCCCATCAAGGAGCAATATCTGAAACGCCTCTGCATCAACATGAACCTCATCCAAGATCGCGTTGGTCAGCCCAAGATATTTTTCGATGTACTTATGCATTATGTTGACATAGTCAAAATAGTGATCGTAAGTGCTTGGTTGGAGGCCAGCAGCAGCCATATTGTTTGAATTGATGAGATAAGTTGGGCCACTAAGATAATTAATGACGAGAGAAGCTTTTCAGAAGCCGAAATGTAGTGATGCCATAGTTCCTATATCCTTTTTCACTTGTGGTGGAATGTACAAAGGCTGGCCGCATTCAGAAAGAAGAATTCTCCGTATCAACAATTGGGAAGGAACGAGGACACTGCAATCTCTTGTGGATTTGAATGCAGCACTTGAATACATTTCGCTACCTTTCAGAATTCTGAACTGTAAGATCTTATTCAATTGCTCAATTCGTAAGTCACGGGAAAAGAGGTTTCAGCCATCGCAGAATTGGCGCCCATGACCTGTGCCGATTGATCTCCATGCTTTACGTCTTTAAGGAATTTCTCTGGCAAGTACAGACAAAGAAATTAAACTATACTGAATGCTTTATGAAAGGATATAACGATACAAAGTGTGAAAGGCTCGTAATGTGGAATCGCGTATTCTGAGAGAAGCCATATTTCTCAACAGGACGCTTCCATTAGCCCAACGAGGAATGTACCATAGGTTTTGATAGGTTTCGATAGTCCGTTTGAACGAACTCATTCATTGAATAAGCGGGGTGTTTGGATCTTCGCTACTAGTACTAGTGATTGATTTTACAGTCGCAAAAGAGGCTGGAAGAGGTTGCAAACACGACTTCAAGTATGGGCGTAGAGGAACAATACACTGCATGCGACTTCCCAACCTCTTTTGTTTGTTTTTTTGGCAACCATCACGATAACTTGAAAATCTTATGATTTGTTTAATAATAAAAAACGAGTCGCAACCATAATGAGTTAATGGGTACTGCGCCTACTCACCGTCGTATCTGGGATACAAGAAATATAAGTTTATGTTGGGCATGAAATTGAAGTCCACGAGTCAGGAAATGTCATTTTGAATGTTTCAGACGGAGATAAATATGGAAATTTGCCAAGCACCAAGCCCCCCTAAAGCTCGACCTGTAACAGGCAATCCCGATCCCAGATCTTCTACTAGAAACATATGAAATGCTTAAAATGTGTGGACCCGAAGCCCGTTTCCTTCTAGAAGGGCGGTGCACAATAGTGCTGACTGCTGATATGCGAACCACCAGACTCCCGGAGGATTCTTCCAAGACGCCAGTACTAGTATTCAGCCAAGCGCTTCCTTCAAGGAATGCAATTCAAAAAGCAATATTCAAAAGCTCCAATAAAACATTTTCAGCTCATCATTTGACACACTCAAGCATGCTCGCAACGTGGGACATCTTAAGAAGCCCCACTGCCATTAATAATTGAGTTGGGACATACTCCGGTAATTGATTATCAATTCTAGAGAAATTTCATAAAGAACTTTCACGGCATTGTCTCCGGTGGCGGCCGCAGTCAACCTGCTCTCGTAAGTTCCCCATAGGTACTTGTACGAATGATCCAATTATTTCCCAAATTATATCAAGAGATCATAATCTCGCCATGGAGTTGATCCACACGTTGATCGAAAGCTGTTGCTCGTTGGTCAAATCCTGGCCCTAAAGATGGCAGGCAATAGATACCGAAATTTCCCAGCATAACGTCCGCGAGACATGCTTAATCTCGACAAGGGGCAACCCACGTTGCCAGAGATCCGAGAAATTCGCCTCATCGCTTAGTTTGATCTGCCGTTTGTGACAGATTTCGCTGACGAGAAATAGCCCTTCAAGGTTTGTTCAGATGTCCCCCTGGTGTCCTGATCAAGGTCAGCAAACATCCCGCTCGACCTGCCCTAAGATTAGGCAACAGAATGGGCAATGATATCTCCTTTAGGGGGGAGACTCACCGCCATGTCGTTCCACAATAAAGCTACCAGTTATGTAACTTTGTATCTTTAGACCCCCACTCCCTCGTGCTCTTAGACCTGCCCTAAGGCAAGATACCCTGACTGAATCCTGAAGCATTGATTGACCAGCGTCTCCTCCCGGCGCCGCCATCCTGGTGCCGGCGCCACCAATAGCGCATCTTTGGTGGAACGGACTATGCAGCTCAGCACGGACTTCGAGAAGCTCCCCTGCTCGCTCCGTAAGCTTGACGGCGTTATCAGAAAATTTCTTGAAAAGGGTGGGTGTCGCTGTCTTTTCTTTGACGTTCCCCTCCTTCATGCCATTTCCAACCCAGCTCAGTATACCCATTCTCCCTCAAATTCAAAATTCTTTTGTCGTATCTTCTTGAGCGGCGTTCGTTTTAGAGGTTTGCTTTCCTACTCTTTTTCTACCCAGTGACGAATACGAAACGGTGGCCATTACGAAGATTCGGCGCATCTGACAAATTCTTGGTGTTCCAGTCCCAATTTTCCCTAATAGATATTTGCGCAGTTCCGCGACGACTAGCATTTGCTTTGCGATTTCGATAGATATTTCCTGTTGTTTGTTAGAATCTAGACTTTTGATTTCGTTTTAGACATAGAAGGGCATACTTAGAGCAATAAGAAAGAAACCAAGAGCTGGATTTCTCCTACTTATATATACCCACAGTATATATTCTTTTGATTTGGTTTGGGTTCATACTTGTATAGATTTGGATAATTCTCTGTTTCTTGGGAACACTTCTCGCAGCTTCACGCATCAGCTTGCTCTCTAGAGTACTTTCTGGAATCTTCAAGATACCTTCAGCAGGGCCTGCCTTGCATCATTCCTAGGTATGTGGTATTTAATCGTTCCATCCATAGAAATATGTGTTGATATATTGTTACAGCTAGTACTGTCCCATCGATATTTGGATTCGCCAGGACAAAAAGTCTGAGTTTGCATATCCAATTGTCGAATTACTCGCACCTAACTTTACCGAGACGCAAATATCAAATAGAGTTGAAGGAAGGTTCGTGGTGAATCGAATATCGTCGTTTTCAAAATAGAAAAGAAGGTACTCTCGCTCGCTTCGGAGCTCTTTCTCCATCAACAACTTCAATCTTCAAGACACGACGCAAATAAACAACATCCCTTTACTTTGCTTTGCTTTCGCAGAGACTTCTTTGTATTAATTCGATCTCTGCGACCACTCTCTGAAGCAGATTCCCTATAAACTCCCTTCCTACAATACTCTACCTAACCACACCTTCAACATGTTCGCCCGGTCTGTTCTTCGTGCGTCCACCCGCGCTGCCGCGCCATCCTTCACGAAGGCCGCCCGAGCCTCGTTCACTGTCGGTGCTAAGTTGCGCGCCGATCCCTTCAATCCTCAGCGTGAGGTTCCTACTTCTTCATACGCCGACGGTGAAGTCCAGCGCTCAACTATCACAGTTGGATCTGGAACTCCAACCAGTCCAGAGGGTATTATCCCAGTCAAGCCATTGACTGCGGAGATTTACAATGCCATGACTCCCAGCATGCAGAAGATGACCTTGTATGGAAAGGTTGTGATTGTTACTGGGTAAGCATTCCCAACAGGGTGACAGCCTGATTCTCACGGGAAACCCCAACTTACTGATCTCTTTGCTTTTACAGCGGTGCTCGTGGTCTTGGAAATCATATGGCGCGTGCGTGTGTCGAAGCTGGTGCAAAGGCCATCATAATCTTTGATGCCAATCAGGAGCTTGGTGACAAGTCTGCAGCCGAGCTACACAAGCTCACGGGCTCAAAAGTTCCCATTGACTTTACTAAGGTTGATGTTCGGGACGACCAAGCCATTTATGATGCAGTTGCAGCTGTTGTTGAAAAATACGGTGCTCCGGACGTCCTCATCAACTCTGCCGGTATTGCTGAGTAAGTTTATTATTTCTTTTCTCATTCGCACATTCGAAGAGGATCGGGGAGTCTCGCCAGCATTGTTTGGCTTAGGTCATACCCTCTTCATTGTTTTATTAACATGCACATTCAAAGAAGAGCTTGGCTAACCTGAAGAAAGTTCAAACATCCCTGCCGAAACTTACGACCATGTGATGTTCCGTAGACTCATTGATATCAACCTCACTGGATCCTTCTTGATGTCCCAGGCTGTTGGAAGGGCAATGATTGCTGCTGGTAAACCCGGCTCTATTGTATTGGTTGCCTCCATGTCCGGATCCATCGTCAACTACCCGCAAGAACAATCCTGTTACAACGCATCGAAGGCTGGAGTTATCCAGTTTGGAAAGTCTCTTGGCGCTGAGTGGGCAAAGTACAACATCCGTGTGAACTGTATCTCTCCTGGTATGTTCCATAATTCCCCCTATACCATTCACGTAAAATCTAACAAGTACCAGGATACATGGACACTGCTTTGAACAATGTCCCGGCTCTTGACGCTCAGAAAGTTATCTGGAAGAGCTTGACCCCCCAAAATCGCCTTGGTGCAGTTGATGATCTGAATGGTCTTGCTGTCTTCCTTGGTTCCGACTCTTCCGCCTTTATGACAGGCTCCAATGTCATCATCGATGGTGGTTACACCCTCTACTAGTCGCTAAGAGGTATATCATCATCGCCAAGAAGAATAAATTTGGGGAGTTGGGAGATAGACAACGGCGTTCTTTCTGTCAAGTTTCTAAGTCGGATTCTTTTATTCAGGGATTATAGATTCAGGGATGCGCGCACAAGGAATGGGATGGTTTTGTGGCTTTTCATCCGGAACATACCAAGTGACAGGGACTGTTCTTACTGTTCTCCAGTGGCTTTGTATCCAAGTGTTATTTGGGTGGCTTGCGAATCTGATTTTGGTTCCTCTGGTCAATCTGCTATAGACCAGATTAGGGGAGCTACTAATGCGCATACACATAATTTCTTCATGCAGTGGTCTTTGATGTTTAATTTGCCATGTGCCGGCCGTAAACCAAGATGTTTTCCTCTAATTCTGTGCACATCACATGCCACTCTCGAATCTGCCAGAAAATCCGACCCAACCTCAAGGCTAGACAGGCCCCACATTTGGCACCTTCATTATCTTCTTCCTAGCCATCTTGACTTATCCCACGTCGACCCAACTTCTATCCCATTCCCATAACGTGGATCTTAACATCCAAAATGAATTCCCCAAGATTATCCCATCTCACTACACGCCATTCTTCCCTCCCTCACCCCATCCACTTCCAAACCTCCTGCTCTCCCCTCAACCAATAAATACTCCCTCCCCCCGTATCCATCCCCGAATCCCTATCAACGACCACTCTTATTCACTCTTTCTCCCTACAACTAAGTTCATAATGATCTTTCATACTCCCAGGAATTCGCTCGCTATCTCGATACCTTAGGAGGGATGGTGACGGGAAGAAGATGTACCATTGTGTTCCACTGGATTGAGGAGCCTTATTGACGCGTTGCGGAATGGATAGCTTTGAATTAGGATTTGTATTGGCGGTTGCGCTGGAGGTTTGAGGGGTCTTGTGGGGGAGGGTGATACGCTGAGGTGGTGAGGAGAAGGAGAGGAAGAAAGGGAAGGAGGACGGTCTTGGTGGAATATTGAATGGTGAAAGTCACGGGTGAGATGGGATGGGAGACGGTGGGAGGGTTGAGTTCGGTGGGGACGTGGTTTCATAACGTGGTTTTTGTGGGGAGGGATTGAGATGGGAGTTTTGCCATGCATGCATTTTCCGCATGTTAGTGTGGCGGAGCATATTAGAGGCCTGGGAAAACTTAAAGCTTGTGGAAAGGCTGGCTGATATGGGATTTGAGATATTTTCTACGTGAACTAGTCATTCGATTGGTCTACAGTAATGGCACTCGTCAGAAAAGTCTTGGAGAAATGAATTTCATAGTACAGACACAATACAAATGTGTGTGATCTTTCATCAATTTCCCTATTCCTAGTTAACAGGAGCAGTAGAAGTAGGTAAGGATCATTCCTTCTGGTCATCTTCATGAACTTCATCCTCGTGTAGCCCTATTAGACCATCCATAGTGCATATATCAACAAATCCACAGACCCGTCAATAGTGAACTGCAAAGAGTTTCTACATCCAAGTCTTGCAGAAGATTCATTCATCCATACCTTCTTGTATGTTCCAAAGGGGAAAACAGAAGAAGGAAACTCCAAATGCTTATCATTTCTTCGCTCATTTGCTTTCATGCTGGGGGAAATCGCTGCAAATGCTTGACAATCCTTTCTCCTGACCTTGTGTGGTATGATTGCGCACATGCTTGCTAGCATGCAACCCATTCCGTCTGTCGACGGTATCTATCCTTCCGTTTAGACTCAAACATATTTCCTTCCAACCAAACAATCAATAATTCATTCGAACATTCACCCTGCCTGCAGTTTGGTTGTCCTTGTTCCAATTCGCCAGAGAACGCCGAGCTCGTGTGTGGGAGACTGCTACTTTTCATCGACCTCTTACCACCTGAAGAATAGAAAGTGTGGAGATATAATGTTTACTTTTCTTGGGATAGACAAAAGGGTCACGATGCACCTTTTTGTGCCTTTTCCTGTGCTCGAGCGTTTCGTGCAGAGCGGACAAGAGGTGCAAGTTGTATGAGGTCGGCGCATTGCTTCATGAAATCATGCTGCATGATGTTAGAGAATTTGTAGAGAAGAAATGTCCAAAAACTTACTCGTAATAAATCGTGGGCACTAGCTCTCTTCTCAGGATCGACCTTCAAAGCGAAATACAAGAAGTCTTTAAAGACAGGGCTTAATGCATGCTCGTCTTTGATAGCCGGCGTTCCATTGGTGGCAATCAGGTAGAGGGCGCGTAGTGGTGACTCTGTGAGATATGGTGGTTCTCCTTCGATCATCTCAATCGCCATAATACCGAGCGACCATATATCAACCTTGCGTCCATATTCTTTGCGGGTGACAACTTCAGGAGCCATCCAGTACGGTGTTCCAACCATGGTTGTTCGCTTGTTGTGGGCCTCGTTGATCTGTGCACAAAAACCGAAATCGGCTTTCAAGTCGTTAGGAAATTCTTCCAACAGTTTTTGTTAAACTTACTAAGCTTAATGTTGCCATCCATTGATAGTAGGATATTATCTGACTTGATATCACGATGAATGACGCCCTTCGAATGTAGGTGTTGTAGGCCTTTCAATGTCTCCCTGCAAACGGAAGCGATTTGTCCCTCTGACATTATGTTGAAAGTAACAACGTCAGTCAGGCTTCCACCCTCCATAAACTCCATAATCACCCAGAGCTCTCCCGCTATCAAGAAGCTGTCGATAAAATTGACGATATTTGGGTGAGAACTGTCCTTCATGACAAGAATCTCATTGATGATGAGGTCTTTCTTGGGCTGTTGCTCCAAATTCATCTGTTTGATAGCAACCAAGCGATTGTTTACTTTTTCATATCCCGTGAAAACACCTCCACTTGCACCTTGACCAATCTTTGTTAAATCTCTATACAGTTCACGAGGGTCACCATCTGTGCAAATTTGTCTCAATCTGGCTACGATATCGAAGCTTGTGGATTGACGAGGACGATGTCTTGGCCTAGCTCCAGGGGCAGCTCTTGCTTGTTGGCTTGGATGTGGAATACCATTCAACTCAGGAGGTCGGGGGAACTGGTTTTGAGGCGTGGGTGGGGTCTGATTCGGTTGTTGTCGTTTACTTTGAGTTCGGACAAGTTGGGGATTTTGTACTTGATTCATTGCAAGCTCCTGCTGTTGCATGAGCTGCTGCTGGTACACAGCCTGTGGGGGTGAGACTTGAACAGGTGACGCATAAGGCGATGGGCCATTGGCGCGAGAATTTGATCTCGATCGGTGCTCCTCGGGGAGCATTGGCGACGAGTCTGGTTGAGATGGTGGTACATAAGCTAGCGCAGGTAAATCCTCACTTTGACGTGGCATTCCAATTCCAGAATCTTTACCCATTGTAGGTGGTGGAGGAGCTGGTCTAGTTGGTCCCTGTAATGACACAGGAGGTCTTGGAGCAGGACGGCTAGGCACAAGCCCATTCATGTCCTTTAATGGTAATGTAGACGCAGATCCCATGCCCTGTGGTTTTGGTACAGGAGGCGGTGATCTCGGATTTTCAAAGCTTGTCTCGTGATTTTGAGGAAAGCGAGGGCTGGAAGGAGGGCTCAGCATTGGCGTCATGGATCCATATGACATTGGTGTATTCAGAAGTCCTGGAGAACCCAGAGGCGCTGGAGCTGCAGTTCCCACACGCAGCTCAGGTGCCTTTGCGTGATCGAACTTCTCCCATACTTCATCTCCTCCTTTATCCGCATTTTCCTTATAAAAGCCAACAATGTCGACAATAGTTTGGGGATGTTGTTCTTGTTCCTTCTTTGTGATACCGCTATCATTTATCATACGTTGCCATTCCTTGGGTAGACCCTAGATCTATCAGTCAATAATCCGATGAGATACACAGGAAGAACTCACAGTAAATTGGCCAGTCTGATTATCATACCCAACATGTGTGACATGAACAGGATTCTCGGGGGCAGATATCTTCGGTCCTCGAGGTGACATAAGGCCCATGCTGCCAAATATACTCTTCAACCCTGACTGCTTTCTCGTTACGCCAGGTTTTGGTTCCTTACTGCTCTCGTCCGAGTATCTTTTCGGGGTGATCAATTGGTTCTCGCTAATGCGTGGAGGTGCTTTCTCGTTCATTCTGTCGCCGGCTGAGAAGCTCGCAGATTGCCGTAGAGGCGGGCTCATGCTCTGTGGAAGGGTTGTGTACGAGAGAGGGGCAGGTGGTGGGCGCCGCAGTGAATTTTGATAACCAGTAGCTTTGGTGGAGTCGATATGATTGAGTATTCCTGATCCATCGAATGGCGCACCGATAAGAGAGTCGTCTGAGGTCTTTTCGTTGAGTGCAGCGGTTGGGTTTGAAGTTCGATTAACCCCGCCGTGTACGATAGGTTCCGTATTTCCTGTCAAGACTGGCGAAGGGGCGGATGTTTGTCTCTCCAACGAGCTGCTTGAAGACGATGTGAACGGGCCGGTATTCGTTGCGGTTCGATGGTGAGAGGTTGCGTACGATTTTGCAAGATTAGTGGGGGCCGATGGAGATCTTTGCAGAGAACCTGAGCTTCGTTGACTTCGTAAAGATTTGGCATCAGTCACGATAGAAGGTGCGAAGCCGGGGGGAGGTTTCTTCGTGAGTCGCCTTGATGTTGATCTTGCATCTTCCATGTTGACGTGACTGGCACTTTGACCTCCACCACTGCGTTTGAGCTTTGGATGGAGCGGAACGCTGAATTTCGGCGTGATTGGTGTACACAATTAGTGGGGTCGACACGCAGAGTACGGACCTGCAAATCAACAACGAGTGTCCATAGGAGGGGAATTGCGACAGCTGGAGCGAAATGAAGGTTGGCAGACGGCGGCTGGATTGAGATGCTGTGCTGTATGATTTATTGACGACGATCTTGTCTCTAAGCCTGAATATTGTCCTTAACACTTCACACAGTGCTGATTGGTCGTGACGAGGTCAATTGTGGGCACGTATGCCGCCTAATAACCTTCGACCAAAATAAATAAATCTGGCGACAGCACGAGCGACGAGGCAAAAAAGAAATATTCACTGCCACGATAGTAAGTAATAATGGATGGTTTGATATCGATCTTCATATTCACCTTCACCTTGCCGTTGTCCAAGCGGAATGTAAATATGAACTATCTTAGCAACTTGGGATTATTACTAGACTACTAGTACCTAGGTACCTAGGTAGTAGACAGAGTCCGGGTGCTTTATTAGACTCCAATGCTCTATCTGAGAGCAGGAACCATCGTCTCAAGTCAAGCACTAACTAGTACAGCTTTTTGATATGTATGTACGACGACCACCTCCTCCTGCGTCCTCTCAGCTGCATGTAAGTGCACGTCAACCTCTACTTACTGCAGCCCTTCATTCTCTACCCAATCCTTTAATCTTCTAACACTACTACTTACACTGCGTCCGCAGGAAGTACTCAAGTGGCAAAGCCACACAACATAAGGTAAGAAGAAGGCTCATCCCTTACAATGCACATGATCCTTTCATTTGGGACCCTCTAATCTGAGCCTGCTGCCCAGAAGCATCTTTTATCTACACCGGGGTTCCTAAATAGGGAATTCTATATACCTAGGCAGATAAGGTGGCCAAATGCTGAGGTCACTACTTGGATCCTTCCATAAATCATATTGCATTCGCCACAATGAGGATTATTCCTTGAGAGATCCGCTAATGCTTACGAGGCATCCAGATGAGCCTACATTTGGTAATCAGGTGGTACTACAGGACGAAGCATGCTCGTTTTTGGATTCATGCAAATTCGCAAATCCAAAGCAACCTCGAGTCGGGAATTCTGCCGCAGCCTTCACTTCAGCCACTGTTGCCACGTAGGTAATTGTGAAATTTTACAACATCAATGACCGAAAAATGGACCTGTCCTTGTGCCAGCAGGAATTCAATGTCTGCAATGGGAAAATTGGCCCACAACACACGCCGCTGCTGAAATATCCTGATTCCCTGAACTGCGCCCACTGCGCCCACCGCGCCGCCTTGTGCCTTTGGAGCTAAAGATCTCCGGTACCATCTAAACTACCGCACCATCTCGCGACGTTGGCTTCCGTCTTTATTAACTATTTCGACCTTGGGAAGGCTTGTCAAATTGGCAACCCTGCAGAGGGTTCGAATCGAACGCCATTGCATCCCTTGTGGAGCAATGAAGCTCGAACAATATTCAACGGCTACATGTCGGTGTCACGTTACCTGAACTTCAAACGGACCCTCAAACGGCGCGCGTACTCAGGTAACCTGGAGAGGTGTAGGATCTATAGCCTCAAGGACGGGAGGCTGTTTTACTGTTACTCACATGATCTTCTTAAAAATACGCTGTAACTTCAAGTCTTCATTTCGGTATCCCGTCTCACTGGGGCTTACACGCAAGTAGCTATTCATACAGATATCCTTCTATAGTACTGTCTGAAGCTAGCAACCAATTGGCATGAGCTTACAATGGGTGAAAGGCTACTGTTAGGTGTACAGCAAGAGGAACTTATAAAATGCTAAAAGCTTATACTCCAAGGCGCTTCTACTAACAGAATGGGATGAAGAACCGAACCCGTCTTTGAACTCGTGCATCTACATATAGACCTTTTGGTATCTAAAGCTAGTCCGTTACTATTTGTTACACCTAGCAGAACTAGTACACTCTTCCTAAGATTCTGAACTTCCACGGAAAGCTTTCCTCTGGTTCTGTGGTTCACCTTTAGTTGACGGGACTGGATCTCATTGGGCAAGAACTCAACTTAGGGCACACCGTGAATTGAGTTCCAGAAACCTTCCCTTGCCCAAGCCTACATTCCCTTGATTCAGAATGAAGTCCTGATCGCAAAAATCAAAACTCCGCCTACACTTTGCATCTGCCAAATCTCCGCTTCATCGATCAGTCTTATAATCACGTGAAACTCCTCAATCGGATGTTCGCCTAATTTTTGCTCGACGGAGCTTGGAATTTGACGGACCTCAAGAAAGTTGTCCCCAATCCCATCTGCGAACAAGGCGGAACGGCTTCTTGCATATTCCATACAACTTTGCATTTATACAATCAATTACAGTATTTCTGCAAGTAGTTCCTTTATTGCCCTTTATGCAATTCTTTAGAAACTAGGAGCTGTCCTCCCAAATTCGTCTCTCGTCTGCGTGGCCTTTCTCCCAAACCTTCACCTCGTCCTGGTTCAATTATACTTGCTATTCACTTCCATAGTGAGAGCATCCTGGTGAGTGATGGCTACTCCAAGGAGATTCTATTGGCTAGTGTCTTACTGACGACTTATTCCTGCAGTCCTTCTCGTCTTCTCGAAGAAAGAACTACATCTAATTCTCAACTTCAACTTTCCGTCCTCGGACTACTCCATTGAGATTTTACGATATGGCTGCCGTTGATTCTTCTGTCCCGAATGGACACTCGGGGGCCAATGGCGCCGAATTAACTGCGGCACAAAAGCTAGCGCAGACACATGCCCATAATGCCACAATCGAGGATGTGCCAGATGAGGAAGACTTGAAGCATGGTGAACAGCCAGTATCTGCTAGCGTCCTTGAAGCATCTGGCGATGAAAATGCTCCTGGCTGGGTACCTCCGATATCGACGAAAGCCGCCGGTAAGCGGAAGGAGGAGCCTGTAAAGGATTCCAAGATAGACATACAGTCTGCGGAGCTATTTCCATCTCTAGGCCAGCCGAAGTCACAGGCGCCAGCGGCCACAAAGCCGTTATGGGCCGCCAGGCAATCTTCGAATGGTACCAATGGTATCTCATCAGACGGTGTCTCCACACCGGCTTCTGGGGTTAGCACGCCTCGGACTGTGCAAGCAGACCCACGAAAAATCAATATTCCAGGACAGGTTAGGGAGGATTACATCTTGCAAAAGGACCAGATCCTGCCACGCCAACAGTTGAAAAAGCCCTTACCTGACATTTTGAAGGATATCAATAAGAAGTCTAAGAAAGTCAATGTCACGCATTCGATTGGGCAAAATGGCCACACTTTCTCTGCAGTCGGTCCGTCTCTCGAGGCAGTTCGTCAATCCCTACGAGATGTAGTCTCACAGGTCGGAGCCAAGGTAAGAAACAGTAGATCAATGCAGGAATTCATAGCTAATCTGCGCTCAGGTTACTGATAAAGTTTCCATTCCTCAATCAGCCAGGGCGCATATAATTGGCAAGCAAGGTTCGAAGATCAAGGAGTTGCAAGAAAGAACCGGCGCTCGCATCCAAATACCTAAGATTGAGGAGACCCCACGACCAACCGACGACGATGATGATCCCATGATTGATATTTTGGTTGAAGGCAATGCTCAATCTGTAGGAGCCGCACAAGATGAAATACTCAGGATCGCTGGTGAGCGAACCGCTACAGTAAACACGAAGCTTCGCACGATTCCCGCTGAATTCTATCCTTTTATTTCTGGCAACGTACTGGAAGGCAACGGTGTACAAGCACATGTTCCCCCGTATTCCACCTGGAGATCCCAACCCCCTCCTCAAAAGGCACCTGCTGGTCAACAACCAGTCTTCCTTCCAGCTGCTGATGATAACCATATTACCTTGGCCGGTGACAGGGCAGCTGTTCAGGCGATGAAGCTGAAGATTGAACAGCTCGCCGAAGATTTGCGACGACAACTAATAGTTGAACAATTTCATGTTAACAAAGCTCGGCACCAATTCATTATTGGAAACCGAGGTATGTCACCAGAGGAATTTTTTAGCGAAACTGGGTGTGCAATCATTTTGCCTGGAGGAGAGGTGGACGATGAGATGATCGCCCTGGTCGGACCTCCTAGTCAGATTTTAGCAGCGAAGAAAAAGGCCCTCAGCCAGGTTGCCCAGATGCAACAGTCCACTGTTGACCTCTCAAGAATCCTTCGAAACGCCCCAGATGCTGGCTCTCACATCCGAAATTTGACACAATACTTGCGACAGCGTAAGGCCATCGAGGAGCTTGAGAACCAACACCAAGCCCAGATTTTTGCCGATGTTAGTCAATCTGGTGGCGCAGCACCATGGGAGGTATTCTCAAGGGACTACGAGAACCTTAGCAACGCTCAGTCGGAAATTGCTAGCATCGTCAATGCTCATCCTCCCTCAAGAATGAGCACCATCCCAGTGGATCCTTTCTTTCATCAATATCTCCAAAAGGAAGCAGCTCCGAGAGTGAAGAAAGATTTTGGCGTCCATGTTGTCTTGCCTCATCCATCCGAGGTAGATGGCCCTGTTCTCCTTGTTTTTGAGGGTGAGACGGGCATAGATTCAGGCTATCAGGTTCCTCGTGATCAACCAAGCCCAGATCAGATTGGAGCCTTCAAACAAGGTCTTCAAGACGCTAGAAGACATATTTTGGAAATAATCAACGCACAAGCGGAAATCATCAGCACATCTATCGAAGTGCCTCGAATGTAAGTCTTATAAATGAATTCAGCGAACATATCTGACAGATACAGCTTCCATGAAAAGCTTAGAAGATACATCAGAAGCGAGCAATTAGAACGTGCCGCAGATCAGATCCCCGTTCGAGTCAGCCAAAGTGGTGAAATTGTGACTCTCCGCGGTCCAAAGCCAGCAGTCGAGTCACTAGCCGCAAAGGTTGTTGCATTTGTTGAGCAGGCCACACAAGATGAGAAAGAACGAGGCTTCACCTTATCCTTTGACTTCCCACAGAAGCACGCCAATCAACTCATCGGCAAAGGAGGCAGCAACATCAGAGAATTGCGCGACAGGTTCGACGTCGAGATTAAGGTTGACGATGGAAAAGTTGAATTGAAAGGCCCAAAGGCCAAAGCCGAGGCTGCCAAATCGCACATCTCAAATCTCGGGAGACAGTGGGCTGATGAAACAACATATATCCTCAAAATCGATCCTAAGTACCATCGCGAGCTTATTGGGCAGCAAGGGAAAGAGATCAACAAACTTCAAACCAAATACAAGGTTCAGATCAACTTCCCCCGCTCAGCTCGACCTACCAAGGAAGACCAGTCGAATGTGGATGCCTCTAGCGAAGCAGGTCGACGAGGTCCTCGGCGCGAGCAAGCGCCTGATGAGGTTATAGTCAAAGGTCCCAAAAAAGGCGCTGATGAAGCTAAGGGAGAAATACTCGATTTGGTCCAATACTATACAGATATTGGGAATGTCGCCACCATTTCTGTCCAACAAAGTCAAATCCCTTCTCTCATTGGCCAAGGTGGAAAGGCTATGGATGAGCTTCGCAGCATTACTGGAGCCAGAATCGATGTACCAAACGCGAAAGACGTCAAAGACCCATCTGGCAAAGTGGAGATTCAAATTAAGGGCACAAAATCTCAGGTAGCGCAAGCGAAGAAGCTTCTTGAAGAAAAGAAGACTATCTTCGATCACACTGTCTCGAAAACCTTAGAGGTTGATAAAAAGCACCACAGGGCTTTGATTGGTGCAGGAGGTAAGAAGAAATAACATTCTACTTCAATGGCTATCACTAAATCTGTTAGGTTCTAATCTACGAAAGATTGTTGTCGATGCTGGAGGATCAGATAACGGCAGAGATCTTGCCCGAACAATCCAATTCCCCAAGGCTGAATCTGATGGAAATATCATCAAGATTGAGGGCAATAAAGATGTTGTGGAGAAGATTATTGCGGCAATTCAGGAAATAATCTCCGAGCGAGATAGCCAAACCACCGAAACAATCGATGTCCCAACTGATAAGCACCGTTCATTGATTGGCCGTGGCGGAGAGACCAAGAAAGCCCTGGAATCGAAATTCACAGTTTCGATTGATATCCCAAGACAGGGAAATGGACAGACCGGGGTCAAGATTGTTGGTTTGCCTGCAAATGTGGAAAAGGCCAAGGTCCACATCCTGGATCTTATCAAGGATCAAGAGGGCGAGACAGTCCAAGTTCCCCGGAAAGTTCACCATTCAATTGCAGACAATGGACAATTCTTCCGCAAGCTTCGCTCCAATCATCAAATCACAGTTGATCACGCTGGCCACAAGATCCCAGAAAAGCCTGCTGCGCCATCGAATGCACGAACGAACGGGGGCTCTTTGCCATTGATCACAGATGACGCAGAAGCCGCCGCAGACGCATTTTCCTGGAATGTAATTACTGCCGACTCCAACATCGACGGCGATATCCCTTGGGTGCTCCGTGGCCCTCCTGATAACGTAGCCAAAGCAAAGGAGACTCTCACCGCAGCCATTGAGCAAGCTCTAAAGAGTACATCTACTGGCTACCTCGTTCTCCCTGACCCAACGACCTATAGATACGTAATCGGTCCTGGCGGCAGTAAGGTCAACAGCATCCGCGAGACCACCGGCTGCAAGATTACCGTTCCCCACAACAAAGCCAAGGATGAAGCAATCGAGATATCTGGATCCGCAGAGGGCATTGAGAAGGCCAAGGAAATGGTTCTCCAATTCGTGAAAGAGGGATCCAACGCAAACGGCAACCGTTCTTAGGCGCAAGAAAGGAAGAATATTTGAAATTGTAGCGCAGCGAGGCAAAGCGATTTTGAGCCAATATTTTTGAAAATGGAGTGAATCTTGCGATCACTTTATGCATTTGCGATGGGCTGTATCAAAAAGATTGGGCGATGCGCGGTCGTTTCATGGGTTCATTCGCATTCTCACTTGTGCATTAGGTTCTTGCTACACTCTTCCATAAGTAGTAGCTTTCTACAAAATTTAGGGTATCATTTACAGACGTTTTGTTTCTTGCATGTGAATATTGCATCCACTGTCCTATGCTTAATTCACCCTAGCTGACATGGAAAATCCCATTCCTCCAGAAGGTATTGTTCGAATTTAAGAACTAGAATCTTGAGTAAGGTAAATTGATATATTTAGCTGTGAAGAAAATCCTCCAGCGGAAATTTGAAGCTTTTGACATCATGGCTCAAGCCTTTTCTGACAAAGTTGGATCGGCTTTCGTAAAGGCTCTGTTTTACCTCACAACCCTTTTATTACCTATCCTGGGCAGTGAAGCTCATATGCCAAGCTCATTCTTGTCCATATCGCAGCAATTTTCATCGTCTCTGCTGCTTTATCCTCTGTGTAGTAATTTACCATCATGTTCACTAATATACTATGACTATATGAACTCATCGTTACACCTTCGTCAGATCCTCGCGCTGTTCGCTGAGATGCGTCTATGGTTGTCCGCCGGCAAATCCTTTTTAGCATATTTCTCCGTCGAACTACTACAACACCGGGTCGACGGCCTCGATATGACGACCACAGCGCAAAAGATAGCTGTCATTAAGAACATCATCTTTCCAGATTCGCTGAAAGCACTCGAACATTTCATCTGAATGACTGGATTTCTTCGAAACTATGTGCCCAAGACAAAGAAAGGCAGACCCTTGACAACCCCATCCGCCGGCGCCACAATGCATAGAAGGCAAGAAATTAGTATTGACCTACCTAGCAACAAAAGTATAAAGACAACACAATCTTGCAAAACACCAGATAAAAGTAAAAATAAATAATCTCTCAAAATATCGCACATAGCAACTAACCTCAACATCGTTTTAACCCTTCTTGCCAACCAAGACAACAGAGCGACTTAAAAATAAGCAAAAACAATAAAAGACAAGAATTGACAACCAGGGCAACAAAGTTTCGCTCCAAAGCTAAAAATGAAAACAACTAACAGCGATGCCAGCAAGTAGCACTTGGCTCTGATTCATTTGAAAGCCCCCGCCACCCCTCTAACCCCTCCCCTTCCACCTCCCTACTTCTATAGCTACCAACCTTCGTCGAAAGGCTACGGCCATCAACCTCCCCCACCTCCAATCAACTACAGCCATCAATTACCACCAACAAAATAAATTTCGCTCCATCTTAAAGTAATCTTGCAAACTTTGTATTTAATTACAATAATCTTGCGTATTTAATTTTCTTTTTTTTATTCTCTTGACCTACTTGTCTAGTAATTCTACAAACTTCGATTTTGATTATAATATTATAGATAAACAACAAAGATATTAATAATAATAAAATTTCGGTGCAAACATATATTGCAACAGGATTGTTGCAATGGTCGATACATGGCCATCGTCACTATATGTAAATAGTTTTAGACAGAAATAGAACTTTGTTCCTTTCTTCCACTTCACGACCACAACAATTAAAGCGTGGGCATGAAGGAAATAACTAGCGGACTACTGAATGAGACGCCATCAGGTATTGCATAGCCAAGTGGGCCACAAAATTTCATGCAAATAGTCCAAGAGGTGCTCAGGTTGGACCATATTATTACGCCCAGGAGCGGTGAGCCCAGTCACAAACTGGGCCGAATCCTTCATGTCCATGTCCACACATGGAGGGTGAACACCAGCAGTTTTGCTCGAGATCTCGATAAAACGATTCCCTTCCCCCTCTATTGCCCCTGAACAGGGTACGCATGTCCGAAGTCGCCTTTCTCGGCCCTCCAAACTTGTCGTTTGCTATAGACCCAAATTTCGTGGACTTATCCGAGTCGCAGCGGAGAACGCTCCTTGCTCAGCCGAACTGACGTTTAGAAATACTGTTCAAAGTTCCCTCTGTCCAAGTCCTATTTGGTGTCTTGCAAAACCTTTCTGTTGAGGGCCTCCCAATAAGGGTGACTTCAAAAGCTTGTTCATCTTCTCTACTCTCCGGGCCTTCTAGCAACGCTCTCGACCCA
>Ga0182030_10007325_pt1 | contig 23055 bp, 19 predicted proteins | sample 812S3MmetaG_FD_121299 | JGI IMG/M metagenome (GOLD analysis project Ga0182030, IMG submission 121299) | Permafrost microbial communities from Stordalen Mire, Sweden - 812S3M metaG (Illumina Assembly) | ecosystem: Environmental > Terrestrial > Soil > Wetlands > Permafrost | place: Sweden...
AACGAGCTACGAAGAGCTTCTCGCCCTCTACAACAGCCCCCACACTGGAGCCGTCACAACCCGAACCTCACTCTGGAAATCCTTCCAACATGAATCCTGGACTCATCAATATACGTTTTTCTCTAGCACTACCGGCCACGCAACGCTGAAAGCCAACCCTTTAGCCAACGATGTCTCCAATAATGAGACAAGTAGTCTGAACACACTCGGTTACAGTTTTCTCCCCTTTACAACTTACATCGATATGATCCTACGCATGTCGAAATTCGGACGCTTGAAAAGACGCCCTGCAAAACCATTTATTGTTTCTGTGACTGGGGATGTATCGCAAGTTGCAGCTGCATATACACATATCGTGGAGAGTCAAGTGAAACATCGTGCGCGTTATAATATAGACCATTCGGACCTGGAATTCATGATGGAGATTAACCTCTCTTGCCCCAATATCCCTGGCTCTCCGCCTCCGGCATATGACGGAAGCGCACTAGGAAATTATATCACTGCTATTGCGGAGGCGAAGCAGCTATTGAGTCATGAAAAACAGCTGGATATCCATGTGGGAATCAAGACACCACCTTATACGCACGCCGGACAATTTGCAATGCTGATTTCCTGCCTGGAAGCCTCCGCGAGTTTGAAAGGCGGGTGTCCGATCTCTTTTATCACGGCTACGAATACACTAGGTTCATGTCTCCTGCTCTCGCCTAACGGCATGCCAACTTTGAATTCCGGCGACGGCTCGGGAATTGGTGGGTTAGCAGGTGATGCGCTACATCCCCTTGCATTAGGGAACGTATCTACGATTCGTAAGATGCTAGATGCGAGCAAGTACGAGGATGTGAAGATAATAGTAGTTATTGGAGTGGGAGGGGTGCGGGATCATGCGGGATTTCAGCGGATGAGGGGGGTGGGGGCTATGGCCGTCAGTGTGGGGACGGGTCTTGGTCGAGAAGGTTTGCAAATTTTTGAGAAAATTTTAAATGGGGCGGAAGAGAAATGATGGAAAGGGGATGCGTTGATAGGTGAGCTCATCTGATTTAGCAGCTACTGTGCCGCTGAATAGGGGATTGCTCATCATCTACGCCGCTTATGCAACGGTACTTTTTTTAAACGAGCCCCTTGCTCCCGCATACATATTCTCCGCCTATGAATATAAATAAAGTAGCTTTGGCATTCCTTCGTACCTATGGACATAAAGCTATCCCCCGAACTTCAGCTTTACAAGTCAGCTCAAAATAATTCAATATGAAGCCTTTTCAATTTGCTCTATTTGCCATCGCTTTGCAGCAAGTAACGGCCATCGGATTTACAACCTACGCGCAAATACTAGAAGATACCGATAATTCCGGGACAATAGCATATTCAGCATTAGATCGCTCAAATACACTATTCCTCTACATCCAAATCATTGCCGGTTCCGACCATTCTCAAATCATCCAAGACTTCCAAGCTCTAAGCCAAAACTATGGAAGTCAAGGAGTTAGTGTGATTCCTAGAGTTCGCTATGGGAATTCCGATGGTTCTATTGCAACTGAACCAGATGAGAGTATACTCATGAGCGATGTGTCGACCTGGGCGAGCGTCTTCTCTGGTGTGTCTAATACCATCAATATCCCAGTTATCCAAGCTGGATTTCTTGGCCAATGGGGGGAGTGGCATGTAAGTACCATTCTACCTCAACTAATCACTTACCGACGAGCTAGGATGGACAATACTGTCAAGCCCAAGGCACGGCTGATAGTCTCGCAAACCAACAAATCAAAGCGCAGGTCGTCAACACCCTTCTTGGCAGCGGCCACAAGGTTGCTATTCGATATCCTCAGGACCACGGCGCGTTGTTCAATGGAAATCGCACAGTTACTCTCCATGATGACTGTATATTCGAGGGAGGGCCAGATAGTTTAGATGCCGGGACTTTCCCAAGTGATAACCGCACGTATTGGGTTGAGTATACTCAGCAAGTTGCGTCTGGAAATACATTTGGTGGAGAACCATGCGCTGATGCTGGTGATCCTGCTGCTTTTAATTGGTCGGATTGGACTACGCTGTGTGGTTATAATGGGTTGATTCCTTATATTAATACTTTTGAGATTTCGTATCTTAATGTGAGTACTTCTCTTTCGACAAGACTAAAGTATCTAATAGATTATAGCCTTATACACCTCCGGAGCTTCAAAGCTTGTTTGAGGACTCAAGTGAGAGTGAGTGCTCCAACGCAATACAGCAAGCACTCGAGCAGTGGAGCTAGACGCATATTTTATGGAGAAATGATAGACTTATAGATTATTTACAATCATAAAATCTTTCAGATAATTTAGTTTCTGTTATCCTAGCTCTTATTTAACAGTACCGGATCCTAGGGAAACTGCTTAGATCCTGCATTTCTGGTTGAGGAGACAATCATGTAGAATGTGTATGCAAGGCCAGTTAGAGCATATGGGCTGCGAACTGTTCAACGAACTGACCAGGTGGTTGATTACTGCTCTCGTCAGAGGGCGGTGGTATTTTTGCTGGTGTGGGGGGAAACGGTACTGGTGCTGAGTTCTGCGCGCAGGCCTTTGGCCCAGGGGAGGTGAGGGTTATGGGGAGTTATAAGAGGAGGAGTAGGGGAGAGCAGTTGAGTATATAGTTATTTTCCTGGGGTGGTAGACAATTAGATGTTAGGGAAGATTGTGAGAATGGCTGAGTAGTAATGATGGGGATGATGATGAATGTGGAGATTTGAGCGGGACGCGTGTCCTTTATGCATTTCTTAATCTCTTTGAAGATCATAATCTCCTCCCGATCCCAGATCATCTATAGAGAGTCATGTTCGCGGACCTCGAAAGTTTCAGACCGCCGCCCATAAATATCATTCTTTTAGATTGCACTCATCCAGCAACCCATGGATCAGAACAAAAGAATTGAGCTCAGTTACTTGGTTTGAGCTTGGAGAACATTAGGAATTATGTTCAGAGTTTAAGATTCGAATCGGAAGTGTGTCGAGAAATTAGACTCAATTAAGATAAGGGCATAGTCTAGTTAAGCGACATGATCCTAAGGGGCTCCGCGTGAGATGCTTATCCGCCCCTTCCTACCTTAGGTCATTCTAGTGGAAGAATTCTATCTCAGATTCCTTAATCTGTTATAAAAAGATAATAGTTCGTGTTTGAAGATATTTTGGGGCTGATTAGGCCTCCAGACCATTAGTCCTCTGCCAAAGTCTATATTATAATCAATCCTGTTTAATAGAGCAATCGAGCAACTCCCTGTTCTAAGGCCATGGAATCCTTCCAAATTTTGCTGCTACGGAATCAAACAAGTATAATAACAGCTAATCTCATATGGGAATGTTCTGGTGACATTTTCCACTTCCGTCTCTGGACCTAAGCTACTACTGCTTTAGCCTGAGCTATTGGTGAGCATTCCTTAGCATCGCCTAAGTACTGCTAAATAAGCCTGAGCATGTATTAATGAGCTATTTTGGGATCTGCAGAGGCCCGGTTACACTTTACTCGTCTTGTCTTAGGGGCGGGTCCTATTTTAGCTCCAATAAGAATTCCTCTGGAATTATTTTTAGATCTATATTCGCTTGTGTGTATGTGATATTTATAAGGTTAAGTAGCTTAGCCTTATTTTCCTATAATGTCTCTTTAACGTCTATGAGGCGATTTATATAATATAGATTTCGGTAGTATTTAGTTTACTTCTCTTTACTTTAGATCTCTGAATACTATACTTTACCTATGTGTTTCTTTCTCCTTATTATTGTCCCGCTTGTAGAAGACGAGGGACCAAGGTGTTCCGGCGGTGGGTTTGGTTTACGTAAATTGAGATAAGAGGAGGATATCATATCGGCTGGATTGATAAAATCGGAGATCGCCTGTGGCAAGCCTACTGATAGTGACATTATGTAGCGCGATACCATGCTAGGGAGGAGTCACATCAGTGTCTGGTGGTACTAGGAGATTTATAAAACCCTGGGAAGCCAGGATTGTGCCAGCAGAAGATTCACGAACAAAGGGGAGGCGGATTAGCTGGTAGGCGCTCAACAGAGGTGGGGACTTCACGCCACATTAATGCCGCGTCCAAGGAGCCACGCCAGAGAGCGAGTGGTATTAGGAGACTTATAGTAATACCGAATCACATTAGCGGCATAGTTCACTGACTGGTAGGTGCGGGATCAGCTGAGCAGGGTCAAACCGAGGTGACGTCGTGCAATACAAATCTATTATTTAGAAGTCAATACCCCTGAGCTGAAAATATCTGATAATAGGTTACGCTAGTAAAGTAGGGACTATAGCCTGTCTCGCAACTACAGTATAAGGCCTCTATCCAATTATAAGAGCTCAGTATTTCCCCCTTCGAGTCTACCTTACTCCTGGACCTTTCCACCTTAATAATATCCCAAAAACTCCAGACTATGAAGATTTCATTAACCGTATCTAATTTAGTAAAACGCTGCGGCAATAGAGGCCTACCTTAGATCAGTAATAGTAATAGGAATAGGAATTAGAAGACTAGTGGCTCCTTAATTACAGTCTTCAAGTTGGGGAAAAAGAAGGCATATCTTCAAGATAATACTCGAGGTAGGAGCTCTAGATATTGTATTATTGGGTATTGCTTATCGTAGAATATACTAGCCAATACTGATTAATGATGACCGTATGGGTCCACAAGAATAGTCAGCTTGCAGATTATTGTTCAATAACCCGGCGTTTCCAAACTCGAATTCGGATGAGATTATTATCCATCCTCGACCCGAGATGTACCATTTTTGACAGGAGACCCCCCTACTAGTGGAGGCCTGTTGCCGCCTACGACTATAACTACCTCTTATACTTTCGAACCTCCTTCAACGCAATGTATGACGTCAGTACACCAGCAACCGTTGCAGGTAGACCGAGCCCAATAGCAATAGCAATGTTGACTTTGAATCGATACTCAGCACCGACCCCGCAGTCAATGAGGAACCAAGCCCACCATTTCCTGTTTGGTTCGAGTTACCATCTAAAAGATGGTGTGGAGCTAGTTGGGACCGTTGACCCCAGGGGTTTAAAACTCGACCCGCCACCAGCATAATTCGACATGGTCGCAGCGTGGTACAATGTGGAGCTCATGGATCTGAGGTCGGAAGAAATAGTGCTCGTACTCATCAACGGACCCGTTCCCGTTCCCGTCGTCGCCACCGATACCATAGCTGGGGTTGTCTAGCACCACACCTCCAATCGAGCAGTACCCATCGTACAATCGAAGGGGAGTTGGTCTGTCACATAGTCGACGTGTGCAACACCAAGTCCAATGAGGAATTGACCAACAGATATTTGTGCAACGGTGTACGAAATAGCTTGGATGATTGCACCAAGAGTGAAGAGCACTAAAGCAAACCAAATGGCAGGTGGGAGCCCATACTTGTCGGCAGCAGCTTCAGCTGCCACTACTCCACACAAAGCTCCCGTAGCGCAAAGGGCAGTGATAAGTTGGTTCTCGGAGCTGGAAAGCATTCTATTGTCGAGGTCTTTGCCGGTTACGCCCAATACGCCAGCGAAGTTCAGGACATGGTAATTATCACCTGACTTCAACAAAACTCTACCACCGATAGCTTTGAGATCTTGACAAGAAAGGCATATTAAACGAGCAAGGAATTGCTTATTAAAGTTCTCTAATCGTAACGTCCGTCCATAAAGGAGGCTTCTGCCAAAGACGATAACATTTTGCGTCCCGGTCCCAATCGAGGTCATCATCGACGAGCTTAAAATCAAACAGGAAAGCCATCTTCGCAACCAAGATCCTGAGTTCCATCAAGGCCATGCTAATCTCAGGGTTAGTTCAAATCTCATGAGGGCTAAAAATAAGGGTGGTGAGCTGCTTACTTTTGTCCGATGCAGTTTCTCGAACCAAGAAGAAAGGGTTGGCTCGCACTCAGGCTGTCCGTGCAATCTGGATCAAGCCAGCGATCTGGACGGAAGGTATCCGGGTCTTTGAAGTACTTCGGATTATGCGTAACACACCACATGTGGACACCGACTATGGTCTGCCAAAATCGTCAGTGAGCTTCAAGGCAAGACGCAAGCTAGGATGAGGTGAAGCAAGCCCTACCCCTTCAGGCACAAATACACCCGCCACCATTGCCCCACCCCTCGGAGTCACCCTCGGTAACGCAATCGGCACGGGCGGGTAGATCCTGAAAGCCTCGTTGATAACAGCGGTCAAGTACGGGAATGTAGCACTATGACTCGTAATCTCATCTGCGCTCTTGAACCTGCGCCTCACCTCCTCCTTTAACCTCCCATATACCTCTGTATTCCGGCACAGATAATACGTCAACCCACAAAACAGCGTTGCCGTCGTCTCGCTTCCGGCGATAATAAGCGTGTTCGCATACCCAGCCAATTCCCAATCCGATAGCCCAAGCTCGTCCTTCTTCTCAATCAGATAGGAGCAGAAATCTTGACGCGAGAGATTAGCGCTCTTCTCCATCCGAGCAAGCAGCTTGGCTTTGGATTGCATCACGTGGTTGATTGCCGCCTCGGTCATGTGAGCCGGGACGAAGAGGTGCATCTTCTTCCAGATCCGCGGCGAGAGCCGGTGGATCGCGGAGTCGTAGGCGCCGAACTTGACGGTGTCGAGGAGGGTCGCGATCCAGGGGTTGGTCTTGCGGTTCGCGACCGAGCCGAAGGATTCGCTGAATGCGAGTTCGCCGAGCACTGTATTCTTGTTATTAGGTATTCTATTGGATAGGGGATGAGAAGTGGGTGGAGAGGGAGGGGCTTACCATCAGAGGTGATCCAGTTATAATAGTCGACCAGGTTGATGGGCCCCTTGCGGGATTCTGCACGGATGGCATCCATCAACATGTTTGCGTATTTCAAGACGATGTCTTGTTGCTGGGTAAGAGCTTTCGTTGAGAATGCGGGGCCCTAGAGAATCGTCAATGAGTTTGGACGGGATTTTCATTCAAGCGATCTGGAATAACTCACCCATATCTTTCTAGCTTGTTCGTGCTCTTCGGGGTCTGAGATATTTGCAATTTGTTTTGCTCGAAGCCTAGAGTATTGCTACTTTAGCATGTTTCTGACAATGGAAAGGTAGGAAACATACTTATCATCAATTATATAGAACGTGGGATCCTTTATAAAGACTTCTCCAAGTTTGTGCGGAGTATAAATGTCTTTCCAGGCCTCTGCAGATGAGAAAGAAAGCTCATTAGGAGCCCAACGAACCACATCCCCTACACAACTTCAGCCGACGTATAGCTGGGGCTTGGGTTTTGGAAACAGACCATATTTCTCATGTAGAGCTTTCGTAGTCTTTACCGAGGCTCCAGTGACAACTGTTATTGCGTAGAATATCTGTGATTAAGTCCTTGTTAGATAAATAGGAGTGCAAAGAGGCCATGATTTTGACTTACATTCGAAATGGCAGCAAATTTTGGACCAGGAAATTTTGCAAGCGGGTGGAAGTATATATTATATATAACATGTCCAAGAATATAGAATAAAATCTATAATGTAAGTCGGCCTAAGTGAATAAATAGGAGATGTATTCTTACGGAACTAGTTACTATTGTCGTCGCCTTTGACCAACTCCATGGCTCCAAGATCACACCAAAGTAGCCTCTTGAAAATATAAGAAGACCCATTATATACTTTTGTAAAGGAAAACGACGAATAGTTTGAGAATTAATGCTGTATAATGACACCTTATAAGATTTAGTGGGCTGTTAAGAACATCGTCGGGGAATTCTGCAAGCGGCTTGATTAAGAAGTCGAAGCGGGCAACTTATACGCTAACGAATCAATACACCCCCATGTGTTCCAATGAGCAAACAGGATTGTGGGGTATCGGGTGACCTTCTTCCACAAGTTATGGGTAGTACAAACTGGTGATTCGATTTTGCGCTGGTTTCCTAACGCTTTGACCCTCCACCCGTGAGACTGGGACTGCAATGAGCCGTTGTCTCCGTATCATCGGGCACGGGCCCCTAGTCTATTCCAAGCTCAGCCGGTTGACTTGGCCGAACCGACTGGATGCATAATATGAAGCAAATCGGCTCGGCCCATAGCTTGCGAGCCCATTGTCCTTTCTGCTTGACAGCCAGTGTTCCAAGTAAATTCAACGATTTACACGCACGAGGACCAAAGAAAATCTGCTTGAAACTCCCACTGAACTCTGGATATGTCTCACAACGCCGACAGTGACGGCGACGCCATTGCATCGACGACCCTCCCCCAAAAGACCCCGCAAGATCTTGTCGTCGCTGATGTGGCAACATTTGATATCGATAGTCAGGACCTACCAAAAGGATATTACAGCAGTCCGCTCTTCGTGGGAACTTTGATCGCCTCAGGTCTTTCGGTGATGGCCGTAAGTAGCACGGGAACAAGTATACAAAGAACCCAAAATTGAAGGTGCATTTTTAGGGTGCAGGAACCTTTGCTCTTGCATCCCCGCTTCTAGAAATCATAAATGCCGACATTGGTCCAGACCCAAACTTTGTCTGGGTAGGGCTTGTCTATATCTTGACTTTTGCGCTGGGACAACTCCTTGTTGGACGTTTGTCCGATCTCTTTGGGCGTCGTTGGTTTTTTATCTCTGGGACAGCTCTTTCACTACTGGGCTGTATTATCAGCGCCGTTGCGACGAGCATTCCTATGCTTATTGGAGCTACATGTTTACTCGGGTTTGCAGCATCCGCTCAGCTCGCGTATGCTTTCGTCGTTGGAGAACTTGTTCCCTTTAAGTACCGGTTCTTTGTTATGGCCTTCTGTTCCAGCTGCGCTGTTCCGTTTACTACCTTTGGTCCGGCGATATCTTATGCCTTTGTCCAGCATAGCAAGGCTACTTGGCGGTCATGCTATTACCTATTCATCGGGGTTAATTTTTTGGCACTGATATTTTGGGTCCTATTGTGAGTCTCCTCAATGCTCCGCAGAATTTTCCAAGGCTTACGATCCCAGCTACTACCCACCCTCATTCAATGAGAAATGGGCCCACAAGAAGACCAGACGCCAAGTCATCCAGGACTTTGACTTCATTGGTCTCATTCTCTTCTCTGGTGGTCTCCTCATCTTTCTAATGGGCGTCTCCTGGGGCGGGTCTTATTACCCCTGGAAATCTGCCCACGTTATCGTAACAATCGTCGTTGGGTTCTTCTCCTTAGTTGCTTTTGTTCTGTATGAGGTACTCGCCCCCTTAAAGGAGCCACTCGTGCCTATGAACCTTTTCCTTAGCCTCCCTTGGGTGGCAGATATACTTCTGGTAGCTCTCGGGGCAAGTGTTTACTTTGCTTTTGCCATAATATGGCCGATAATGGTATTTGCATTATATACGAGTGATTTGACAAAAGGAGGATGGCTTTGTTGTGTGTCTGGGGGTGGGGCAAATGCAGGCCAAATCGTTGGTGGCTTATTATCGAGGAAGATTGGGAAGCAGAAGTATCAGCTTATTGTGTGTTCTTTATTGACGGTCTTATTTTTGGGAGGTATGTCTGTTGTATATCTTTCTCGGCTCTCCATATCCAATTTCCCCTCCTTTCTTTATTCCTCATCTAGTGTTACGGATAGCATTCGAACGAGCACTAAAATAGCCAGCTTGCGCCTGCGCAACGGCCTATAACCAAAACACCATCATCGTCCTCCTATTCCTGGGCACCTTCTGGAATGGCTGGGCCGATACTGTCGGTCTCGGCATCAGCGGCATAGTCATCCCATCACAAGCCGAAATCGGCACTGCAGTAGGAGTAGGCGCCAGCCTCCGCTCAACCGTCTCTACTATCGCAACAACGGTCTATACCGTCATCTTGACGAACCGTCTTACTCATACAATCCCCACTGAAGTGCCCCCAAAGCTCATCGCAGCTGGATTGCCACCTTCATCTGTGGCGGCATTTTTGAGTGCGATAACAGTAGGAACTCCAGAAGCATTCTCCAAGGTGGTAGGTCTGACAACTTCCATTAAAAGTGTGGGAATTGCGGCGTATAAGGTTGCGAGTAGTCATGCTTATCAGACTGTGTTTTACTCTACAATTGCGTTTAGTACCCTTGGGCTTATTTGCAGTCTTTTCGCGCCGAATGTGGATGAGTTGATGACGGATAAGGTTGTCGCTACATTACACAAGCGCAAGGATGAGGAGACGGGGGAGAAATGATTTTGATTGTTATGAATGGCGTGGGTTGATGTGGTGATGGATATAGATGGAATGGGGATACAAATTTGGAAGCAGGGAATAATAATCGAAGTTTTTTTGTTTTAGATATAATTATTCTGATTAAATATTCTTCATTTCTTACTTTTCTCTTCTTCAAACAGGTTTGGCAGTAGAAAGCCCTTTTTGTTCGAGATTTACTGATAACGATGTTGGCGCGCTTCTTGGATGAAAAATTCATTTTAGGGTGTTAAGCTACGAGATCAGAAGTCAGGTCTTCGGATCTGCCAAGGCTTCAACAGCTTGGTATCTCTTCTACTACGTTCTCTTGAAGCTGTGGATGTTCTTCTGTGGCCAGCTGTGTGCGATTCTCTCGTTCGTGCGAAGTCAGACATCTCGTTGTCACGGAGCTGTCTGGAAGGAAGAACCGAAGGGTTATCGATTAAGGAAGGGGAGGTGAGATGGCGAACAGCCACCTCCAAGCAGCAATCCTATCATCGACTTTCCTAATACCATGGCCTGGTGCCCCGCTAGAGATGCTAGCAAGACCGTTACCGGCGAACCAGATTCCGTGGCGAAGAGAGTGCTCAGATGGCTCGTATCAGGTATTAGTGATCAAACTAAATCCGGGACTGGTGATGCTTTCAAATACGGAGCAGAATTCTAAGGATGAGAGGGGATGTGAAAATGGAGGCTGCGCCATGGTATATTCGAATAATGGACTAGCAAAGGTCGGCGGTAGAGAGGTATTTGCCGAGGAGAACTTGACAAAACCGATGGAACCGGAGAGGTTGGAGATGAGGTGACCGAAGTAGAAGGTGCTACTGCACGAACCCATCTCCTTGTGATACTCTTCGGTGCATTTCTGCATGCTACAACCTGGACCAGATCGAGGAACGATAAATTCCATGCTTGTCAATCCTCTCCTTGATTCCTTTCTCTAACTCGCTGTCTCTCTTATCCTAATATCGATCACTCGTATCTTCGTCACTATCATCATAGTCTTCCTTGCTCACGCCATCCTGTATTCTTCGCTGTTATCACTTTCCTCATCTCCGTTCTTTTCATCATTATCATAATCTTCTTCCTTATCATGAACTTCATCTATATCATTCAACTCTGCTTCAACCCCTACCCCATTTTCACTATTAGCTATGCCTTTCTTCTCCCCGCCTCCCAGCTGCTCCGTCCGAGGACAGCGGTCACTGGGATATACATCAATTCAAAATACCCCAATCCTCTCGTAATGATCTGACCCTAGTTTGGAAAGTTGCAGGATTAAACGTTTTAAACCTATAGTACAAGGATAACGCATAGCGAGCCCCGAATCATCAAAAGTTTGTATGCGCAAAAGAAACGCTTCTCCTAATAATATATCTTTTGTATCTAGGTGGATATGCATCATTTCTTTGCCATCAAAAAGATCCCTTATTTCGCCACGGCTATTTGTTTCAAGAGTTGGTAGCTTTCTGAGTTTGGCACATCGAATTGTCAATGAAGCAAGATTGACCTGGCCAAATACGTCTCCCTCGACTTTGGGTTCAACGCAATCCTCCAATATTCGTATAGAGACATGATGCAAAACTTTGACATCTTTCACCCATATAGGTATGTACGGGGAGATAAGAAAGAATATAGCTTTAAAGTTTAAAGATACAGAGTATAAGGCAATATTCATGCTGGATTTATCCAGACAAAGTAGAGGGGATACACCAAGCATCTTAATAAGCAAAGGAGATTCTTATATAGTGTAATATTACAGTTGTGGTAAATTGATCGTATTATATTGCGTATTATACGAAACAGGAAGTGTGGCGTTATTTTAGAAGTTTCTGCACTTAGCCACATACATGTCTGCTTCTACACGGAGCTGTCACTTAGTCGTTCCCCATCTCCATGCCTATGTAGGGTATGGAGGTAATGCTTCATAAGATAAACTTGGCTTTTTCTCTAATCAATATTGCGGCAAATACTATTCGATCGGCAAGTCTTAATCTGCGTTCTGACTTGTCGTAATCTCCAATATATTGAAAATTGATTTGAGAGCCATTCTGTAAAGAACATGTTCCCCAATTTAACGCCGAAACCCAAGACAATCAATTTCCTTATTATGTTTCACTTCACAAGCCTAGTAGTCGTCGTAAAAAAAATTCTGACTTTGGGTCCCCACCCTTGGAGGGGCTCTTTGATTCGTCTTCGCCGCATTACGCGGTATCCTCCGCCGTATCGCACCTTGACATCTCGGACACGCCTTCATCTTACAGCCGGGGCACTGTAGCAGATAAGTCCAAATATTATGGCACTCCGGGCATGCTGTACGACCTTTTACTTTTGACCACCAGCCGTCGTGGCGGCAGGTTGATGTGGTAGCCCGGCGAGGGCTTCCCTCGGCTGTGGAGAAGCACTGGGGTTGATTGAGATGTGCGTATTGTTCCCGGAAATTTTTGGCTTCATCATCGATAATCTTCTGCCACTTCCTGGCATTCTCCTCTTGTCGTTGCTGCGCTGCTGCTCGCTCCTCCACCTATCGTTTTCTCAACGCCTCTGCCGCTTCCCGCTCCCGTTTCTCCCGCTGCTCCTGCTGCTGTTTCCAACTCCTTGCTATTCTCTCTCTCTCCACCCTCTCTCTCTCTTGCCTCGCCCAAGTTTCTCTGGCTCGTATCCTATCTTGAATCACGCGTATCTTCTCATTCTCGACTAGATCTGCAGCATCCACCACCTCCTTTGCCTTTCTTAACAGACTTTCCTCTTTCTTCAAGTCCGCCTTCTTTAACCCCAGTCGCCTCTCTTTCATATCTTTCTCAATTTTTCTCTCTTGCCTCTCCCTATCTTTGCGTGCTTTCTCCTCCTCACTGTCTTCTGCCTTCTTGTATATTGGTGACAATAGCCAGTTTCCCCAACTATTCTTCTGTGCCTCTTCCGCCGCCTCAGCAGCTACAATGCTATCCAAATTCTTGATTTCTTGCTCCAACCGACGAATATCTCTCTGCAGCTCGAAGATCGAGGAGTCGAAAGCATTCTTCTTGGTCCACCATCGTGCACTACGTTCTTGCTTCGACTTTTGAAGTGCGGCAATTTGCGCCGCTTCGCTGAGTGCGTCTGTTCTCGGAGTCGAAGCAGGAGGCGGACGAGGTGTTTGAGTGGTTTGAGGAGAGGGGCGACTTCGTGTTATGGAGGGGTAGATGAAGTCGTAGGCTCGGCGTTTGCTTTCGTCCTTCAATGTATTGTAGGCTCTGCCGAGCTTCAATGTTTGATTTCAGCACACTACAATTTGACGATCGACAAAAGGATGAGCTTGGCCACTGAAAATTGACATACCAGTTGAAAAGCTTCAGTAGCATCGTGATTGGCATTACGATCCGGATGGAGTTTCAACGCCAGGCGTTTATAAGACCGGATGACTAGCTCGGGTGTAGCAGTTTGGCTCACTTCAAGGACCATGTAATAATCCTCTGTAATTGGTACCGGCGCCATGCCTCAGCAAGAAGGATCAAACCTACCTTATTGTAAAGCCTCATTGCTGAGACTGCCTATTTGTTGTCAGTGCAGGTGAGGTCGCACTGCGCTTCCCGTGACTTCGAGAGGAAGGTTGAGTTAGTTGGCACGTGCCACGAATACCTAGACCCTTACGCTACCACTCACTTCCAGAATTTTAGGGTTTAAAAATGCATCGTATGGCTGATCCTTGGACCACTTGTAACACACCGCTAAAATCAACGTACACAGATTCCCATATCAATCCAATGCCCTCGCCCCATAAGCATGCAATCCCATCATAAACCCCACCCCTGAGACCCAAACGCCAATCCCACGCCCCCTAATTATTCTTCTTCTTATCCCTCCAAGTATCCCAATCCTTCTTCCATTCTGGCTCCTTATACGTATACCCCTTCTCCCTGCACACCGTATCTACCTGCTTCCTAATCAACGGATAAACATCTTTATACGCCTCCCTCCCCATCCAGCAATCCAAATGTCCATACCCCGGCACCACATGTCTCTCATAATTATCTATTCCAAAAGTATCTCTAAGAATACTGTAACTTTTATCGGTGCATTGGGGGTCGAGAACGTGGTTGTCACCACCAGAGAATAACATGATAGGTATGCCTGCAAGCCGCGAGATGTTGGAGGGTGTAGTGAGTTGTTTAAACAGGGGTCCGTTGGCGGTGATGTAGCCGCGGACACCCATCTGCATGAGGAGGTGGAGCAAAGTCATGTTAACGCCGCCGAAGAAACGGTTTATTTGGCGGTGGGTGGATTCATTTAGGTTGCGGTGGTTCCAAAGCCTGGTATCATTAGTACGGCATAGAAATTGGAGAAAGAAGGATTGGATGGGTGAAAGGGGATTGAACGAGGGAGGAGAGGGGAGACATACCGGCCGAAGATCAACGAACATCGATGGCACGAAACATTGTTACAGATTTCGCTCCTATAGTCTGGATAAAAGCGCAGGATCTGATTAACGAATTGCTGAAAATATGAATCGTCTTTGGTGCTCGAGCATGAGAACCAGTTTCCCCCAAACATGGAATATAATTTATCGAATGGAATCGGACCAGCGAGTGCTTTGAACAGGTTAAGCGTTGCCCAGACAGGGTTCATGAACACCTGCGAGCAAGTAATGCCTTTGATCCAGTCCGCTGGTATGGTCCCATCTAGTAACCCACCAGAAAAGGCAACGGCGCCCATACAATGACAGATGGTATATATTTTCTCGGAGGAGTTTTCTTCTTTGCGTATCCACTCCAGGCACGCAAGGATATCATATCTACTATCATACGTCGTCCAATTATTCTCCGCCACCATCAACTGACAAATGCGATGCACGGTTACATACACCCTATATCCAGCTCTCGTGAAATAGTTAATAGCATTTACCTCAATGGTCGGGAGAGCGAAGATATTTTGGTCTACCGAGGCGCCTGGAACCATGAAAATGACTTTCGTCTCGATCGAAGGGTTTTGCGATTCCCACATGTGGAGTAAGGTGTGTACACCGTCGGAGGCGACGATCTCGAATGTTTTATCCGGGGATGTGTCGTTGATGTACCCGTTGTAGGTGACGGCGGGGTATTGCTGCCATGTAAACGGTGCCAAAAACAACCCCGCAGACTGTTTGGCGAAGAACCCCATAAACGAAGCAGCGGATTGGATGCGCGAGATAAAGTTTTTGCCAGAGGATTTCATGGTGAGGATCTGGGAGAGGAAGTCTGAGGGGTTGATGTGCATCATGCCTCGGCCTATGACTTTTCTTTCTGGTGCGATCTCACAGATGGTTACGTAGAGGGTTGAGGCTGCTTCCCAGAAGCGGAAGGGACCGAGAGCGCATGAGGAGTCGACCACTTTGTAGCCGTGGAAATGGTAATCTTTACCATCGACTGATGTCATGTCGAAGCTGTATGTGAGATTTCGTGTACTGGGGGCGCGTTGGTCGACGCTGAAGAGGTGGAAACTACCGCGTTGGACCATGAAGGGAGAGCCAGGCAGGCCGGCACAGGTGAATGTTCCAGTCAGCATAGCGGAGTGGTCGGCGCGGTTGATTATTGTCTCGGTGTCCCAGGCTTTGATGCTTAGGAAGAAACGTGCTTGTTCGCAAAGTCCGCGAGCTGTTTTTGCGGCGGTCTCGTAATCTGCTATTTTGTCACCTTGAATGCCTTCACCAATGTGTATGTAACCAGACATGACTTCTGAGAAGCCAAATCCATTGGCCTTGAGAGCTTTGGTATTTTCGACGACATCAATAGCTGTAGAGATTCTCGTCGTATTGAAACGTCGCAGTTGTAAATTGTCGTTAGCAAATTGGCCGGGCTGGGCAAAAAGATCAAGTATATCATTCTTGGAATTAAAATCGATTCTCCTGCCGATACTCTGGGCAGCATGCTCAACAGACCGTTCTGCAAGAGCAGTGATGGTAGCGAATGGATTGACTCCTAATGCTGTGGGGATGATAGATCCGTCTGTGACAACAAGACCCGGGTACGTCTTATGGCCTTCACCAGTAAGTAGCTCTCCGAAGTGATTTGTGACCCCTTGATCTGCGGTTCCATCTCTACTCATGCAAGCCCCGCCAATAGGATGAACTGTGATTTCTTGTTGTCCAAGCGCAGCATAGAATGGAGAATTGATGAACGTTCCTCCAACAGCTTCAGTCGCATCTTTTAGAATACCATTCAAATACTGAACGTGATGACTTCTGCCAACCCCCAAGAATTCGAGAACCGGCTGATCATTCTTGAGAGTCAAGATTGCTTGATTAGAATCGTGGCTCATGATTAGATAGACTTGAGTTTTCTCAATACTCCCCTTTCTGAAATATGGTCCAAGAAAGCGGCTGCCTTGCTGAGCTAGACGATGCTTGACTTTCTCGTATAGACTCAGACCAGTGGGATAATTCTTTCCAGGCATCAATTCAAGCATCGTCTGCAAGAGCGGAGCTAGAGCCTTTGGAACAGTACCTTCTTCAATGACGAATCCATCGAGAGGATTCTTGTGTCCTTCTCTGCAATCAACGACACCGGTAATGGTAGGACCAACGGGTTTCGATGGAGATGGATATTGTCGGCCAATTGCATTGACCTCCTCGTCTGTGTTGTAGCCAAATGCTAGCATATCACCGTTTCCACTCATGTTAATTCCGACCTTATCGCTCATTGAAAGACCCAACTTCTTGCTTCGAAGAAGAATCTCTGTCGTCCCAATAGCTCCAGCTCCAAGGAAGACACAGCTCTTCGCATGTACCCACATGAGATCTTCGTAAAGATTCTTACGGAACGCCCCTCTCTTGCTTCCATGCCATGCAAAGAATACCAGGTATCCTCCCTCCTCTGGGTCTGGGTGCTTCTTGATATATCTTACTTCGCATTCGCAGAACATCTCAGCTCCCCAGTTCCAGGCATCTGAAAGGTAATTGACCAATGTGCTCGACTTGCTTCCATCGTTGACTCCAGTACTGTCCATCCCGGTAAGAGCCGAGGGGTACATCTCCACCCCGGTACTATTCGGCCCACCTTGAAATCGTGTGGTTTGCTTCGGCCGGTAGAACTTTCCCATCCCAAGAGCCTTCGCTTGCTTTTCCAACATCGTTAGCTTCGGGAGAGCAGGCCAGTCATTCGGATACGACCTGGGCTCCAAAACATCGGCCGCACGCTGGTAATAATCCTTCAGAGCATCAGGCTTCCTCAATTCCTCCGGCCAGACCTCCATTCCCATTGTCTCTTTATCGGTCTCCAGGAAAATATTCGCGTTTAACAGACTAGTTCCACCCAGCCCATTTCCAACGAACGCATTTTGACCTTTCCCTACAATAAGATGATACATACCGGTAGGATCACCTTCTTCCACCAGATTGCCTTTCAGAAAACCAGGCGCAAACTCTCCAGAGACGTGAAATTGCTTCATCGCATCAAGAAATCCGCTGGGGTACTCTCCGGGCCATCTTTCCTTTCCTCGCTCCAGAAGACAGACGGATTCACCCGCTCTGGCCATGCGACTTGCTGCGACACCACCCCCATATCCAGAACCAATGACAACTGTGTCATATTTGTTTCTGAGGAGTTCAACTGGCCGTGATAATCGGGGGAATTCCTTGATATCCGGATCATCAGTGTAGGTATGAATCTTAGCTCTCGCCTTCGATTGTGGTCCACTTGCGTCTGTTCGATGCGGACCCCACGAAGGAATGCGATGTGATCTCTCGGGTGTGTCTGGTTCGTGCAATCTAATTTCGTCTCCGTCATCACTGTGATGCAGGTAATTCCCACTTAAGCTTCCCGTTGATTGTCCGAGACCCGAGTCCGACCATCCAATATGGACACCATTTTGGGCTTTCGGAATGTCGACACTGAGTCCTTGCGCTCCATTGGTGCTTGTGCTATCCACTCCATTGCCATTGAATCCTGGATTTTGGTTCTCGTCAAGGACTGCCATGATCCCGTTGCCACCGAGGTCCAGGATACTGCTACTCCACTCAATTTGGTAAATTTTCTAATGCTGGGAAACCGAAATCGATAAGACAGGGGGATCAGACGAAATTTGCGACCGAGGTTCAATTGCGACAACGGCAAGGAGAGAAGGAAAGAAAGAAGAAAGAAAGCAAAGGCAAATATAAATTATTAATTGCAATAAACACGAGAGGTAAAGTGAATTAGCTTTTTAACGTAAAAAAATGATAACCCCAGAGACATGACGATGGGACGGGCTATCTTAATCAACGTCAATCCCTCACCTTCCACTACGGCTGACAGCTTGACAGCTGAAGATTGATCAAAAATGGAATGATTCTAGATGCCTGTAGGCGCGCTCTACCACACCAATCTGCTCAAAATAGTGATGATGGCCAGGCATCTTTCAGGCTGTATCATTCACCTCGTGAACTGACCAATGGTGATCCCGGAGGGGGGGATTGCGCGGGCTTGGCTGCGTAGTGGGGGCTGTAGCAGCGTTAGGAATTTCTCAGCCGCGCCGCCCGTAAGCAGTAGAAATCATGGGGATACGGGATAAGATTGGATGAACCGGAGCAATCAGCCCTCCACCAACTTTGGTGGTGATGATGATGATGATAATAATGAAATCCTACTGCTTTCTGCTACTTTCATGTGATATGCACACCGCAAATACTGGATCGAGGCACCTCGCCGATTGTGCCTTTTTCTTCCCTTTTCCTGTGGCAGTTGGTGCCGATAAAGTGCAGGACGGGAGAGCGACCATACAATGCAGGGCTAAGGATGGTGGGCGTCGCTGTCGCTCATTCGGGCGCTGGCGTTCTATTGAAAAATTAATCCGCAGTCCAATGCGCCGGTGTCTCCGCTCGGCTGCACGTAATTGGGACTCCTCGAAGAAAGTGGCTTGGTATGAATGCAACCCAAGCCGTTGGACATTTCGGATGGTGGAATGATGGTGGGGTTGCTTTCACGGAGAAAGAGGACCAAGAGCGCAATCATGTAGAGATTTTTACCTTCACATGAGAGCAGAATAGATTATATCTCAACACCTCCATAGTCAATCAATCTCCATAAGCGACGACCAAAATTAATGATACAGTGAGGAAATGGAAGGACGTTGATTTAACAATCTAGGTACATATTTCGCATGGGTGACCTTCCCGCCTATGCAGATTTGGTGGCCCAGATTCTAGCTGACCATTGAACAATTTTGAAACCTCTTCTCCGTCAGCACTCAATTCTAACTTCAGATTCAAGCGATTGCTGTATCCTACCTATGCCACCAAGGCGAACACTCAAGTGAGGCTAGTTTCCACAGTATTTCGAAGCCTCAACATGTGACTATTAGAAAGTAGTCTGATCACATGATGTATTGCTTGTCGCATCGTCGGGAAATTTCGCACGAGCGCACGGCATTGCGCAGCTTCAATTGAGCCTGTCGAATCTACATTCATCGCAATCTAGCTTAGTGTATTATGTACACTTGGATTACTATAACTATATTCAGTCTCTTGGGTCAGGTGATCGAATTCTCATTAAGGTACCAAGCTTGAGTCAAGCTGGTAGTTCGCTCACTATAGACCTTCCTACTCACCAGGCCCTGCCTGCCTCCTGCAAATCATAGCATGTATGAGGACAGAAATAGAATTCCAAGAACGTCTATCACAGGTCCACCCGTTAGTGATCTTCCAAGCATTCCTCTCTGTGCTCCCATCCTCAAGGAACGTCAGCCTCTCCTTTCCATAACTAGGTATTTGCATTAAATATAGCTCCTCTCCAGTTAGTCGCTTCAGGTTAAAAAAACATGACCCCTGCCCAAACTAGTCTGGCTTGAGAAGCTTATTCTTCCTCCTCTCTCTTTGTCACCAATCAACTTATCACGATGTTAAATTACAGGTAGGAAACTTGCCACAACTCATCATAGGAATATTTCTCCAGCCTCAATTTCCTAAGCTCCATGTCCCGCCAAGTATCCTAAAATTCTCTGCATTGGGCGTAGTTTAGGGTTTCATTGAATCCTCAATCCTTCCATTACGCTCTGCCTGTTTTCCGCCGCATACTTTTGATCACATCTCTGCGACGGACGTTCTTGTGGGGCAATCGTGGATTTAAGTATATATATTGTCAACTCGTCCTTATCATTGTACTGTACAGTACATTATAACACAAGCCTAAGCATACTCTATCCCAATTTAATCCTCATTTCACATCAACATTTTTTATCATGCACATTTCTATTTTAACTATTCTGAGCTTAGCTGTGGCATTCGCTGCAACAGCCCCACTACCAGACCAACCTCATCTCCACCTCATCCGAACAACAGACTCTGCACCATCCGCAAATGCAGCCCGCCTCACAGCCATCAACGCAGAACTAACATCTATCTTCCACGAAATGAATGCAATGCAAGCAGAAGTCGACAAACAAATCAAGGAAGTAAAGGCAGCAGGACAAAAAGAAGCAACCAAATTCCAGCAAGGAGAAGGTTCAGAAATTGAGAAACTGAAAACCATGCATGAGGGCGTGAGCCAGCTTATTTCAGGACTTTCGGGGCTGAACAAGGCGTTTGTTCTTAGCACGCAAATCCAAAACTTGCTGGCGGAGAAATCGAATATAGAGGAGGAGTTGATAAAGGAGTCTCACGACGGCGCCAACGGGTCAGGTCATTCAAACAGCGAAGGCATAACACAGGATCCTTCCAAGAGACCTCACGATGATAAAACTGCCAATAATGACAATAATGCTGCCAAAAAGCAAAAGCCAGATACGAAGAAGTAAATCTCATTAGAAAAGGTCATTACAGGAGAACGCAGCACCAATATGCAGGTGGGAGTGTTCAAGAAGAAGCAAGGAAGAGTCTATTGGACTTCTGGCAAAAGCGTAGATTTAAAGTATTTCAATTTGGCGTTTGCAGATGGGCTTTTTGAATTCATAGCGAATTTTCTCTCTTGCTTTTTGTGCACTTCTGTTATTTCCCACTGAAAACTATGAACCTGTCCCCTCTTAAATTCCACTGAGATTTTAATTTTACAGGCCTTAGTCGCTAAACTTCTAGCGCTTCTCGGCATTGGTATCACTAAATTATAGCCACCTGCAGTTGACAGGGCTGAAGTCAGAAAGTCCAAAAGTTTCGTCCACAGAAGGAAGATTCGCCTTTTGCATAAGTTACCAATCTTAGCATGTGGCTAGCAATTGAATTGAAGGATGGAACCGCCCTGCCGCCTGCGCCACTCCCCACTATTCCTTCCATGCGCCTCATCCACAGTGGTGGAACCAAGTGTATAAAAATAGATTTTCATCCTTTAGTGTCCTGATTGAACGTTCTGATAAAAGCATTCTACCTTTTTGCCTCCTGTTCTTTTTATCTAATATCGATCAAAGATCTCTAGGAGGGGGGGTTTTTTTTTGACATCCTCGAAGCCTGCTCCAACCCCGAAACTAAATCCTTACAGAATCACATTCTCTCTCGCATATAAATCTATTGAACCTAGATTATTGGCGCTTATTATTATCCGCATCGCTGCTTTAAGTCTCTTTCTCATGGCTTTAACTTTCGTCGCCGCACTCCCAATCCAGCTGCTTGATTACTCTGATGTCTTGCCATGGCTCAAGACGAAAATTCTAGGCTCTAGCACCGCTTCGGCCCCATCTATCAAGCAAGAATCCAAAGAATAATGGGCGAAGGAGTATCTTAAAGAAATTCATCATCTAACGGCCAAACTAAAGAAAACCGTGGAAGAGCGAGAGAGCTTAACGATATAAATGAGAAATGGAGCGACACCGGAAACGTTGCAGCGTTGGACAGACACTTCAAAACTCGAGATGATATTTCAAACCAGGTGGATGAGACGTTCGAAGAATTTGGGAGGAATGGCGGTGTAGTGCTCACCATATCCGGGTAGGGAGTGTTAGCTGTCAAGTAGCAGTAGAGGCAAACCAAATCATTGTACTTCGATTTATTCACACATAAGCAGGTTCTTTAGCAACTAAAGGGTCTTTGAAGGAAGAGAGTTAGGTGAAGGAAGGAAGAAGACCAAAGATGATAGAGCAAGGTGACGGTGTAAATGTTCTGTCATGAAATTCCACTGTCTTGAATTTTATCGTGCTATATATTGTCCGTTACCATTCTTAATTTTGTATCCGTCCTTTTCTTTATTCTAGGCTATTCAATTCGGAGAATTATGGCGTTGGCAGGATATCAAAACCTTCCTAATAATAAGCATTTGAGCACTGATACGAGGTTGTCGCGAAGTCAAAGTCTTCTCAAAAGTACCTATAGATAGACTAGAAATTCCTTCCCATTCCCAAATTTCCTTTTCTATATACTATGCCTCAGTGCCTAGGGACTTTCAAGTGGGTTATCCATAATCCACCTCCTATGACAACCAATCGCAGCCAGATCAAGGCTGCGTTCAGAACACCTACCTAGCTTATTCCTCGATCCTCAGTCCGCTTCAGCAAGAGCAAGGTATGTTTTCCGTCGTCTATGAGTGAAAGATGGTAGAGATACTAATGAAGAAAACATCAGCTCGTCGCACTTCACCCGCACTATATATTACCTACAAAACACTAAGCATTTCAAAGAGTCTTTGCAATAAAAAATTCTTACAATGCGTGTTTCAACTATCAATCTCATTGTTACAGCAATTGCCTGTTTCGCTGGAGCCCCCATTAACCCACACACAAGCTCATCCAGATCATCCTCCGCTAGCAATTTGAACGCGTTCCGATCTCCAGCTACTGGTGCTAAGACTACCCACAATACTACATTGGTAAAACCATCTGAGAAAAAACTCAAGCAAAATATTACACATATAAAAACTAAAGAGTATGAATTAGAGAGCGGAAATGAGGCATAGAAGTGTAGTTTTATTTATAATTAGTACATTCTAGAAATATCTATATGCTACTATAGCATAGTATTAGCAATGCTAGAAACCTCTAGACATTTCTAAGCGGCAAAGTCACATGACTTTGCCACTACT
>Ga0182030_10007326_pt1 | contig 23053 bp, 20 predicted proteins | sample 812S3MmetaG_FD_121299 | JGI IMG/M metagenome (GOLD analysis project Ga0182030, IMG submission 121299) | Permafrost microbial communities from Stordalen Mire, Sweden - 812S3M metaG (Illumina Assembly) | ecosystem: Environmental > Terrestrial > Soil > Wetlands > Permafrost | place: Sweden...
TCGGCGAATATGAACTTCTCCGAATGGTAGGGTTGTCACCCTGAGGGGCCGTTGGCGCAGTCTGGTAGCGCACTTGCATGACACGCAAGGGGTCGCAGGTTCAAGTCCTGCACGGCCCACCAAATTTTCATTGGAAATGCTCGGGATTTGAGGGGTACTTCTGTGCCTGAAGAATGGACCGTGAGCAATTTCGTGAGCGGATGCTTGCGTGGGTTCAGATCGGCGGGTCGACCTGAACATTCTCCGAACGGCGAATCGCTACTTAGCTCGGCCCTTGGGCACCAGGTCGTTAGGTGCTCTCGATTATTAGTTGTTCCAACTCAGTAGGTGACACAAATTTCATATTCGGGCACAGTCTGTCCAATTCGGTGCGATTGTGTTTCGCCCTCTCAATGATTGTTGATTTATCTAGGGTCAGAAAATATGTGCAGTCGTTCTTGACGGCTTGGAAGACGTGTTCGGCGTCACCACTATCAAATATTCTTCGCAATTGAACTAGAAGAGGATCGACGGTAACGCCACCGCCCCCGAATGGAGCCGCGCCGAAAGCGGTAGTTCCCCATGCACCAGATGTCGAATGCATCAGATTTTGAGAGGGTACCTTAGTGGACAGGGTTGCGACCAGTGCCAGTAAGGCTCTCTGCCTGACATCGGTTGAGCGAAGAACCTCTTCGAGCATTTTCAATGAAGTGACAAGCTCAATCTCGCTACCGCAAATCGTAAGGATTGCCGCCGCTTCGTCCTCAGAGATCGCGATCGGATTACCCTTCAATGGATCACTCAGTCGAGAGATGACGGATGTGTCGATATATGCCTTTATCAGATCATTTCCCCGAAGTATTTTTTGCACAAGCAGAACCTAATTTAAACGTCTTTTGTCGCCGAGATTCAAATTGTTGTCTCGCCAAATACGACACTGAGGCTCGTCTAAACGCTCGACGTAGGACACCAGCCCCTCCTACAGCGATCATGCCGTTACTGACGGACTCGTCGTAGTTCACATGAGCCTAGAGCGTCACCACGAATTGGATTGCGACATCTGCTTGTGTCGTCGTCTGCTTCTGGAATACTTGCACGATGGTTCCCCGCGAGGACATCGTACTTGCAGTATTGGGCGCGTCGGCCGCACTCGCGGGACTTGTGCTCGTGTTCTTGGGGCTCGTCGCCGCCGCCACGGCATCGTATTCCCCAGGGACTGCCGAATCAATCATTGCAAAGGCGCGACGTCCTGCTTATGCGGTACTTGGTTCGTTTGGACTCGGCATCGCATGCGTTGCATTGTGCGCTCTGTGGCTTCTGCTTTCGACCGAAAGCGGTCCCGTCTTTTGGATAGCAATCGTTCTATTCTTTGCTCAACTGTTCAGTTTGGTTGTGGCAACCGTTTGGGCGGTGAAAAAGGCTCTCTGGGAGTAGCGGTATGGGCTTGACAGCCGAGGTTGAACTTGAATTGCGCGACGCTGGGCTGATCAAGTTCTTCGAAGATAATCAGGCCGCGTTTCAAGAAATGGCTGTCACATCGCTGACTTACACTACGACCTATGTGGCGCCAACAGGAATCCCAACCCGCATGGACGACGTTGCCGAAACACTGGAAACTGCACTCAGAACAACGGAGTTACTACGAACATTTCTTCATACCAAACATTTGACGCAAAGGTACCAGTACAGAAGATTCGCAGATCTAATTTTGAATCGCCTATGGGAGGATATCCATAATGACACCGCAGCAGAAGAACGAGATTGACAAGAACGCGAGAGCGTTCATCGATCGAATCATCTCCATTAATAAGAAATACCATCTTGGCACTGAGGTTCCGGCCGAGGTTTATGAAAGTGCAGTGAACGAGAACGTGCGCGTGGTTACGTCAATTACGTCTCGGATAAGCAACTCTGCCGCCTAAGTGCTAGGCGCAAAAGGTTGATAACTGAATAGGACCCCAGCCACCTGGCACATTGACACTCCGCGCTTCTGAGGTGCACTTAGTGGCGAATTAGGAACTTTGATTACTTCGCCACATCCAGGTGTTCGCTTAGTTTTCAGCATGTAAATATCACACTTCCTAGTCGTCTTCACTCAAGCATCTCTTACGATCGTCTGTCGTAGTCTTTAGTAAAGGTTGCTCAAATGTGAGCATGGCAAAGGTCTTCAGTCCTGGAAGGATCAAGGGCGATCGAAGGGGGATGATGGCGGACTACATACCTCCACAGTTGGTCGAGGTGGCTTTGAGTCGCATTGGAGGGAACGCGTTTGAGACATTTAGCAATGAGATGATTTCGAGTGTCTTCGGCACGACTTTCGTTCCGCTTGGTGGCAACAAAGACGGGGGTGCCGATGGCTTTCTAGATGCCGGATGTTTCGAAGGAGAGAAAGAAAATCGGTTCATGCAGGCTTCGATTGAAGAGGTTCCTGCAAACAAGATTCGCAAGACCGTGCTTCGTCTTCGAGAGGTCGGTCGGAATCCGGAATCTCTAATCTATGTGACTTCTCGAGTTGTGCCGCGTTTGGACCAATTGCAACTCTCGTTGGGCGATGAACTTGGGATCTATCTAACGATTCGTGATCAGAAGTGGATCTCGCTCCAATCCAATTACTCGGCAAATACGAAAGCCATCGTCCGAAGTCACCTCTCCCCATTGGTGGAATACTTGAAAAAGCCGGGGGCAGCGTCGATCATCGAATCGTCGAAGTACATTGCGTCGCCCTCCATTTATGTGTTCCTGCGACAAGAAGTCGAAAGGCGATCGGGGGAAACGAATCTTTATGAAGCTGTAGTTGATTCGCTGATCCTCTGGGCGCTCGAAGGAACTGATCCGGAAACAGGAATATTTATGTCCCGTCAGGATTTGCGGTCTCGGATCGTTTCGGAACTTCCGGTCGCAACGCAGATGCTTGATCAGCTCTTTGATCAAAGAATTGAATGGCTGTCAAGCAAAGATAATTCTTCGGGCCGAGAGGTTCGTTGGTACAAGACGGAAGACCGGTTCTGCCTACCGTACGAAACCCGGCGAGTGGTTGAAGACGAGAATGAGAGCGACGAACAAGTCCGAATCGCCGCAAGTGACAGTTTTCGAACTCGTCTGTCAAGTTACGAAGATCCCACCCTTGAGTCAAGTGAAATTGAAAAGTGTGTTCTAGTAGTAAATCGCGCTGTTCAGTTCGCCTTTGAGCGCGAGGGACTGTCATTTTCTTACTTCTTAGAAAGAGACTCTCAGAAAGAAAGTTACCCAACGATCAACGATCACATAACAAGTGCATTAGAGGAACTGAAGATTCCTCGGGACATTCGTACGAGGATTGGAGAAGCGGCGTACCAAACGATTCGTGACGCTATGTACCGTAGTGACGAAAGAGAACGGATCTTCTTCCGGAGGATTTCACGAACATATGGGCTCTTATTCACCTTGCGTTGTGACCCCAAACTCATCGAGTATTTCCAAGACATGTCCGCAGAATTTCAACTCTATGTCGGTGCCGACATTTTGGTGCGTGCGTTAAGCGAAAGATACTTACTTCCGGAAGATCAGATGATTCGCAACATGCTCGCGATGGCGAAGGAAAGTGGTGCGAAATTACTTCTTACCGAACCAGCGCTGGAAGAGGTTTGGAATCACCTAAAGAGTTGTGATTATGAATTCAAGAGCTTCATGAGTTCGATCGAGGATTCGATAACACTTGACATTGCGAGGAATGATCCGAAAATTCTTGTTCGATCGTACTTCTATGCAAGGTTACAGCCGGATGAGCACGTTGGTAACCCACGATCATGGGATTTATATATCGGGCAATTCTGTGACTATGGGGAGTTGCACAGACTTTCAGGGAAAGAATCGATCCGGAAATATCTGCAAGCGACGTTTTCGATGGACTACGTTGCAAGAAGTCAACTGGAAGAACACATTGTTCCAAAGGCGCTTGAAGCACTGAGCGCGAAATTGGAAGATGCCAAGAAGTCGAAAAATCTTGCCACGAATGATGCATTAATGGCGCTTGCCGTCTATGCAATTCGCGACTTACGCAAAGAAACCGCCGAGGTTTCTGAATTCGGATATCAGACTTGGTGGCTCACGAATGAATCGATGATGCTTCGATTTACTCACGAACTCGAGGAGTCCCACGGCGAATCTCGATACATGATGCGGCCAGATTTCCTGCTGAACTACCTTTCCTTGGCCCCTTCCGCAGAGAAAGCGCGCCGAACCTTTGCAAACGTATTCCCAACCCTTTTGAGTATTCGTCTTTCAAGACGGATGGACGAGGAGGACTTCCAAGGAATGATGAAGAAAGTGCAAGGGTGGAGCGACTGGGAATCCGGTCGGAAAGCGGCCGCGGTCGGAAAACTCTCTGACGAGCTGAAAAGTGATTTCCGGAAACAATATCTGACTGAGATTCCCAGCGAAGCAAGTCACTAATCGCCTCACGCAGTTGGAGTCTTCGGTCCACCTTTAGCTTCATTTCACTTATGCATTGAACAGGAAAACGCTCCACAAGTCGCGCGGTATCTGTTCTTCGGATTCTTGATTTGAGGCGGTGAGCATTATCACACCCGCGTATCGAACTCCAACCCACTCAAGTGGACCCCATCGACAGTGGGTACAAAGTTGTATGTGACTTGCGCACTGTTAATGGTGCTGTCCACATTTTTGTAAATGGCAAAGAGACCCTTGAAACGTACACCAAGGATGACACTTCGAAGATAATCGAAGCGTGGTTCATACATTTGCTGTCCGTGATCAATCCAGCCGCTCTCCAATGCAATTTTGAGGAGTGAACGCGAAAGTTGGGCGGCGTATTTCTCGGTCATTCTTCGACCACCGCTACCTTTCAACGTAACCTCGACGCGTCCGTCTTCGAGTTGAGTGGGGGCGGAGACCAGGCGAGGCGAAGTCGTCGATCGGATTTCCAGAATCGGGTCGCCTCCATCGCCCCCGGAAATGAACTTCAAGGTGCCACCGCTGTATCGAACGGTGGGGATGGTCCCATTCCTGTTGGGAATCCCAAGCAGCGTGCGTCGCAGATTAATTGGGTGCAAGTCGCAAAATGCTTTATCGAGCACTGAAAGCGATCCGTTGTTGCATCGGTCGCAAACAACACCCGGAGGCAAGACGAGATCCTCGTTGCCGACGGACTCCGGGAAAACGTGTTCGCGAGACACGAAACCACCGTCAGATTGGCGACAAAATAGACATTGACTCACAGTGAACGAGTGGTGAGAACTTTGTGGTTCAGTACGTCGGGAGCGAAAGAAGGTTGTCGGTCAACTCTCCGTCTGCGACCGTCCGAAGATACGGAGGACTGGCGTCGACTACTTGCACATTCACCTTGTTACCCAGTGAGTCCTTTACATATCCTTTGCCGCCATCGTCTCGAATCCAGGCAACAAGTTGGGCCCGTGTATTTTCACCAAGTTCGCTCGTTTCATCAGAAACCCATTTAAGCTTCGCGATGTGATCGTGACTTTCGTCACCATCCATGTGGCGCTCTGTGAAGCGCACGGTCATAAATTCCTCCTTGCAAGTGGGAGTGCAACCCCCAGTACATACGAACAAGTGTATGTCGAACTGGTGTTCGAGTCAATGCCCGTGATCAGGAAATACTTGACGCAACCGCTTTAGCGTGATTTATGGACGATCCTCAATCCGCGAAGAGGTGGTTCAATCGTGACTCCGCAACGTCAACGATCGATTTCAGATTGTGCCGATAGACCTGTGACGTCATGCGCGTATCCACGTGACCCATGGCGTCCGCGACCTCTTCCATAGGGGCGCCGGCCAGTGACATTAAAGAAGCGAAGGAGTGACGAAGTTCATTGGGGCTCCAATGACCAATTCCGGCGCGTTCGCAGAAATTGTTGAGTGCCCTTCGCGAATTACTCGGGTCTACGGGAGTGCCTATCTCCGTTGCGACCACGAGGTCGAATTCATGCCACAACTCACGTGCGACAACTCTCTGTCGCTTCTGTTCTGCCGCATGTTGAAGAAGCGACGACGCAAGTTGCTCCGACATTTTGAGCGTGCGATTTGATCCGTTCGTCTTTGGTGGTCCAATTCTGAGCTGGTTGTTCTCTCGCTTCAGCGATCGCCGCACTGAAAGTGTGCGCTCGTTGAAGTCGATGTCGGACCATTGAAGGCCGAGCACTTCACCCGGTCGGAGTCCCAAATAGAGACCAAGTTGCACGGTGATACCGAAAGTTTGATTCTGCGAGGCTGCGAGCAATTGGCGTGCTTGTTCGGGTGTGAGCGACCGACCCTCGCGCCTCGTGGCACGCCGGAGGTCGGTCAAGGCCGCAACGTTTCGATGCACGAGGTCTCGCCGTTCGGCGTGGCGTAATGCTTTTACAAGCATCGTTCGGATTCGCTGAACAGTGGAACTACTTAGTCCGCTTCATATTTTTGGTGCAACAAGTGATCGACGTCGAGCACGGTCAAATCCCGGAGCCGTTTTTTGCCGAGCGTTGGAATGAGATGACGCTCCACGATCCCTCGGTAACTGGCAGCTGTGTTCACCGATAAACAGTTCGGTTCGATGGTCGTCGCTAGCCACTCCTCGAGGAACCGACCGAGTCGAATTGACCCGTCCATGACGGGCTTGCCGAGGACAATCTCAGCCTCGATTTGGCGCAGCTTTTGCCGTGCTTCCTGTTCGGATCCACCTCGCACGCTGGCCGTTGACGGACGCCATTCACGGTTAGGCCGGTCGCAATGTAGCCCATCCAGCAGCCACGTCGTTGGTCGAAGAAGACTGACCCGCGGCTTCTTGTTTTCCTCACCGAAACCTCCTTTCGAGAGAGCAAAACCTACCGCCGTACGTCGAGGCACTGCCAGTTGGTAAAATGCGCCTGAAGAGGGATAATGGGATCCGCGAGATTTTCGACAGATCGGTTCTCAAACAGGCGTAAAGCCTCCAATATGATCTTTCAATTGTGAAATGTGCGTTCCTCACTACGACTTCAATTCCTTTTCGAACTGGCGAATCCGGTTTACCCCTACTCGTGCCGTTTTTGGATTGATCTCGAATCCGATGAAGGATCGACCAAGTGACAGAGCCGCGACGCCAGTCGTGCCCGATCCCGAGAACGGATCGCAAATGAGTCCATTGGGTTTGGACACCATGGAAATGATTTGTCGCACCGGGTCGAGCGCTTGTTGCCAACGGTGTAGCTCCTTCTCTGGCTTTGACTTTGACAAAATTGCGTCATGCTTCCATGTGTCTGGTTCGTATCGACCCTTTGAATACACCAGCACCGGTCGATACTCACCGAGCATCTTCTTGTCGAAGACTCGTGAGGCGTGCGAATTCTGGAGAATCACTAACTGCCAGATCCAGTCCAATTCGCGTCCCAGTTCTGTCATCAATTCGGGCAAATAGAATTTGCCGGCGTATGCGAGGCAAAGGCCGCCGGGTTTGAGGTGACGTTTCGCGAAGCGCGCCAGATCGCCGTAAAGAGGAATGCCCTCTCTTGTGTAGGGCGGGTCCGTTACGATCACGTCAATTGAGTTGGGCTTGAGTGTGCACGTACGGAAATCCACGCACCGCAGTGACCAACTCACGCCACGGTGAGACGTACCGTCCGGTTCGACCCCCAATCGGACTTCGTACTCATCAGCCTTTTTTTGAAGTCGTGCTGGCGTCATTGATCGATTCGGCACATTTCCGTCGAACTTGGCGATGGCGGCGATAGCCTTGTCGACCTCCTTTTGGGACTTAACACTGACCTCGAAGCGTTTCGACGCCGCGTAGAACTTGCCATCAAGGCCAATGACCCTGTCAGGTGTGCGACCTGGCACACCTGACAGGTCGCGTTGAATTGTCGATGGACCGACGTCGAGTTCTTCTGCGATGTGACGAACGCTCCAACCGCGCTTTCGGAGTTGCCGAGCAACCGCTTTGCGCATCTTCGGGTCGAGATGACGACGACGCTCATTCAAGACGACCGCCAGCTCGAATCCCTCGTCATCGCTCGCGAGGTGTCGAATGCTTCGTATGTAGTTCGGCACTTTCACGCCTTCTGCGCGCAGTTCGTTCCAAGCCTTGACTCGGTGGTGGCCGTCGATGATGTCGTCTCGCTGGTCGATAACGACCGGCACTAAGACTCCGTCCTTAGCGATCGATCGCTTGAGTTTTTCGAACTCAACTTTGGTTTGAGGAGGAAAAATCTGATACTTCCCTGCAGTCGGCGGGGGAGTGCTCGTGCGACTCATTCGTCATTGCCTGATGGTGGTGCCAGTAACCGCTCAAGTGATTGCTTGCTTATGCGCCACGTTCGACCGACTTTGATCGCGTGGAGTCGCCCGGTTTGAATGAGCGCCATGACGCTCGGGCGACTTAGCTGCAAGCGTTGACAGACTTGATTGACTGTCAAGCGGCGACGGGGACGGCCGCAACCGACCGCAACTCCCCGTCAGGGTGATTTTTGGACACAACGAACCTCGTTCGTGTCCCGTTAGATGCTTCTCACGGCGTCGCTTACGGCGAGCGGAAAAGGTCCTTCAGGGCGCTACGGTCGAGGCCAGTTTCTTGTTGTCACACGAATCTAGTTAGATGACGGACATGATACAAGACAATCCTCGAGAACTCAATTTGCCAATGGAGAACTCGGTCTACGGCTACTGCGGCGTCTGTGCTGACAAGTATCCCAATGAGGACCTTCACCGCATCGTGGAAGCTACGGGCCGACGCGAGGAGGTGGTGAATGAATTGCCATTCAAGGACCTTGTGTTTTTCGAATTCAGCGGTTCGCTGCAGGACCAAGTTGATGCGGGCAACAGGGCGTTGAAGACGAAGATGTCCAAGGTGGGCACGCTTCGTCAGATCGTGCGCAACGCACCTCGAGAGAAATTTGTGGACATGGCAGGGGTCATGAAGAAACGGGAACCGTTCAAGTCTCAAGAAGAGATTGAGAAACTCGCGAAGGAAGAGCTGGGTCTTCGACGGGCCGATACTTCGTCCGCCCACCTCGCGAAGACCATTGCACTTCGTGATGAACGTGGCGTTTTCGTCACTTGTTGGCGATGCAAGACCAAGATTCGATTCAGTCACGCGAAGTTAACGCTTGCCGTTGAGCACGTGATCAGATTCGGCGGCAAGATTTTCTTGCGACCTTCTGGAATTTCAATTGACGATCGCCCGTTTACTTCGAAGGTGAACCGTCGAAGAAAGAATGCAACGTGACGAATGACTAAGGAATATTCGAATCAAGGAAGTTTGATAAGTCTGTTTCGTCCTGTCAGGAGATGAAAGGTTATTTTGGAAGACTCCTTGAAGTGAGAATCGTTGAGGGAAGGCGCCTTCATAGTGAATGAAGGCGCCTGATGAAGTCACCTTCACGAAAGCATAAGTTTCAAGCTCGTATTCGTCCGTCGACAAGTCCATGATGACTCAGGCATCTGGCTTTGGGTTGTCACAAGTACCCTTAACAACGTGGACATCGAGGAGCGCTTCAACTTACTTGGCGGCCGGGACGAGAACGTGCAAAATGAGTAAGCGTGACCTGAGCGAAGCAGATATTTGCGCGAAGTACATCACTCCAGCAGTGATCGGATCAGGTTGGAAAGAGCAAACGCAAATCGGGCGGGAAATCCACTTCACCAAGGGCCAAATTCATGTCCGAGGAAAGATGGTCACGCGAGGGAAGTCCAAATTCGCTGATTACGTGCTCTATTACAAGCCCAATATTCCGATCGCAATTATCGAAGCGAAGGATAACAATCACTCAGTGGGAGACGGGATGCAGCAAGCGCTGGAGTACGCTGACATTCTCAACATCCCGTTCGTCTTTTCCTCGAACGGTGACGGCTTCGTCTTTCATGACCGAACCGGCACAAGTTCTGAGATGGAATCAAACATCTCGCTCAATGCTTTTCCAAGCCCCGAAACTTTGTGGCAGAGCTATCGACAGTGGAAAGGACTTTCGCCCGAAGTCGAGGAAGCTGTCCTCCAGGACTACTTCGATGATGGCAGCGACCGCGAGCCTCGTTACTACCAACGAAACGCCATCAACGCCGCGACAGAAGCCATAGCCAAGGGTCAGGACCGTGTCCTGCTTGTCATGGCGACTGGTACGGGCAAGACTTACACAGCGTTCCAGATCATCTGGAGACTCTGGAAGGGCGGTCGAAAAAAGCGCGTCCTTTACCTCGCCGACCGTAACGTTCTTATTGACCAAACGATGGTTAACGACTTTCGTCCATTCAAAGGAGCGATGGCGAAGCTGAGTACGGGCTCCAAGACAATCGAGTCTGAGAACGGGCCGACGACTACGATCGCAACCGCTCTCGACAAAAAGCGGCGTATCGACACCTCGTACGAGATCTACCTCGGCCTCTACCAGGCGCTCACCGGACCAGAGGAACGCCAGAAACTGTTCCGCGAGTTCTCTCCGGGCTTTTTTGACCTCATTGTTGTTGATGAGTGTCACCGCGGAAGCGCTGACGAAGACGCTGCTTGGCGTGAAATCCTCGAATACTTTTCCACCGCGACACAGATCGGGCTAACTGCGACGCCGAAGGAAACGAAATACGTCTCCAATATTCATTACTTCGGACCGCCTGTCTACACTTATTCGCTCAAGCAGGGCATCCAGGACGGCTTTCTAGCTCCATACAAGGTCATCAATGTTCACATCGATGTCGACGTCGACGGATACCGCCCTTCCCGAGGGAAAACAGACCGGGAGGGTGAGGAGGTGCCGGACCGGATCTATAACCAAAAGGATTTTGATCGAACGCTCGTAATCGACGATCGAACGAAGTTGGTGGCCAAACGAGTAACTGAGTTTCTCAAGGAAAGCGGGGACCGCTTCCAGAAGACAATCCTCTTCTGCGTCGATCAAGAACACGCCGCTCGAATGCGTCAGGCGCTCATCAATGAGAATCCAGACCTGTTCGCACAAAATCGTCGGTACGTCATGCGAATTACCGGCAACGATCCAGAAGGTCAGGACCAACTCGGCAACTTCATCGACCCTGAGGCAAAGTTTCCGGTGCTTGTAACAACGTCTCGGCTCCTATCGACCGGAGTCGACGCGCAGACATGTCGCCTGATCGTGCTTGACAGACCCGTGGGGTCGATGACTGAGTTCAAGCAGATTCTCGGTCGTGGAACGCGTGTTCACGAGGACTCTCACAAGTACTACTTCACACTTATGGATTTTCGTGGGGCGACACACCATTTTGCCGATCCGGACTTCGATGGCGAGCCAGTGCAGATTTACGAGCCAACCGACAACGAGCCCATCGTGCCACCAGACGAAGCCATCGTTGAGATAGGCGACGACGAGATTGTTGTCGACGCCGGCAACGATATCTCTCTCAAACCAGACGAGCCAGATAGCCGGAAGCTCTATGTCAACGGTGTACTCGTGACCATCATCGCTGAACGAGTGAAATACCTCGACGCCGACGGCAAGCTAATCACTGAAAGTCTTCGTGATTATTCCAAACGAGCTGTGACGAATCAATTTGCTTCGCTCGATAGCTTCCTCAACCGATGGAATGAGGCTGATCGAAAGCAGGCGATCATCGACGAGCTTGAAGAAGAAGGCCTGCGCCTTGAACCGCTTGCAAATGAAGTGAACCCCGATCTCGATCCATTCGACCTCATCTGTCACGTGGCCTACGGACGTCCTCCATTGACGCGACGCGAACGAGCTCAGAACGTTCGGAAACGAGACATCTTTACCAAATACGGCGCTCAAGCGCGAGCGGTGCTCGAAGCATTGCTTCAAAAGTACGAGGACGAAGGGTTTATCGATCTCGGTGATCCAAGGATTCTTCAGATCCCGCCGATCGACAGTATGGGCACGCCGGTCGAGCTCATTCGGCAGTTCGGCTCCCGGGCTGGTTTCGAGAAGGCCGTGCACGAACTTCAAGACGCGCTTTACGAGGCGGCGGCGTAACTAATGTCAGTGAGAACCACGGTGAAGTCAATCCAGGACATCATGCGCCAAGACGCCGGAGTTGACGGAGATGCTCAGAGAATCTCACAACTCTGCTGGATGTTCTTCCTGAAGATCCTCGATGACCAGGATGCGCAGTTGGAGTTGATGGAACTCAGCTATTCTTCGCCACTGCCCGATGCGTTGCGGTGGGGGAAGTGGGCAGCGGACCCAGAAGGTTTGACTGGCGATGACCTGCTCAGATTTATAAATGACACACTTTTTCCGAAACTCAAAGCCCTTTCTGCAAGCGGACCGCAGGCCCACCGACAGAGGGTCGTTCGTGCAGTGTTCGAGGACGCATACAACTACATGAAGTCTGGGCAACTACTTCGTCAAGTGATCAACAAGATCAACGAGGTGGACTTCAATAACCTTGCCGACCGTCAGCACTTTGGCGATGTGTACGAGCAGTTGCTCAATGACCTGCAAAGTGCTGGCAATGCGGGCGAGTACTATACGCCGCGAGCGGTGACCACGTTCATGTCCGAAAGAATCGACCCGGAGCCTGGGGAAATAATTCTCGACCCCGCTTGCGGGACCGGAGGTTTTCTTACTTCTTCGATTCGCTATATGCGTGAACGATACGTCCGCACACCCAAAGACGAGCAGCTGATGCAGCAGTCACTTCGCGCGGTCGAGAAGAAACCGCTGCCGCACATGCTTTGCACTACAAACATGCTTCTCCACGGGATCGAGGATCCGAGCTTCGTGCGTCATGACAACACGCTTGCTCGTCCGTATGTTAGTTACGGATCGGCTGATCGGGTCGATGTCGTCCTGACGAATCCCCCATTCGGTGGAAAGGAAGAGGCCGGGATCGAGTCGAACTTCCCATCGCATCTGCAGACGAGAGAGACAGCGGACCTCTTTCTTGCACTTATCATTCGGCTCCTTAAGCCGCGTGGGCGAGCCGCCGTCGTTCTCCCGGACGGATCACTTTTCGGCGAAGGTGTGAAGACACGACTCAGGGAGATGTTGATGGAGGAATGCAACCTCCATACCATCGTGCGATTGCCCAACAGTGTCTTCAGGCCGTACGCATCCATCGGAACAAACCTCTTGTTTTTTGAGAAGGGCGAGCCAACCATCGAGACTTGGTACTACGAGCATCGAGTGCCCGAAGGCCAGAAGGCGTACTCGATGACAAAGCCGATCCGGGTCGAGCATTTGCAGAGGTGTGTTGATTGGTGGGGAGGCAACAGCCGGGAGAACCGAGTCGATACCGAGTTCGCGTGGAAGGTTTCCATTGGCGACGTCAAAAAGAGTAACTACAACCTCGACATCAGGAACCCTCACGTTATTGTGGACGACCACGGGGATCCGGCGGAGCTGCTGGCGAACCTCGATTCAGCTGAAGCCCGCGCCGCGTTGCTGCGGAACCAGTTGAAGTCGCTTCTTGAAGAGGCGTTGCTACGGTGAACGCGAAGCTGCTGCTTCGATTGTTCGAACGGATTAGCGATGCGCCAGATTCCATTCCGCGGTTGCGTCGATTCGTTCTTGAAGCCGCCGTTCATGGGCGACTTGTTCCCCAACAATCACACGAGGAGGATGCGGCATCCTGTCTACGGAAAGCAGCACTTCCGGAGCTGCAGACGCGGCGAAAAGCAGCATTATCCATAGACTTCCCCAGCCTTGACGAAGTTCCATTCGACCTCCCGCCAACTTGGGTGTGGTGTCGTCTGAACCAAGTCGGACTGATCGTCGGAGGGGGAACCCCACCGAGTGGAGATGCTGAGAACTTCACGGTCGGTGGCGGCGGTATCCCTTGGTTCACGCCATCCGACATGGCTCGCCAACCCGCTTTGGAGGTCGATCACGGGGCACGTGATCTCACGGAAAAGGGCCTGTCAGCTTCATCCGCCACGCTGTTGCCACAAGGCACCGTTCTATTTACAAGCCGAGCCCCGATTGGATACGTCGGCATTGCCAAGACGACAGTAACAACGAATCAAGGTTTCAAGTCGTTGGTTCCTTCGAATACTGTGGACTCGCAGTACGCCGCCATTTATTTCCGGGCTTTCGCACCATCAATCGATGTCAACGCACCAGGCACTACCTTCAAAGAAGTCTCTGGCAAGATCGTTTCTCGATTGCCTTTCCCCCTTCCGCCCCTCGCCGAACAGCACCGTATTGTCACCAAAGTGGATGAATTGATGACTGTGTGCGACAAGCTTGAGTCTGCGCAGAAGCAACGCGAGGTGCACCGAGATGCGCTACGCAGCGTTTCATTGCAACGGCTCACTGAACCCGAGGACGAAGGAGCTGACGTTCGCTTTTTCCTGACGACGTCGGCGCGGTTGATGACAAAGCCGGAGCATGTTGCGGAAATTCGGCAGACAATATTGGATCTGGCAGTCCGAGGTCGATTGGTATCGCAAGTGCCGAAGGATGGTAAAGGGCACGATCTCGTTGCCTCAATTGCTCGTTCGCGCAAACGAGTAGGAGGAAGAAAGCCGGTATCGCTGCCCGAGGATCGGAACGATCTACCTCCTTTGCCCGAAAGTTGGATGTGGGCCGCGGTTGACGAGGTCTCATCGGTTGAAGCTAACGCAATCACTGATGGACCTTTCGGTGCCAATCTCAAGACTGCTCATTACATCACTACACCTGGATATCGGGTAGTGCGGCTGGAAAATATAGGGCACGGATCGTTCCGAAGTTCGCTGACCACGTTCATCACAGAGGAACATTGGAAAAGCTTGACTAAGCACCATGTCATCGCTGGCGACCTAATCATCGCGGGATTAGTTGACCCCTCGGTCCGAGCTTGCGAACTTCCCGAAGACATTGGCCCGGCCTTAGTGAAGGCCGACTGTTACCGATTTCACGTTCATCCTGAATTCTCAACGCGCTTCGGCCTCTACTACCTGAACTCTCTGATGTTCCAGAATTTCGCGGCAGTTCATCATCACGGGATGACATTGACGAGACTGGGACTCGGAAACTTTCGCCAACTTCCCATTCCAGTCCCTCCCGCTCCGGAACAAGATCGCATCGTCGCCAAAGTGGAAGAACTGATGTCGTTGTGTAATGAGCTGGAGTCTGCGTTGGCCGCTGGACGGGATAATCGAGGCCGGTTATTGGATTCGTTGCTATACGGGGCGTTGAGCGAGAGTGTTGGGTAAGTGGCTTCGGGTAAGACGGGAGTTGGAGCGATCTAGGTGAACACCCGTTTTCCAACTGTCGCGGTCTCTAGTCACCTGAACCGAATCATTCCGTAGCTTTTCCAGACATTCTAAAACTTGACTCTCGGCACCTGAACCAAATTCGACGATCAGTCGGTGCAAATGTAACAATTTAGAGATTGAAAATGCATAGCGATTAGGTGACAAGTATGGAATCAAAGTCGATTCGCATGTATTTGAAAATGAGTGTTATGTAAAGCGATTTGTCGATGTGAGCAGACTTGTGAGCAGAACGAAGTTCTGAATGGCTTCAACGTGGGAACGAAGAATCTTTCGAAGTGGACAGATCGCCTTCAAACACTCACATCGATGTTCATTCATGAACTTAGGATTGTGTTCTCGGGCTCCATGACACGCAAGGAGTCAAGCGGACTGTTCCGACCTCTGACGACGTCCAGGAGAAAGGAACCAATACTGCACGGTTGACGATGCAACCGAGTTGTCACTGCAGTCCGGATAAGAACTTTTGAAATACGAATTCGCTGATTCATTGTGGTCGAGTCAAATGACCACAGTCCGCTTATCCTGGTGCCATCATGAATTCATGAATGAAATTCGTGAGCTCGCAGTCCGTGCCGCCTTGTTTGAGCACCTCGACAGGATTGTGTCGCAAACTTCGGACGAAACCTTGGAGTGGGAACAGACGGCATCCTTCGAGTTCCTTGGCGAGAAGTTCTCCGTTCGACAGACTCGCGGACGCGGGATTAACAAGCCTGTCGGACTCGAGGGTGCATTGTCGATAACGACCGCCTTCACGCCTTTCGGCAAGAGACCGCCCTATGAGGACCTCCAGGGCGAAGATGGTTACGCCCGCTACAAATATGAAGGAACGAATCCCGATACCCACACGAATCGATCGCTACGCATATGCATGGAGTTCGCCCTTCCACTCGCTTACTTTGTTGGCGTCCGTCAGGCGGCTTATAAGGCGATTTACCCGATTTACGTGATTGGAGATCGTCCCGATAAGTTGGAATTCACTCTGAGCGACGATCGGGCCGAGATTGGGCGCGATCTGTCCTTGCTGACACCCGCCGAGCGAAGCTGCGCCATGAAAGCCACACGGGTTCGGCTCCATCAGCCAATTTTTCGTGAACAAATATTGCACGCTTATACCGGCGCATGCGCGGTATGCCATCTCAAGCACGCTCAACTACTGGACGCGGCCCACATCATCAGCGACTCGAAGCCTCGAGGTGAACCGGAAGTGCCGAATGGCATGGCGCTCTGCAAGATTCACCACGCTGCATACGACAGGAACTTCATGGGAATCCAACCCGATCGCAAAATTGTGATTAACTCCGAGCTTCTCAAGGAAGTCGACGGTCCCATGTTGAAATACGGTCTCCAAGAAATGCATGGTTCAAAAATTGCGATTCCGCGTAATCCCAAAGCTCGTCCGGATCCGGATCGATTGGAGGAGCGTTTCTCAGAGTTTCTCGCTTATGAACGCAGCGGGCAGTGACGACCGGCGAATGGTCAGGCGTGGGCTGGCGAATCGTGGTCAACAAAGAGGCAGCTCAGATCGAACGGGCGACCGGCGTCGTTACGATTCCGGGCACAGACGCGACTCAACTATCCCTTCGACGCCGGAAGTTTCGGTTGAGCCTCTACCTATGTGACACGGCGCTCGTACGCCTCAAAGGCCTAAAGAAGAACGATGCGTCTTCACTTGCAGCGGCCCTTAAAGGTCTCACGTTTGCCCGGGCTGTTGAGGACGCCGTTGATTGGAACACAGATGTAGTGGTGCTTCTTGGTCAGCACCGCATCGCTCAACGGTGGATCTCCACGGAAGAGTCTGAATTACTCATGGCGAGCCGTCCCGAACAGCAACTCATGAGCAGACTTCGTGCGGCCCGATGCGAGTCGCTGTTTGATGCGGTTCAACTTGCCGCCGCTGCCTTTCTCGAAGCAGACATTCTGTCCCTAGTCAACGACGCCAACGAAGAGATCATGACCGCAGAGCTCTCCGCCCGTCGGTCATTCTTCGACACCATAGAGAAGAGTCCGTTGACCGATGAACAGGCTCGTGCTGTTGTATGTTTCGACAGCCGAGTTCAGGTGCTCGCCGCCGCCGGTTCTGGCAAGACCTCGTTGATGGTTGCCCGGGCTGCTTACGCTGTGAGTCGCGGTTTCGTCGCGCCACAACGAATCCTGCTGTTGGCTTTCAACAAGGTGGCGGCGACGGAATTACAAGAGCGCGTTAAGGCACGTTTTGAAAAGGCGGGGATCGATTCAAGCGGCATCCAGACATCTACGTTTCACTCATTCGGATTGCGTGTCATTGGCCGCGCTAGCGGCGAAAAGCCTCGACTCGCGTCGTGGTTGGAGCAGGGTCAAGACGTTGCCACGATTATTGGAATTGTTGACGATCTCCGAGACGCGTCTGAGTCTTTTCGCTTTCACTGGGACCTCTATCGACTCCTCTTCGCCAATGCGCCGACGGACCTCAATGAAAAAGTACAAGATGGATATGACAAGGAGGATCACGTCTCGGGCTACAACACGTTTTCAGGTGTGATCGTCAAGAGTCACGGTGAACGTTTGATCGCTGATTTCCTGTACTTGAGTGGTGTTGAGTTTGAATATGAAAAGGTATATGAATTCCCGGTCGCCGACGAGGTCCATTCCCAGTACAGACCCGATTTCTACTACCCTTCTATCGATGTTTGGCATGAGCACTGGGCGTTAGATCAGCTGAAACAGCCTCCGTCCGAATTCCACGGATATGCCGAAAGCATGGCGTGGAAACGCGGTATTCACAAACGATACGGCACCAAGCTCGTGGAGTCGACGTGGGCCGAGGTCATGTTTGAGAATGGCCTTTCGAAGCTCGAGACCCAGCTCAATGACCTTGGATTGACATTTGACTGGAATCCGGATCGCCCGATCAAGAATCCCTGGGTCAAGCCGATGAAGCACGAGGATTTTGCGCGACTTATACGAACCTTTATGGCCCACGTCAAATCGAACTCATGGACGAAGGAAGATCTTGATCGTCGACTTCTCTCCGATTTAAGACGTCTCGACGGATATCGGACAAGATTGTTTCTTGATCTGTACTGGAAAATCCATGATGAATGGGAGCGACTACTTGCTGAAGAACACAGTGTCGACTTCGAGGACATGTTGGTCCAGGCGGCCGACCATCTTGAGTCGGGGAGAGCGGAATTTCCGTTTGACCTGATAATGGTTGACGAGTTCCAAGATGCGAGCCAGGCTCGCGCTCGCTTGGTTCGGGGACTCGTCAAACAGTCGGGACGATTTTTGCTTGTCGTTGGAGACGACTGGCAATCGATTAACCGCTTCGCCGGAGCCGACTTGTCTGTAATGACCAGTTTCGAAGAATGGTTCGGTACAGGACCACAATTTGCTTTGACGACCACCTTTAGATGCACGCAGATCATCTGCGACGTGGCTCGAGCCTTCGTGACGAAAAATCCGAATCAATTCAAGAAGCCGATGCGGTCTGAGAGTGATTTGCTCGGCTCCGTAACAGTTGTACGGTCGAGCAATGACCGCTCTGTTATCTCCTCTTACATTGAGAGGCTTTCAACAGCCGTCAGTGACGGGGGTGTCGTAGCAGGACACTCAGGCAAAATTAGTGTCGACGTGCTTGGCCGCTATGGGTTTCAACGTGACGCCATGCCAATCAAACTTCCGGAGAACCTCGTCGTCACATATCGGACAATCCACGGATCGAAGGGACTTGAGGCCGATTACATAATTATCCCCGGCATGACCACCGGCACCTACGGAATGCCGAGCAACATCCACGACGACCCCGTCCTCGACTTGGCGATGCCAGTACCTGAATCGTTCGCGCATGCTGAAGAGCGTCGCCTTCTCTATGTGGCGCTTACTAGAGCTCGTCGTGAAGTCGTATTGATCGCACCCTCCGACCGAATGTCGCCCTTCGTGGTGGAACTTCTCAAGGACCCCCGCGTTTCGCTCGCCGATGACGGAGGCCACCCCGTTGAAATCTGTCCGGAATGCAGTAACGGAACTTTGGTCGTGAAGAAGAGCAAATTTGGACCGTTTCTTGCGTGTTCAAGCTTTCCATTGTGCACTTTCAAACGCAAACTCGAAGTGTCGATATGAACGCTGGCGAAAAGTCAGAGTGCATTCACGGACTGAGAGTACATTCGTGTCAACAGTGCCAGAAACCGCCAATTGGTGTGAATGAGATTGTGTACGTCACAATGGGCGGAGCACATTTTCACAATCAAATGGATTGTCGATGGTTAATCATTGGACAGAGTTCTGCACATTCAAGTGGAATGGACGTTCATCCGATCACATCCTCTCCGTGGAGCGAAGTCGCATTGAACCGTGATCGATGTCAGTTCTGCTGTAATCGCGATTGAATTGCGATTGCGTTTTCAAAAATATTTTTGCGCGAGGGTTGTCCTTCCATATGCGCTGACCATATTTAGGGATCTAGGACTTTGCGGAGGTACTGGATTGAACTTCGTTTTTGAGTCGACTACGTAGCGATGTCAGATAAGCGACAACGCACGCTCACCTATTCCTGTTTATCCCGATAGGTTCGAAGAGTCGGCTGATTCTTGGAGCGGCTAATCCGCCGGACCCAGAGTGGCGACCCGACGAATGCCAGCTTGCCTTTCCATTCCAATTGGTGAAGTTTAGGAAACGGAGTCGCCACAAATTCCAGGTAGTCGTCCGGGGTCGGATTGCCACTTGCTACAAATGACGTGTTCCAAACCTGTTGGAATAGCTGGTCAGGTTCGATTGAACCGCCGGCGTTGTTACTCACATCCGATCGATCGCGCACCAGATCAGCACCATACTTGCGATATAGATAATCAATTGAAGATGCCGTAGGGCCAACACGAGGATTCTGACTTTTTGCCCATGGCGTAAAGTGTTCGACGGAACCAATCAGCGTTACGAATGCATCGACCACATTGTCTCCGGTCTCGAGTTGCCCATCTTGCGTGAACCAAACTCCGTCATTCGAATTGCCGTCTCCGACGTGACTATCAAGGCTCCAATTCATCCTCATGACTCCGTGGAAATAGAGGCCGTTACCGATTTCAGTCAGAGGTTTCGGCTTGAGTCGCGAAGTCGCCCGCTTGATTCGCGAGGCGAGATCGTCTTCGCCACCGCCTACCCCTGCAGAGGCGAGGTGAGCTGACGCCGAAGCCCCCCATCGTAGTTTCTTTGCAGTATGAAGGACGTTGAGTTTTCGTTCGGAGATGTAGATGTATTCGTAGCCGCCCTGCGCGCTCATGCGTTGAGCATACAAGTGAAGTGCTGTCGTTTTCTTCGTAGAGCTCAAGATTGGCCCGATTCCGACAGCAGTCTCAATCGCGATGAGTTGAGTTAGCAATCTCGAGGAATTTTGAATATAAAAGTTTGAGACTCGTGAACGACACAATTTTTATTCCTCGAGATACTCCCGCTCACGGAGTCCGACCTTTCAACTTGGGCATCGGCATCTGATCGGAGAGCAGAGTCTGGCGTCAAAACAAATACGTGAGTGTTACTTTCAGGTCGAGGCCAAATAGTAAATCGCCTTCATCGGCATGAGTTGTCTCGATTGTTCTGGAAGTCTCGAGTAGTTCTCAATCCACAAGTCGATCAATCCTTCAACGTCAATGAGTGAGATTCTTCGCGATTCTTGATGCCGAGCTTCCGTGTGCGATTCAGGCGTGAACCCACCAAGAGAAATGAAGATGCCCGCGTCAGAGCTGCTGATCACAGCGATGAACGAACGAATCTCATCGACCCGAATTTTGTCGGCTCGCCGCTTTACTTGAACTCGAATTCGTGGTCCGCTGGCTCCGAGCGGGTCCGTGAACGCAACGATGTCGACGCCTTTGTCCGGTCCAGGAGGTGCAATCCATGACACGAAATAGCCCATGGCTCGCAACAGGGCAGCGACGAGATCCTGAAGCTCGTATGGGTTCATTTTTGCGAGGTGATCGCGAGTCTCCTGTCTTGCAGTTTCTTCCGCTTCCTCAAGAGTGACAGTCGAATACGGCTGATCTATATTGATTGCTGCATCGCCATCCTCGATTTCCGTCGTCGGCTCTCCCTTTCTCCAGATTCGATAGAGGCGGACAGCTTCGCGCGTGAAGTCAGCATCATCTGGAAAACTCAGGCTCGCCGCGATTCCTTCAGGCGTAACTTTCCACGTGCCCTTGTCTTTGGTCATCCAACCTGCTTTGACAGGACATATCGTCTGAAATCGAATTATTTTGTCAAATCGGCGCGACCCAGGGCTCGCTTCGTACTCGGACAATTCGAACTCTGACGGAGGAACCAGTGCCTCAACTTGACGAATTACTTCACGCGCCTGAAGACCTTCATCGTGTTTCTCTAAGACCTTGAATACTGCTCGAATGAGCTCTCCAGAACGCTTACGAGTAATTTCAGCCATGACAGTCTTCCCTCCTCGACGCGATGCCCAAAAATCAGAATCTCGCGAAACTTCAAGTCTCCACGACACAGTACCGGCGTCACCCATAGGGATTCATTACTCGCGATGTGCTGTCGGGAGACCAATTCCTTCAGCAGCCCTTTCCTTGTGACACTCATTCGCCAGTTCTACTTCCTCTCCCGCGCGATCCTGTGAGGACTGCCGACTTTGAGCCACTTATCTACGTCAGTATCGGTCCAGTTGGTGGTGGGCGTGCCCGCTTAAATAGGTGCGTACTTAAAGCACCAACGTCTTTTGCGGACATCTCGGCATTCGTGTTCGGTCGATTGGATGAGACGTCTACCCGGATTATCAAAGCAGCTTCGATGTCTCGCTATGAAAGTCTTAAAGTCTCGGGAGGTAGTGCGATACTGGGCGCGTGGGCCGCGCCGAGACAATTAGAGCTGAGATGTCTGCAGAATTGGAAACGCACCTCGCTGAGGGTGAGAAAATCGTCATGTTTGGCAGTTGCACCGCTCAAGTTGACCGTCTTGGTTCCAGCGTTACTCGACGAGGAACACTTTTCGTCACCGACCAGCGCTGCGGGGTGCTGAGCAAGAAGGTTGGCGGTCATGATCTCGTCGGCATTCCACTTCCACTTATCGGTGATGTCCAGTTCGGAAGGAACGTCACGGCGGCACAGATGACGGTGACCGGCGCTGGTGTGACACTCAAGATGGAACGAATGCAGGTGAACGGCGCAAAGGAGTTCGTCAAAGTCTTACGAGAGGAAATGGCGATGGCACGAAGCCGCGTCGAGGTAGTTCGCGAAGCACCTGACGTCAAGGAATCGCTTGCCGATGAAATAAGGAAGTTGTCCGAGTTGGAGTCGCAAGGCGTTTTGTCAGCCGAGGAGTTCGTCCGCGCGAAGGCACGACTGCTCGAAGGTCAATAACGCCCAGCGCTCTTTCTTGAATCGAGCGCCGTTGTCTCGGTGTGCTCATCGGAGAGCAACATTCACCGTCTCATTTCGTTGTGGGTAATGCCTCTCGTCCTAGAGCGATCGCACATGTTAATCCTGCTGCTGAACCAAGTACAGATGTAACTAGATAGTCTTCGTTTCGGCTCATGAGAACATCGATCGTCACGTAACCAGCGATAATTCGCTGCAGTGTCCCGATTACAAGGGAATTGTCGTGCGTTGCTGACATCGTTGCTGACGGCGCGGGGGTCTAGACTCGAGGTACGGACTTCGACCAAGAAAAGCGGTTCTTTTGGGTATGACTCCGTGTTCGAATTCGATGACACCTTGCATAATCTGCAAAGGTATTCCGTCAGCAACGCCGTCAGCGACACCAGAAAATGTGAGCATTCACTGGCGAATCTCAGCGGACAAAATGTGCTACGGTTTGGCGAGATTTGGACGTCAGAAAGCAACGGTGAACAGGAAATATGGGCATGACACGCAAGGGGTCGCAGGTTCAAGTCCTGCACGGCCCACTGAAGTCCCTGGTCAAGAACACTATTTCTGACTAAGTTCCGTGGAA
>Ga0182030_10007327_pt1 | contig 23051 bp, 18 predicted proteins | sample 812S3MmetaG_FD_121299 | JGI IMG/M metagenome (GOLD analysis project Ga0182030, IMG submission 121299) | Permafrost microbial communities from Stordalen Mire, Sweden - 812S3M metaG (Illumina Assembly) | ecosystem: Environmental > Terrestrial > Soil > Wetlands > Permafrost | place: Sweden...
ATCCTTACGGCCAGAGTGGGCGGGCGCGATGAAGTCGGCGAGCGCGTAGTTGGGTTGATCTTCCGGTTTGTCCATCTGCTGGCGGAGGGTGTGGAAGGTGGTGAGGATTTGAGTGCGTGTGTCATCAGTGTAAAGCTCGACGTCATCGCCGACGCGGACGGCGGGGAAGAAACCGTAGACGGCTTTGCCATGAAGGAGCTTTTCATTGAGGAGGCGATCGAGGAGCGCCTGCGCGTCGTTGAAAAGTTCACGGCAGCGCGGACCGATCTCAGGATCGTCGAGCAGCGCGGGATAGCGGCCCCGGATTTCCCAAGCGTGGAAGAAGGGCGACCAGTCGATAAAGCTGCGGATTTCGGCAAGGGGCAGATCATCGATGACTTTGAGGCCAAGAAAGGAAGGTTTTGGAATGTCGACCGTAGACCAATCGGTTTTGTAGGCGCGTCTGCGGCTTTCTTCGAGGGAGAGGAGTGGTTTGCTCGGGCGCTTGCGTTCGTGAGCGATGCGGGCGCGTTCGTGGTCTAGATTATTGCTGGCAACGAATTCGTCGCGCTGCGAATCGCTAAGCAATGCGCTGACCACGCCGACCGCGCGCGAAGCGTCGAGGACATGTACGACAGCGTTTCCGTAATGCTGCGCGATCTTGACCGCGGTGTGCGCCTTGCTTGTGGTCGCGCCGCCGATGAGCAGCGGCAGTTTGAAGCCTTCGCGTTCCATTTCCTTCGCGACGTGGACCATCTCATCAAGTGAGGGTGTAATGAGTCCGCTAAGGCCGATGACGTCGACGCCGAGTTCCTTCGCGGCGGCGAGAATTTTTTCACTCGAAATCATGACTCCGAGATCGATCACTTCATAGTTGTTGCAGGCGAGAACAACGCCGACGATGTTCTTGCCGATGTCGTGCACGTCGCCCTTGACGGTTGCGAGCAACACCTTGCCCTGCGCCTGCTTGTTGCCGGTGCGTTTCTTTTCCTCCTCCATGAAGGGGAGAAGATAGGCCACCGACTTCTTCATCACGCGGGCGCTTTTGACAACCTGTGGAAGAAACATTTTGCCGTCGCCAAAAAGATCGCCAACGATGCTCATGCCCTTCATCAGCGGGCCTTCGATGACCTCCAGCGGCGTGGCATATTTGTGGCGCGCTTCTTCGGTGTCGGCTTCGATGAAATCGACGATGCCTTTGATCAGCGCGTGGCTGAGTCGTTCCTCGACGGGCTGCGTGCGCCACTGGGCTTCCTCCTTCGCTTCGGTCTTGCCGGCTTTCTTGTAGCTTTCTGCGAAGGTGACAAGCCGCTCGGTGGCGTCGGCGCGGCGGTTGAGGATCACGTCCTCGACCAGCTCCTTGAGCTGCGGTTCGATTTCCGCGAAAACCGCGAGCATGCCTGCGTTGACGATGCCCATGTCGAGTCCGGCATGGATGGCGTGGTAGAGAAAAACAGCGTGCATTGCTTCGCGCACCGGGTTGTTGCCGCGAAACGAAAAGGAGATGTTGCTGATGCCGCCAGAGACGCGCGCGCCGGGGAGATGCGCCTTGATCCAGCGCGTAGCTTCGATGAAATCGACCGCGTAATTGTTGTGTTCTTCGAGGCCGGTGGCGACGGTGAGAACGTTGGGATCGAAGATGATGTCCTCAGCGGGGAACCCGATTTCGCTGACGAGGATGTTGTAGGCGCGGGTACAGATTTCGATGCGGCGCGCGAGCGAATCGGCCTGGCCCTTTTCGTCGAAGGCCATGATGACGGCGGCAGCACCGTAGCGGAGCACGAGTCTGGCTCGTTCGCGGAAAGCAGCTTCACCTTCCTTGAGGCTGAGCGAGTTGACGATGGGCTTGCCGGGAATGCAGCGAAGGCCTGCTTCGATAACGCTCCACTTGGAGCTATCGACCATGACCGGCACGCGGGCGATTTCGAGTTCGGCGGCGATGAGATTGAGGAAGCGGGTCATCGCCTTTTCACCGTCGAGCATGCCTTCGTCGAAGTTAATGTCGATGATGGCGGCGCCACCCTCGACCTGCTGGCGCGCGATTTTCAGGCCTTCGTCGAATCTTCCCTCGAGGATGAGCTTCGCGAACCTGGGCGAGCCGGTGACATTGGTTCGTTCGCCGATGAGGGTGAATGGAATTTCGGGACGGAGGGTGAGGGGTTCGAGGCCGGCGTAAGCGGTAACGGGTGCACGTTGAGGCAACGGGCGAGGTGGAATGCCGCGCACGGCATTAGCGATGCATTTGATGTGTTCGGGCGTGTTGCCGCAGCAGCCGCCTGCGATGTTGAGCCAGCCTTGCTCCGCGAAGTCGCGCATGAGAGAGCCCATGTCTGCTGGCAAAAGCGGAAAGCCGGTGGGCGAGAGCGGGTCGGGCAATCCGGCGTTGGGATAGCAACTGAAATAGCAGGTGGCAATGTGCGAGAATTCCTCGACGTAGGGACGCATCTGGTCCGGGCCGAGCGCGCAATTGATGCCGACGCTGAGCGGCCGGGCGTGCGCGACGGAAATCCAAAAGGCTTCCAGGGTTTGCGCGTTGAGCGTGCGGCCCGAGTCGAAGATGGTGACGGAGATTTGGATAGGGACGCGGCGTTCGACCTGCTCGAAGGCTTCCTCGATCGCGAAGAGAGCGGCCTTGGCGTTGAGCGTGTCGAAGATGGTTTCGACGAGGAGCGTATCGACACCGCCCCTGATCAGGCCAAGCGCTTGTTGGCGATAGGCGTCGACGAGTTGAACGTAGCTAACGCCGCGCGCGCCTGGATCGTTGGCGTCGCGGGATATTGAGGCGGAGCGAGTGGTGGGGCCCATCGCGCCGGCGACGAAACATAGACGCCCCGGATTCGCGGCCATGAATTCGTCGCGAACGCGGCAGGCGAGGCGGGCGCCTTCGATGTTGATATCGTCGACGAGGGCTTCGAGGTCGTAGTCGGACTGCGAAATGACCTGTCCGCTGAAGGTGTTGGTCTCGATGACGTCGGCGCCGGCTTCGAGAAAACGGCGGTGGATATCGGCAATGACCTCGGGTTTGGTGAGGCTCAAGATGTCGCCGTTGCCCCTGAGGTCCTTGTGATGACTCGCAAAGCGCTCGCCGCGAAAATCAGCCTCGGTCAGTTTGAATCCATGCAGAGTGGTGCCCATAGCTCCGTCGATAATGACGATGCGCTTTTGCAGAAGCTCTTCGAGGGGATGGAGGGCGGGGGACGACATGAAGTTAACATATCAACGCATCTGGATGCGTCAATGGATTAGTTGGTATGAAAATTGCCCTCGGAAGGAATGGAATAAACCGGCAGCTTATGCGGATGAGCTTTCATTTTTCTGAGCGCATCAGAAGTTTTCACCATGCCTTTCGCGGCATCGGTACGGTGATCCGGACCCAGCATAATGCGTGGATTCATCCCGTCGCAACTGTGGGAGTAGTTGTGTTTGGACTATGTCTTGGCCTGTCGCATGCGGAGTGGTGTGCGCTGGTGTTCTCGATCGGGATTGTTTGGGTGGCAGAGGCACTGAACACGGCGGTGGAGTTCCTGGCAGACGAGATCTCGCAGGAGAGGCGTGAACTGATTGGAAAAGCCAAGGACGCGGGAGCCGCGGGCGTTTTGCTTGCGGCGATCTCGGCGGCGGTGATCGGTCTGATCGTTTTCGTGCCGCATCTGATGGCGTGGGGGGAAGTCCGCTGACAATGTTCAGCGAAATCCGGCTTCGCCGGGTTTGTGCAAGGTTTCCCCCTGTTGCACGATTTTTTCGGCGGCCTTTTCGATGGGGACATTGGGGGCGCTATCGATCCAACGGCTTCCTTCAGGCACGGCCCAATGCACGGCGTTTTGAATGACGCGACGGACTTCCTTTTGATGATAAGTCGGATAGGTTTCGTGGCCGGGCCGGAAATAAAAGATTTTGCCATTGCCGCGCTTCCAGGTGCAACCGGAACGAAAAACTTCGCCGCCCTGAAACCAGCTGAGAAAAACAATCTCGTCCGGGTTCGCGATGGCGAACGGTTCGCCATACATTTCCTCGTTGGGAATTTCGAAATAGCGGTCGATGCCCTGTGCGATGGGATGGCCCGGATTGCAAACCCAGATGCGTTCTTTCTCGCCGGCTTCGCGCCAGGTCAGCGAACAGGTGGTGCCGAGCAGCCGCTTGAAGATTTTCGAGTAATGTCCCGAATGAAGGACGATGAGGCCCATACCCTGAAGCACGCGCGCCTGGACGCGATCAACGATCTTGTCGTCGACGTCTCCGTGGGCGGCGTGTCCCCACCAGGTCAGGACGTCGGTTTGGTCGAGAATCTCCTTGGTAAGGCCGTGTTCGGGTTGGGCGAGGGTCGCTGTCCGCACCTCGATGCCGGCGGATTCCCTCAGGCCCTCGGCGATGGTTTCATGCATGCCGTTGGGGTAGATATTAGCCACGGCGGCATTCTTTTTTTCATGCACGTACTCGCCCCACACGGTCACTCGGATTTTAGTATTCATAATTAGATATTTGTTAAGATAAAAGACAGTTATTTAAAATCGGGAATGGTGACTTCCTGGTTGAGGAGGCTCGACTGCATGATCGCCTCCAGGATGGCGATGACGTAAATCGTCTGCTCGATGGGAACGGGGGAAGGCTTGCCATTGCGAATGGCTTCGGCGAAGGCGATGATTTCCTCGGTGTGCGCGGGCTTGCGACCTGCGTGGGGCAGGACTTTCCCGTCAATAAGCGTCCGGTTGGCCACAGTATGAAAATGCCCCGAAGGCCAGCTGATACCAGCCCTTTTGCCTTGAAGTGTCGCACTGAAGTCCTCCTTTTCCTGGTGCTGAAGCCAGCTGGCTTCAAGTGCCATGGTCGAGTCGTCGGAAAAATGAACGTAGCCGGAGGCGAAGTCCTCCACCCCGAAAAGGGTCCGGTCCCATTCGCCCCAACCGCCGGGGATCTCGAAACCTTTGGCAAAATTTGTGTGAGCCCGGCCGCTGACGCGGACTGGCTTGGGAAAATTCATCATCCAGAGCGCGGTGTCGAGGGCGTGAACGCCGATGTCCATGCAAGGACCGCCGCCGCTCAGGTTCGGATCGATGAACCCCGGGCTGATCGGGAGCGAATTGCGCCGGGTGGCGTTGATGCGCGAGTGATAGACTCCGCCCAGAGCGCCGGTATCGATCCAGGCCTTGATGGCCACGGAGATTTCACTGAAACGCTGGTGCTGGGCCGTCATGAGAATCCGGTCGGTTTTGCGCAGTGCCTCGCGCATGGCGAGAATTTCTGTGATTGAAACTGCCAGCGGTTTCTCGCAAAGCACGTGCTTGCCAGCTTCCAGGGCCGCGATGACCGCCGGAGTGTGGATCTTGTTTGGCGTGCAAATATCGACCGCGTCGATTTCCTTGAGCTTCAGCAAATCGTGAAAATCGGTGAAGACGTGGGGGATCTTGAAATCGGCCGCGAGCTTCTTCACGGCTGGTTCATTGATGTCGCAGGCGGCTACGATCTCAACATTGGGAACCGCCAGCCAACCGGGATTGAGATGACAGGCGCGGACAATGCCGCCCGTGCCGATTAAGCCTATTTTCAACGTTTTGCTCATAAATTTAAAATCCGTATTTTTGTTAATCAACCTTGGTCAAGGGAGGCGATTGCGATAGAAGAAGAGAAGGGCAAGATTACTTGAGCGTGATTATGAGTCCAACATCATTTTCGTCTCCAATGCGAGTCGGCGTCATTGGTTGCGGTGCGATCAGCAACGTCTATTTCAAGAATCTCACGCCCTTTTCCGAGTTTACGCAAATCACCACCTGTGCCGATTCGCATCTCGAATGCGCCCGCGAGATGGCTGCATCCCGGCTCCCTGGTCTGATTCCGCTCACAACATTATGAAAAAGAAAGCATTGATCGTTTATGGAGGCTGGGAGGGGCATCAACCCAGGGAAACATCGGAGATCATGGCTTGTGATCTTCGGGACGCCGGGTTTGACGTCGTATTATCAGAGACGCTTGATTGTTTTCTCGATGAATCGCGGTTGAAGACCTTCGACCTGATTGTTCCGAATTGGACAATGGGACAAATATCTGGAGAACAGGAGGCTTGTCTGATTCGCGCCATTGAGAGAGGCATTGGTTTGGGAGGTTTCCATGGCGGCATGGGCGATGCATTCCGCGGCAATACGGGATTTCAATTCGTCGTGGGAGGCCAATTTGTGGCGCACCCCGACAACCACAAGGACCATGTCGTGAACATCATCAAAAAAAACGATCCTATCGTTGTCGGGTTGAAGGATTTCACCATCCATTCCGAGCAGTATTACATGCATGTCGATCCCTCCAACGAAGTGCTCGCCACCACGACTTTTCAGACAACCAGCGCACCATGGGTCAATGGCACGGTCATGCCTGTGGTATGGAAACGGAAGTATGGCGCCGGTCGCGTTTTTTATCAATCAATAGGCCATAGCACGAAGGAATTTGATATTCCGGAAGTCCGCGAAATCACCAAGCGCGGCCTCGTGTGGGCTGCGAGATGATCACACCCCTCCAGGTTGCCGTCTGATCGAATTGAGAAGGCGCTTTATGAGGTGGGATCGACGTAGCGCAGCAGTTCGCCGTGAACTCCCGTGGCGTCGGGAGTTTCCCCGCAGTTGACCAGGGAGTGATGTTTCTCAACAAGCAAGACCGGCCAGTCATGTTCATCCTCGGGACGTCGTCCATGCGAACCATGCACGAGCGTGGCATCGAGAGGGATCACGTTCAACAAGCCCCGGAGCCCCAGTTTCTTTCGGAGTAACCAGGCGGCTACGCGCAGGCGCGGCCAACGCAGCTTGGGATCGAGAAAGAGTTCCGCCGGATCGTAGCCCACCTTGCGATGGATATCGACGGTACGCGCGAAATCAGGCGCGAGCGCATCGTCCTCCCAATAATAGTAGGTAAACCAACTGCGCGGCCCGGCCACGGCAATGAGATCGCCGCTGCGTCGATGCCGGATTCCCAATTCCTTTTGCGCATCGCAATCCAAAATCAATTCGACGCCCGGTTCCGATTCAAGTGCTGCGCGCACCTTTGATTCCAGCGCGGGGTCGTTGATATAAATGTGCGCAACTTGATGATCCGCGACGGCGAATACCTTGCTCGCGCCGCAATCAAGCGTTTCCAAGCCAAGCTCATCCTTGATCGCAAGCCAACCGTGGCGGCGGAAGAGACGGTTGAGATGAACCGGCGTGTCGACTTCGGTGATGCCGTACTCGGAGAGAACGGCGACCTGGACCGATCGTTTCCGGAAAAAATCGATCAGGTCACCGACGAGGTCGTCCACCAGACGCAAGTCATCTTTGATTTTCGGATCGTTCGGACCGAGGCGTTGCAGGTTGTAATCGAGGTGTGGCAGGTAGACCAGGCTGAGCGTGGGTTGATGTCGCTCCTCGATCCAGCGCGCGGAATCGGCGATCCAGCGCGAGGAACCGATTCCCGCCATGGGTCCCCAAAATTGGGTGAAGGGAAATTCACCGAGGTCTTTTTTGATCTCCGTGCGAAGCGAGAACGGCCCGGTATGGATGTCAAAAATCTTGCGGCCATCAGCGGGATAGAGGGGTCGCGGCGTGATGGAATAGTCGACAGTGGTGTGCATATTGTACCACCAGAAAAGCTGGGCGCAGGTGAAGGAGGGATCACGCGCGCGCAGCTTGTCCCACAATTTCAGGCCGGACACGAGGTGGTTCGATTGCTTCCAGAAATGGACCTCGGCCAGTTCACGGTCGTACCAGCCGTTGCCGACGATGCCATGCTTCGCGGGTGGTAGTCCGGTCAGATAACATGACTGGGCCGGGCAGGTGACCGCCGGGAAGGCCGGACGGATTGAGGTCGATTGTCCTTCGCGGGCAAAAGCAGAGAGCCGGGGCATGGCGGGGCCGAGCAGCGAGCGGGTCAGTCCCACGACATTGAGAACCACAGTGCGGCGCATGATGGTTTCAGGAACCTGTGGGTTGCAGGCTGGAACGGCGCGCCAACTCGAGAATGCTTTCGCGCATCAACCCGGCGTCGATTTCGTGCACTTCCACGCCGCGACCGATTTCACTGAGCAGGGTGATGGTCAATTCGCCACCAAGGTGCTCGCGAAATTCCTCCAGGCCGTCGAGCAGAAGCCAGTTTCCCGTCGCGTCGGTTTGTTGCATGTGCGGATCAAAGATGGAGAAGCCGAGCTTTTGGATGAGGGTGAGCGCGCGTTCAGTTGCCGTGCAGGACAGCATTCCCTTTCTGTGACTGTAGAGCGTGTCGAGCGCCAGTCCCAAGGCCACGGCCATGCCGTGTGAAATCGCGAAACGCGACATCTGCTCTAGTTTGTGGGCTGACCAGTGACCGAAATCGAGCGGGCGTGCGGAGCCGAATTCAAATGGGTCGCCCGATTCCGCGATATGCCGGACGTGAAGTTCCGCACTACGGCGAATGACCCGTTCCATCGCCCCGGTCTCGAAGTGGACCAGATTGTCCGCCAAGCGCTCGATCTCCTCGAAGAAAGCCGCGTCCCGGATCAGCGCGACTTTGATTGCTTCAATCAACCCGGCCCGTTTTTCCGCCGGAGGAAGAGTGACCAGAAAATCGTTGTCGTTGATGACCGCGTAGGGCGGCGAAAACGTCCCGATAAAATTCTTCTTCCCGAAAGCGTTGATGCCATTCTTCACCCCGACGCCACCATCGGCCTGGCTCAGAGTGGTGGTAGGCAGGCGAATATGCCGCACGCCACGATGGGCGGTGGCCGCAGCAAAGCCGGCGGCATCGAGTACCGCTCCGCCGCCAATGGCAAGGAGGTAGGAATGGCGACAAATGCCGTGCTGTTCGATTTGGCGATGAAGCTCGTTGACGAGTTCGGGGTCGTTTTTCGCGGCTTCACCTCCCGGTATGACGAGAGGAGAGCGAACGAGTCGCGCGGGTCTTTCGTTGTGCGCAAAATAGGCGGCGACCTGATCGGCAAGTTTTGGGAAGGCGAGCGCCACGCCCTGATCGATGACGACGAGCGCTTTCGGCGGGCTACCGGACGCCGGGCGCGAAACAAGTTCAGCGAGAAGGCGATTCTGCGGGGAGAAGACGGAACGCGTGAAGTAGATGCGATGCGCGAAGGGGACGGTGATCGTGCGTTCAATTGAAGGTGTCGTCGGATGCATCTACACGATGAAGTTAGGTCGCCGGGATGATGCGTTGCAAGAGGAGAGCGACGGGGAACAGAAGTAGGAGCAAGGGTGCCTGTCCCCCTAAAACGGGTGCCACGGCAATCATGTCGACGAGGATGATGCCCGCGAGCATCCCGGAAACGAGTCGTCTGACGGACGTTTTTTTTCCGCGCCAGAACGGGACGAGGAGCCATGATATCCAGCCGAGAAAGAGCAGGCAGTAAGGGATCCAGGATTCCTCCCAAAGGTACCAGGGAAACCAGAACTCCCATGGCCAGGCTTGAAAATAGGAAGAAAAGGGAATTGGCGACGGGAAGGCCAGGTGAAGGCCGAACTGGACAAGCACCGGCATGAAGACAAGGCCAAGGGCCCATCGCGTCGGTTTCTTCGGTCGACTTTCGCCGCGGGCGAAATAGGTGATGCCGGCCACGTAAAACCCGAGAGTTCCGGCGAGAAGAAACTGGGGCCAGAAATATCGGGCCTGTAAGACCACATCGAACCCTCTCACTGCGGCAAAGGCGACCATATAAAGCAGGGCTCGGCATAGGCCCATGATGAGCGGCGCCCAAGGGACGTTTTTGTGATGAAAGTCATAGAGTAGGATGGCAGCAACCAACAGCAGCGCCATCGCTGTCGTGGCGATGCCCAACAATGCCAGGCACGCCAGCCCGATCATGAACCAGAGTCCTGCAATCCACCCGACAGCCGTCCGGGAGATTTTTCCGGAGGGAATCGGGCGTTGCGGGCAATACCGGGCATCGAAGGTGGCGTCGCAGTAATCGTTGAGAAACATGCCGCCGATATAGAGAGAACTTCCGCCCGCGATCAGAACTCCCAAGCGGGCGAATGTCTCGGAACCGCTTTCGGCGAGGATCCACCCTGCGACGAGATTGGACCAAACCGTGAGCAGGTTAGAGACGCGCCCGAGAATGAGCAACGTCCTGAGGCCTTCAACGAGTGATTTCATGCTCACTCTCGCAAGCCGCGACGGCCGAGCTGATCCAGGCACCAGTCGTATTCGCGGACAAGTTGATCGACGACTGATTTCGCGCGCAACTCGTCGGGCATGACTTCCCAAGTATAGGTTTCCATTTCGAGGTGCGAGCAAAGGCCGGGTTGTCGTGCGAGGAGGTCGAGCAGTCCAAGGAGGTGCGGCATGGTGGTTTGCCCATGAGCGAGTTTTGTCGCGTGCAGGGGCACATGAAAATGGATGCGCCACTCGCCATCGCCGGCTGGTTGGGCGAGGGCGATATCGAGGTCCTTGTCGCGGCGAAGCGTTCTGTTCGCGGTCCGGGCGACAACCTGGTGCAAATAGGTGTCGTCGGTGAAACGCCGGAGCCATTCACGGCTGGCTTCGTCCGGCACGACTTGGAGCGCGGAACTCAAATGAATTTTGCTGATGCGAATGCCTTCCTTTTGCAGCGTGGCGATCACGTCGGCGGGCTCTTCATACTCGACTGCGAGATGGCAGGTATCGTAATTGACGCCCAGGAAGGTGCGGAGCCGCTGGTCGCCCGGACGATGCGCTTCCATCTCCTGAAAGAAGCGGACGGTTTCGGCGCTCGTCTCCCATAAACCGAGCGGTTCCGGTTCGACGCCCAAATGCAGGCGGCGGCCATGGCGCGTGGCGCAGCGTTCCATGTGGTCGATGCAGTGCCAAAGCTGTTCGCGAATCCGGCCCTTTTGTTCTTCGGTGGTGATGAATTCCTTGAAGGAACCGGGCAGCGTGCTGACGCTTCCCTCAACGCCCTCGGGCACCAGTTGCGCAAGCAAATCGAAAAGGCGATTGGTGTATTCGAGCCGGTCGGGATGAGTCCAGTCGGGAAGATAGACCCGCTCCTTGACCTTGGTCCCATGAAATTGGCCGAAGGGAAATCCGTTGATCGTAAAAACATAACAGTGATGCTGGTGCAACCATCGCTGAAATGCCTCCAGCGCGCGCGGTTCACTCAACTGCCGCGACGCCAGATCGCTCAGGCGAAGGCCGATGGCATAAGGCCGATCGGGGCAGACCCGCTCCTTCACCGCGAGCGTGTACTTTTCGAGAGAGGACAGGGTTTCCGGCCAATCGTCGCCCCGATGGATATTGGTGCAGTAGGCGAGATGAAGATTATTTTTGAGTCGCATCGCGTTTCTCTTCCCAGGCAATTTCATCGAGCCGGAACTTGGGATTCTGCCCCAAAAACCGGAGGGGATTTCCATAGATGAGCCGGTCGATAGCCGCTTCGCTGTGTCCGCGCCGTTTCATTTCAATGGCGGTTTTGGGAACGGCAAGGGGATCGCTGTGCCCCCAATCGCAGGCGCAATTAAGCCAGATGCGCTGCGTCCCGTAAATTTCCACCATGTCGATGGCGCGCGAGGGCGTGCATTTCGATTGAGGATAGAGCGTGATGCCCGCCCAGAAACCGGCCTCCAGAACGATGTCGACCGTATGCTCCTCGACATGGTCGATGATCACCCGCGCCGGATTGACGTTCCGGTTGTGCTTGAGGATGTCGACGATGAGGCGCGTGCCCTTCCACTTGTCTTCGAGGTGCGGTGTGTGGACGAGAATCATCTGGCCGTGTTGCACGGCGAGATCGACATGCCTTTCAAAAATCGCGATTTCGTTGCGGCTGTTTTTATTCAGGCCGATTTCGCCGATGCCCAGGACATTGGGCCGGTCGAGGAACGAGGGAATCATGGCGAGCACCTCGTCGGCCAGCGCGAGATTTTCCGCTTCCTTGGGATTGAGGCAAAGCCAGGAATAATGGGGCAGGCCAAACCGGGCGGCACGGCGCGGTTCGTAGTCGGTCAACTGGCAAAAATAGTCGTAGAATCCTTGCACCGAACTGCGATCAAATCCGGCCCAGAAAGCCGGTTCGCAGACGGCGCGGCATCCCGCCGTGACCATGGCCGCGTAATCGTCCGTCACCCGGCTGACCATGTGGGCGTGGGGTTCGATGTAACGCATGTTTGAAAGAGGGAAACGGGTAATTAGACCACTTTAAAATGTAATTTGGCAAAACCAATTCTATCAGCCTGAGCTGGTCGAACAATGTTCAAAGCTGATGGCTTGACTTCGATCTCTCCGGGTAAATTTTTCGTTGCAGCGTGCCGGATTCGCTTTCGCGCGAAAAAAATAAGCGAATCAGGCGAATCAGGCGTATGGGGGCATGGAATAAGTGAAATAACCGAATGGCGAAAGCGGGTCATGCAGAACCCCGGAAAATCGAGATGAAGTTCAAGGAAGCGATTGAAACCATAGGGGGCGGGGGGGCATGGAGATATTCCGTTATGAAGTGGTATGAGTAGTTACGGCGAGGACCTTTCGATAGAATTTCATCCGGGCATAGGCGAAGAGCGGGTGGGCGGGTTTTCGTGTCGCAAGGCGGCTTTCAGTTGCCGGAAAGCGAACGCGGCTTCCCGATCCCGATGCCCGTTGCGGATCAAGTTCACTTGAATTGAGAAAGATTATGGGTTGATTAAGATAGGGCTGGTCCTCCGCCCCGGGCGCGTGCCGACGCCGGTGCAAGAGGGAATCCAAACGGAACGGAAAGGGGGGAGAGTCAGAACTAAGATGTTTCATGGATGCGATCCTAACGCATCCGGAAAACGAGTGGTAGCGCTACAAATCCTATATGGCTTATATAGCCTAAAATTATAAGCTTTTTAAGCCAAATAGGATAATGCCGGCTGAATCAGGTTTGCGGACCGGGAGGACACCGCCGTTTGCGGCGGGGTTCTTTATTTGCGTGAGCGGCGGCTTGGTAAATGGCTACTTTTGCCATTAGTTCTAGTCTTTGATGATGATTTGGGGATGGAGCCCGGCTTTCCATCGAGCCTTGATCGCAGGCGAGGGAACTGTCGTTTGCAAGGCGCGTCGGGGTATTCCGAGTCTTTCAAACTTCGAGAGACCGGTATCATGATAGGGTAAAACTTCGATGCCGCGGAGCTTGGTGTAATCCCGCGCGAATGCGGACAAGGCTTCCAAATGCTCCGGGGTGTCATTGACTTGTGGAATAAGAGGGGCCCGGATCAAAATCGAAGCGCCTCGTTGATAAAGTAGCTCAAAATTTTCCCGGATCAATTCGCAGGAAGAACCTGTTAATTTTTGATGAAGTAATTCGCCCGTTGCTTTGTAATCCCACAAAAAAAGATCGACCCAAGGCAATAAATCCAAAAAAATCCCGGTGCGATTACAGCCGCAGGTATCAAGGCAGGTGTGAATATTTTCGGACCTGGCTGCTTGAAGCAACGCTTTGCAAAATTGAAATTGCAGGGTGGGTTCTCCGCCGGAAATGGTCAGGCCGCCCCCGGAACGTTCATAATAAGCCCGGTCTTTTCTCACAATATCCATTATTTCACCAACCTGCCGGCTTTGTCCCAGAATCGTGGGGGCTTGCCCCGGCGTTACAGATTCGGCCTCCTGCGGCTGGAGCGTCCACGATTCGGGATTGTGGCACCAGGCGCAGCGGAGCGGACATCCTTTCAGAAATACCGTGGTGCGGATGCCGGGACCGTCGTGCATGGCCCCGCGCTGGATGTCGAAGACGATTCCACGAATGTCGTTTTCCGATCGAGGCTCATTCATGCAGGGTCCGTTTAAGAATTTCAAGCTGCACGTCACGGGGCAGATCAATAAAACGGGCGCTAAAGCCCCCCACGCGGACCATGAGATGCCCCCATTTTTCCGGTTCCTTCATCGCGGACTCCAAATCGCGGCGATCAAGGACATTAATCATTGCCTGGGAACCGCCCTGCGAGAAATAGCCCTCCAAAAGCGCCTCCAGCTTGGGTCGTTCTCCGTTAAAAAGGCTGCGGGAAAATTTCATGTTTTGAACCGCCCCGGCGTGAATGGAGGGATCGAGCTTGACCAGCGAGTTGAGGAACGCCGTGACACCGTTGCGATCCTGACCCGGACTCGGATTGATCGCATTGGCCAGGGCATCCCCGCTTGTTCGGCCATCGGGCGACGCTGAGGTGGTATGTCCAAAAGCGACGTTGGCGGAATTATTGATGACAACGATAAGATAAGAATCGAGACCGACGATTTTGGCCTGAGCAGTTGCCGTGGCGCAGACATGGTCATGCACCCGTCGGGCCATGGCGTCGGCCTCGTCGTCGTCGTTGCCGAACTTGGGAGCGGTGATCATTTTTTGTCGCAAAGGTTCGTGCCCCACGAAATTCGCATCACAGGCCGCCACCAACTCCATCAGGGTACACGTACGATCCTTAAAAACGAGCTTGCGAACAGCCGCCAGACTGTCGGACGTGTTGATGTTACCGTAGCTTTCCAGAGTGCCGCCGACATGGCACGCACCGCCGCGGAGCAAAGGTCTGCCGCGGCCCAGACAATCATCGAACAACAGACTGGGCAAAAGAAAAGCGGCTTCCCGACCGGCGATGTCGTACTCAATTTTTTCCTGATGAGCCAGCGCCGCGACATGGTGGGATAGTTGGCGGGCGTATGCCTTCCAGAGATCGTCGAAGGTGTGAAACCGGGAGGGGTCTCCGGTCACAAGCCCGCAGGGGCGTCCGCTCATAGGATCGACGCCGTTATGCAGGGTAACTTCCAGGCACTTGAGCAAATTGATCACGCCGCTGGGCGTTGCTACGCTGGAATGATAAAGCGTATATTCTCCGCAGCCGTAGGGCATATAGTCCGTTGCCCGTTTTTCACTCACGCCCAGAGCGCGGGCATAGGCGGGGATGTTGACGTCATCATTATATAGAATGGGAAAGGTCCGCCCCTCGCCAAGGCAGGTCAGGGCTTTCTTCATCAACAGCGGATTCTGTCCCGTGTAAAAACGGAGGGAGAGCTGGGGTTGGTTGGTCTGGACCGTCCGCGTGGCTTCGATGGCCAGCAGGGCGACACGGTCGGCGACGGTTTCGTTTTTGCGCCCTCGACCTCCGATAAAGACCCGGTTGTTGTATTGGCAATCACAGGCGGTAATCAACCGCCAAAGGGATTGCAGCAACCGCAAGGCGTGGGCTTCGGTTATTCTTCCGGTCTCGAGATCATCAGCCAGAAAAGGTCCCAGAAAATCGTCCAGACGTCCGTAATTCCATGTGCCCGAATGGACGGCATAGAGCCAGAAAAGCTGGAGCGCTTCCAGGAAAGTTTGAGGCACGCGTTGGGGAAGGACTTCCAAAGCATCCGCCAGCGCTTCCAAATCCCGATCAACCGCCTGGCCTGCCGCCAGTTTCGCGCGAATTTCCCCGGCGTAACTGCGGCAGGAATTCGCCACGATTTCCAAGACCTTCAGGGCCGCCTGGCCAAAAGAGGCCGCTTCCTCATCACCCGGTGTCTGTGACAAGCGCCGTGCCTGCCGAACGAGGCCCGGAATTCCCAGTTTCAGCAGCTTCTCGTAATCCAGCGTCAAACCAGCCAGTCGATACACAGGAAGAGCGATGCCGGACGAGTTGATCCACTCATCACTTGGAAGCACTTGCCGTACTGTTTCCGGGTAGGCTTGACGCGTCTTGGCATGGGTGGTTTCGCCCCGCCAAAAATCGAGCATTCCCAGCACCTCCGAGGAGATTTGAGGTGAAACAGGTTGCTCCTCAAGCTGCCTGGTAATGTTTTCTTCCAAGCAATAAAAACCGAAGCCGCCCGGTTCCGGACTGAATCCAACCAAGGGATAACGAGTGCGTCCCACCAGCAAATCGCCTTTCTGCCATGGCTGCATCATGGAGGGCAAAATGGTTTTCAGGCATTCCGCCTCACGCAGGGCCACGGGTAAATGTTGGTGACGCTGATAAGCCCTCGTAAATTCCAGTTCGAGAGCGAACAGAAAGCGCGGGGATTCCGCTTCCCGATCGGCGGGCGGCAGATGACCGTGACGTTGGTGGAGTTCCGTGAAGGAGGGTTCGAGATCAAGCATGGGCGTGATAGTTAAGAGCATCAGATTGACCGAATCGAAGTGAACGCAACGCGTTGATTGGAGCAATTTTGTTCACGGGAAGTAAGATAACCCGGCCATGCCTTTTTTGGCTTCCATGCCATTGACTAATAATTATACTGTATTGATGGGTGTAATGCGTTTTAGCAGGCTTGGCATACCTCCATATCTGCCTCACATGGCGATTACCCGGCTAAGACCGGCGCAAATAACAGCATTACATAAACACGATTTTTATGAGTTTTTTCTCGTTCTGGATGGGAGCGGCGTTCACCACATCAATCACAAACGGGAAAAATTAGAAAAAGGGCATCTTGTCGTCATTCAGCCGGATGACTGTCATTTTTTTTCGGTTGACCGTGGAGAGAGCCTCGCCTTTGTCAATGTGGCCGTAAGCACACTATGGTGGAAGAGCTTTCATTCCCTGCTGTCGACCTCAATTCCCTCGCGCTGGTATCTTTCAGGAGCGGTACCCGGGTGTTGGTTGCTTAATAATCGCGATTTTCAGCACCTCAGCACCGCTTTAGTGCACCTGGAAGAGTGGCATGGCGGGCCAAGTTTGGAGACTGCCGAAATTCTGCTTCGGGTCATTGACTGCTTTACGAAAAGGGAAGCCGCCGATAGCCAGGCCAGTCCGCCAGGCTGGCTTAAAACCTGGCGGCGGACGTTGCTTGAATCTGGAAGCAAAGTGGCTGAACCCATCCACTATTGGCAGCAGCGCAGCGGGCGTTCGTCGGAGCATTTGGCAAGGTCGTGCCGCACCTATTACGGGATGACGCCAACTGATTTGATTAATCAAGCGCGCATAGCGCGGGCCAAGACATTATTACGCACGACAGATGAAAAAGTGATCTCGATCGCTTTTTCCAGCGGTTTTAATAATCTGGCCAATTTTTACAGGCACTTCAACCATTTTGCAGGTATGAGCCCGACTAGGTGGAGACGATTGGCTTCAGCGTCTGTTCCGCCGGCCAATCCATGACCCGCAGGAGAAAGTGGCGTTAGAATCCGGCCCAGGCTCCGCTGGCCGATTTCGCGCCCGCTTCCGGAATTGGTTCTTTCGTCGGATCGCTTAACAGGAGCAGGATTTTTTTGGTTTTTTCGGGGCCAGGCGCTTCAAGTTCCCGCAGCGCGGCGCGCAGCGATTTCATCCGGAAGTCATCCGCTCCGTCGCTCCGCTCGATGCGGTCGAGGAAGGCGGCCAGATCGATCAGCTTGGAACGAGCCTCAGCGAAATAAAGATCGGTGATGCGCGAACGATCCATAAGCCGGTATCAGACGCCGGCATGCATCATTTCGAGCGCGCGAACCGCATACGAAGTGACAAGCACGGGATCTTTTTCCCACCAACGCCCGCTCTTCGCATTGACCCAGGAGCCTTCGCCGGCCTGAAGATCGATGAGTTTCAGCGCAAGGTCGTGACGCCAGTTGGCCGACTTGCCGCCGGCCAGAACGATCTCATTCGCGCCATAAGTGGAAAGCGCCTTGGACATGGTGTGGTAGTAATAAAAGAGACCCGCGTGGCCCATGCCCGGATTTTCCTCAACCGTATAATTCCGTCCGAGCCAATCATGGACGGCGGTGACCCTCGGATCCTGTTTGGTCAAATCGGCGTAGATGTAGCTCAGCAAACCCGAGTAACTCACGCTGCCGTAGGAGCGGGGAACTTTCCTGCCGTCCAAGTCGTCATCGGCGTGGCTTTCCACCGGCGTGTAGATGAAACCTCCGATGTTTTTCGGGTCGCCGCTGCCCCACGATTGCTGATTGTACTTGGGAAGATTCTGGCAGCGCTGGAGAAAAGCCAGCGCGGCATCCCAGTTCAGGTCATTTGCCGCAGCCACGTCGTGGCCTTCCATCACCGACCGGGTTTCGCGCAAAGCTTCCATGGCAAAAGCCGTGTTGGAGACATCGGAATGAGGGCCGTCGTCACCGTAGCCGATCCCGCCCTCGTAGGGGTTCATCTTGCCATCCTGTTTTGGATAAAAGTTTTGCTGGCCGACCAGGAAGGCGCGCGCCTTGCGCAGGGTGGCGTCATATTTTTCGGAATCGGACGCATTCAACGCCAGGGCGACCACAGACGTGTTGTAGTTGGCCAGCGCCTTGCCATAAATTCCGCCATCCGGCTTGACGCAGCTCATCAGGTAGCCGTAGCCCTTTTCCACGAAATCAGGATGCCTGGCCTTGATGGTTCCGGACGGTTCATTGACGAAGCCCAGCAGCACGAGGCCCGAAAGCGCCGGATAATCGGCACTGGACCAAAAGCCGCTGGCATCCTGTCTGGTTTTCAAAAAGGCGAGGCCTTTTTCGATGGAACGCTCGATCTCCAGTTGGAGAGACCGGTTTTTCGCCACCGGCGGGACGTCGGCGGTCGGCTCGCCCCTGGAGATGCCCGTGGGTAGAGTGGGAAGTCCCGCTCCCAAAGTGGCTGAGGCCCCGAGGGCAAGACGGATAAAGGTGGATCGTTTCATGGTCTTATAGGGGTGATAAAGCAGGCAGGATTTATGAGCATTGAACCCCAAAATCGTCCCATAGTTTCATGGTTTTGATGAGGTGGGTTCTGCAAGAGTGATGCTGACTTCAACGGGAGTATCCAGTGGGGGAACGACCTCTTCCCGCACCTGCCAAATATCCTCATTATCATATCCCTTCCGGGGGTTGTTGACAAGCGCGGTCGGGTCGGTGATGACGGCGACAATGGAGAGTTCCTGGTCGGCGAGAAATACGCCGTCCTGCACCAGGGAGCCGTTGTAGGTCCATGGCCCGCGAGTCATGGGGTGGTTGGTTTGGAGGTTGAAAACCCAATTTTCCATGGGAACTTCCTTCCGTTTTCCATCCTGGGTCCAAATGACGGAAAGCCGGACGGGGGCACCCTTCAGCTTCGGCGCCGATCGCAGGTAACCCGCGTCGATGGCCGAGGGGGGGGCGGGTTCATTCGCGTTGGCCTTGACATCTTCCTTGAGGCCGATCAGAAGCAATGCCATGTGAATATCGTGGGGCTGCACGACGGTCTTGAGGAGGCTTTCGTAGGTCTTTCCCTTTTCGTTGACCAGAAGATATTCAATCAATCCCTGCCGAAAACTTACGGTTGCCGGGAAGGAAACCCGATGGTTTTTCCTATCCAGGCGAACCCCGTTGTATTCCAGGATGCCGGGGGCGATCTCGTGCAAAGGTAGCGTATCAGGTGATGCCTTGGCCTCCGGAGGAACCGCCTGCCGGGGCGGCATGTTGGTCGTTCCTGCCAGCAGGCTGAGCAGGAAAAAGGCGGAACGAATCATGATTACTTGTCCCGAATGGCAACCGGATCGATAAAAAGCATCTTGCAGCCGACATAGATGGAGTCGGTCTCGAGTGTCACGGTTCTGGGGTTCTGGATCGTGACTTCCATAAATCGCGGTTGATCTCCGGCCTTGAGAATCGGGGTGCGACCGATCTCTTTTCCGTTGGCAAGCACGCGAATGGTCGCCTGCGAATTCGGCGGCGAATCGGGCGACAAGGCAATCCGCGCGCATACGGCGCGAAATTTACCGGTCAGGGGAAATTCGACCGCCGTTCCTGCCGACGCCATCATAATCTGCTCTTGATTGTTGCTCTCCCAACACTGCACGGGCGGAGTCTGGTCCTGGAGGGCGTTCGCGGCAGGCGCGGGATTCGCGGCGGGGGCGGCATTCGTCGCTGGCGCGGCGTTTGTAACCGCGGCGGGCTTTACGACCGGGGCGGCATTTGTCGCCGGCGCGGCGTTTGTAACCGCGGTGGGATTTACGGCGGGGGCGGCATTCGTCGCCGGCGCGGCGTTTGTAACTGTGGTGGGATTTACGGCAGGGGCGGCATTCGTTGCCGGTGCGGCATTTGTAACCGCGGCGGGCAGATAGGGTGGCGGCGGCGTGGAGGTTGCTTTCCAAGGGAGGTTGTCCAAGGTTTGGACTAGTGCCGGGCCGGCGCGGAATTGCTCAATCTCGTCCAAGGAAACAGGCACGCTCACACCGGAGACTTCCTCAAGGGTAATCAAATCGTTCTTGAAGTTGCTGATGTCGCTGGCATTCACGATGGAGCCGTCCCTGAGCCGGATTTCGTAACTGGCGGGTTGCGCTTGCAGGGGATGCAAAAAGCAGGCATGAACGTCGGCCCGCTCATAGGTGGTAGTACCGAGCAGGATGGAACTGGCGCGCACCGCACCTCCACTGATGGCATCGGGTACTCCGTCCATAATATCGCCATTTTTCATCAGGAGACCGATCTGCGTACCCATATCCGCGATCTGGGTACGAGTCGTGGGCATCATGGTGACCACGGCGACTTTCGAGCGCGGAATAACCACGGACTTACCACCGCGGTTGAAATTTCCATTCGCGTTGGGATTGGCCGGGTCGAGGACGAGCGAATTGAAGACGCCGGCCAAAAACGAACCGCTACGCAACAGCACCCCGGGAGGAAGAACCTGTGCCGAAGACGGCGTGGGGGTAAAGCAAACCTGATCGATAACGACGTTGCCCAGCACCTTGGCCTGGTAACTTTGGGCGAAAAATCCGATCCAGGGGGTGACCGTAATTTTTGGATTATACTGCCCGATCGGTTCCCACTCTTTCCCATCACTGGAAATCGCGGCAAAAAAACTTGCTCCATATCGCGTGAAGCGCAACCAGATGGGAATGTTCATGGGGATTGCCCCTCCATGCCAGATTCCCGACCAGATCTCCCGCGAGCCTTTTCCGGCATCGCTGCGAATGGTGAATCCGCCGCCTCCCCCGGCCGTCGTTTCCAGGCCGAACTTCGCCGAGCCGCCATCCAGGGTGTCCCGCAGTATCAGCCCCGCCGTTGCCGGGGTTTTGGGGTCGAATCCCTTCACCCGCACTGTCCACTGGCCGTTGCCCGTCCACGGTTGACCTGCGAAGAAGAATTTATCCGAAACTTTTGACTCCTTCGTGGGCTCGCCGCTGCCGCTGCCGCTCAGCATAAATGTCCCGTCGGCATAAACCACGGAACCGGGACGGTCGACCGCTCCAATGTCCTGCGCTTTCCAGGTCGCCGGCAGTTGCTTGCCTCCGGTGCCGTTGCTGGAAAAATAATCCATCTGGAACGGGGTTTCTCTAAAATCGGCCACCAGAATGTCCGGCAGATTAATCTCCGCCGGGGACGAACTGGTCTCCACATGGATGGTGGTCGGGGTGAGGGTGAGTTTGCCGGTGGTTTCCACGCCGTTTGCGATGGTGATGACACTGCCCGCTCTGAGGGGGGAAACGCCATAACCGAGAAAAATGACACAAATCAGGACGACATACTTCATGGGATCGAAAAAAACGGCGGCTAACGCTGATAGAGGGGAAGATACCCATAGGGCAGGGAGAGGATTGTAGTGAAGACGGCCGTGCACCAATTCGAGCCAGCAATACCCTCTTGCTTGGCTCTGGGGTCCAGGTCGCTGCTCCAATAATTCGTATCTCCCTGCGTGCTTACGTGCTTGAGCAAATACTGTTGGCCGAAGGTTTGATAGTAGGTTTTCCATTTGTCGCCGCCCATGAGATAGTGGGCCACGCCCGCATAGTAGTCTCCGTAGGCTAAAAATTCGTTCCGCCCGCCGGATTGTTCAAATGTTGCAATACTACGCATCATGTAGCGCGAACCGTCCGCCACTGCGGGATCATCATACAGTCCGGAGATTTGCAGGGCGTAAATCGCCGCCGCCGTTCGGGCAAAATTGGGGCCTCCACCCGGCTGGTAAGTAAAGCTCCCGCTCGCCCCGACTTCGCAATGTTTAATATAGGCGACCGCCTTGTCGATGGTGACCTGGGGCACGGCGATTCCCGCGCGCTTGGCCGCGCATAAGGCGACGGTTTGGGGAACGGTGACGGAAATATCGGCATCCTTCGACCCGGGTTGATAGCGCCAGCCTCCTTCCGGATTTTGCCCATGGATGATCAGGAGCACCACATGCTCAAGCTTGGGACGAATCACTGGATTTTGAGTTTCGCCGTAAATTTCGGCCAGGACCATCGTGCCCAAGCCATGGCTGTACATGTAATGAGAGCGGTCACCTTCGTTGAAGGTGCCGTCGGCCTGGACGGAATCGAGCAGGAATTGCAGGCCGTTCTTCACCTGCCTGGCGTAGGGGCCGGCATCGGGCAGATTGCCGTTGGCCATGAAGGCCATCATCACGTAGGAGGTCATCGCTACCGCCCATTTGTTGGTGGCGGGATTATTCTTGTCCGCGGTCCAGGATCCGTTGGGTAATTGCTGCGCGGCGAGATACTTTAATGCGCCATCGATGACCGCTTCCGTTTTCTTATCAACCATGACGGTATCGTCAGGTGGCGCCTGGTTCTGGTCGGCGAGCGGCGGCACCCGATCAAACGACAGGATCAACCCTACGGATAAAATGACCGCGGTGCGATGAATCGGGAATGAACGCCATACCCTCATGGCAGGGAGGACGAGGACTGATCGGCCAGATTCTTCATATATTGGTCAATCATCGGCGCGTATTCCTGGGGACGTTTTTCCGCCTGGGTCTGATCGATCGCAATGCGGTCGCGAGATTGCACGCTTCCGAACTTGCCCTTGTTGCTCGCGACATCATGCAGCGTTCCCTTGGCGGAGCTTCCAGTCTTTGGGCCGTTCGAGTCGGGCATATTCGGGCCCGGAGGGGGCGGAGACATGCTGGCCATCCCCGGTACCGGGGGGCCCGGGGGGCCGGGAGGTTCCGGAGATCCAGGCGGACCTGCCTGTGGCGTCATGCCAGCCTGGGCCATGGCGACGGAAGCTTGGGCCTGCGCTAATGCAGTCTGAGCGGCGGCGGCGGCGGCGGCGGTAGCGGGAGCATCGCCTTTGGCAGCAGTTGCCTCGCCCTTGTCAATATCGGCTTTCGCCTCCGCCACGGCGGCGGCGGCGGCATCGGGTAGACCCGGAGTGGCAGCGGCGGCATCTGTATTTTTTTCGGCATCGGCCAAAGCGGCCGCTGCTTCCGCCATGGTTGGAGGGGGCGGAGTACCGGCGGGCGGGGTGCCGGCAGGGGGAGTACCGGCAGGGGGAGGACCGGCAGGGGGAGGACCGGCAGGAGGAGCATCGGCAG
>Ga0182030_10007328_pt1 | contig 23045 bp, 17 predicted proteins | sample 812S3MmetaG_FD_121299 | JGI IMG/M metagenome (GOLD analysis project Ga0182030, IMG submission 121299) | Permafrost microbial communities from Stordalen Mire, Sweden - 812S3M metaG (Illumina Assembly) | ecosystem: Environmental > Terrestrial > Soil > Wetlands > Permafrost | place: Sweden...
CCCTAATAGCAAAGGATTTTCTCTATGCAGATTTCACCCATGCCCTCATCAGGAGTTACCGACACCCGCCGTTGGATCGCGCTGATCGTGGTCTGCATGGCCATGCTGATGAGCGCTCTGGACTCCTCCATCGTCAACGTGGCGCTGCCCTCCATCCAGCGCGAGCTTCACTTCTCCCAGGCCAGCCTCACGTGGGTGGTCGACGCCTACCTGATCGCGTTCGGTAGTTTCCTCTTGCTGGCTGGTCGCCTCGGCGATCTGCTCGGACGCAAGAAGGTCTTCCTCAGCGGCGTGGCGCTGTTCACGGCGTCGTCGTTGGTCTGCGCTCTCGCACAGAGCCAGGCGATGCTCATCACCGCCCGCTTCTTCCAGGGAATGGGCGGGGCTATCTCCACCTCGGTGATCGTCGCGATCATCGTCACCGAGTTCACGGGAGCCGCCGAAAGGGCCAAGGCCATGAGCGCGTACATGTTCGTCGCGGTCGGTGGCGGATCGATCGGCCTGCTCGTCGGAGGACTCCTCACCCAGGCCGTCAACTGGCACTGGATCTTCGTCATCAACGTGCCCATCGGGCTGCTCACCCTCGTCATGGGTTCGTTCCTCATCAAGGAGAACGCCGGACTCGGCGTGCGCGAGGGCCTTGACCTGACCGGATCGCTGCTCATGACCAGTTCACTGATCATCGGCATCTACGCGGTGGTGAAGGCTTCGGGCTACGGGTGGATGTCGACGCACACGCTCGGCTTCGGTGCCATGTCCGCCCTGCTCATGGGCACATTCGTCATCTTTGAGTCAAGGATCGACAAGCCCATCGTGCCCCTGCGGATCCTCAAACTGCGTAGCCTCACCGCGTCGAGCGTGGTGCGTGGCCTGACCTTCTCTTCGATGTTCGCGGTCTTCTTCTTCGGCGCGTTGTACCTGGAGAAGGTGCTCGGCTACGCCCCACTGCGCACCGGCGTCGCATTCCTGCCGATGACATTGGCCATGGCGGTCATGTCCCTGGGCGTAACCAGTCGCCTGCTCATCCGCTACGGCCCCATGAAACTCCTGGTGCCCGGAATGTCGGCCGTCATCGCCGGACTGCTGCTGCTCACGAGGACGACGGTGGACGCGAACTACTTCACCTCCATACTCCCCGCGTTCTTGCTGCTGGGCTTCGGCATGAGTATTTCGGCCGTGCCGCTTCTCACGATCGCCATGGCCGACGTGCCCAAGACCGACGCCGGTCTCGCGTCAGGCATCGTCAACGTCTCGATGTGGCTCGCGTCTTCCGTGGCCCTGGCGGTCTTCGGCACGCTCGCCACGAGCAAGACCACGTCGCTTGTGGCCCAGGGCAGTACCCAGGCGTCGGCGTTAGTTGGTGGCTATCACGTGACCTTCTTCATCGGCGCCCTTTTCGCCGCCGCGGGCCTCCTGATGACGACCGTCGTACTGCGCGCCCCGGCGAGGGAAGTAGCCGAGACTGAGTTCGCGACGTCGAGCGACTTCGACATGAGCGAGCTCGAAGCCCTCGCGGGCTGACGAGTTCGGTCCAACGTCGCCGGAACGGGGATCACCCCGTTACGGCGTTCTACGCAAAAGCCTCACGTCGCTCACCAGGCAACATGACTAATGGCCCTAGACCCGCGAATCGAGTCGTCGTTAGGTTCGCTAGTAGGGATTGGAACGCTCGAATGGGAGTTTCACGTCCCACGACGGGCACATCGCTTTTCGCAAAGGACATTCAGGAGGCACAACATGAAGGCACTCGTATACAAGGGCCCAGGACAAAAGAGCTGGGAAGAAGTACCCAATCCAGTGATTGCGAATCCAACCGACGTCATCGTCAAGATGTCCGCCACGACCATATGCGGCACCGACCTGCACATCCTAAAGGGCGACGTGCCCGAGGTCAATGTCGGGCGAATTCTCGGACACGAAGGAATTGGTGTCATCACCGAAGTTGGTTCAGGTGTCACGCAACTGGCCGTGGGTGACCGAGTCATACTCTCTTGCGTCAGCTCGTGCGGTCGATGCTCCAACTGCCGCCAGGGCCTGTACAGCCACTGCCTCGATGCCGAAGGCGTCGCGGGGATCGGCTGGATCTTCGGCTACATGATCGACGGCACCCAGGCCGAGTACGTGCGCGTTCCCTTCGCGGAGAACTCGGTCTACAAGGTCCCCGAAGGCATGACCGACGCCGAAGGCATTCTGCTCTCGGACATCCTGCCCACCGGTTTCGAAATCGGCGTGCAGTACGGTCAGGTGAAGCCGGGCGACGTCGTCGCCGTCGTCGGATCCGGGCCCGTCGGGCTCTCCGCCGTCATGACCTCGCGCCTCTACGGACCGTCAAAGATCATCGCGATCGACCTCGACAGCGCTCGGCTCAAGAGGGCTTCGGACTTCGGAGCGACCGATACGGTCAACTCGGGAGACCCGGACTGGAAGAAGCAGGTTCTCGCCCTCACCGACGGAGCCGGCGTTGACGTGGCCATCGAAGCGGTGGGCGTGCCCGCAACCTTCACCATGGCGACGGAAATCGTGCGCCCTGGAGGCAACGTCGCGAACATCGGCGTGCACGGCAAGCCCGTCGAGCTAAAGCTCAATGAACTCTGGATCAAGAACATCGACATTTCCATGGGCCTGGTGAACACCAACACCCTGGGAATGCTGCTCAAGTTGGTGGCCGAGCACAAGCTGCCCGCCGACAAGTTCGTTACCCACGAGTTCTCGTTCGACCAGATGATCGAGGCGTACGACGTCTTCGGCAACGCGTCGAAGTACGACGCACTGAAGGTTCTGATTCACTAACACCGCACCAACCCCTACCGAAAGCCGTCACGTGCTCCGCACGTGACGGCTTTCGGTTTCAGTACCAGGTCCTCGTCACGCGAGGCCCTTGGCGGAGAGGACGAGAAGCGCGGCCGCCATGGAGAGTGGCGCCGCGACGACACCGATGCGGCTAGCCCGCGCGAGCGACGGACGTGCTCCGGCGGCACGGGCCGCGCGCAGCCACAGCATCCACGCGAGCGATCCCGTCACAAAGAAATTAGGCCCGAGGTTGAGTCCGATGAGCAGGGCGAAGGGGTGCGGCGGCGTGCGTGCCGCGAGCAACGACGCAGCAGGAAGATTATTGACCAACAGCGAGACGACCGACGACACCCCCGCGGTCGCCCAGGTATCCAAATGGCTGAGCATCGTGCCCGGGCCAGACCACATCCGCCCGAGTGTGCCGAGCGCCACGGCGACGCCGAAGAGACCAACCAGAAGCGGTACTCCGACCACCTCGAACACGTGACGGATCTTCTCGCGGCGCTGGACGAGGCGCACGCCGACCGCGATCAGGCCGACGCCCGCGACGGCCAGGGCCGGCGAGGAGAGCACGAGCACGAGCACCGTCGCGGCGGCAACCGCGACGAGGCCGAGCCCCCACGTCGGGCTGCGCACGGGCGCCGCCTCCAGCGCACCCACCCGCAGGGCTCGGTGCTCGAACACGACGATGACGACGCAGGTGACGGCCAGCGCCGCCAGCGCCGGGGCCCACATGTCGGAGAAGAATGCGGCGCCGCTCAGGTGGAAATGTCCGAGCACGATCAGGTTCGTGAGATTCGATCCGGGTAGGAAGAGGGACCCCGCGTTGGAGAGCAGCAGGCAGCCGTAGAGCAGAGGGGCCTCACCCCCACCTCGACTTCGCGCGGTGTAGATGAGGATCGGCGTGAGGAAGGCGACCGACGTGTCCAGATTCAACAATGCGGTCGTCGTCGCGATCATGATCGAGGCGCCGAGGAAGAGCACGAACCCGTTGCTCGAAAGCCGCGCGAGTTGACCGCCGGCGCGGGCGAAGAGGCCGTCGTCGTTCGCCACCATGCCGATCAGCAGGAGTCCGCTCACCAGCACGAAGGGAGACCAATCCTGGTTCGCGGCGGATCTCGCGTCCGAAGAGTTGAGGATGACGGCCACGACGATCCCCGCCAGCCCCAGGACCATGAGTGCCCGAGGCAGCTGCCCCGTCGTGCGGGACCGTTGCCGGAACTTGTCGAAGAGGGGGCCCATCCTCCCAAGTCTCGCATTCGCCGCGATACCAACCGCTGCGTACCGGACCAAGGATGTGTATCGTGACGACTCGCCCGAGAACCGCGGGAAAGAACCTCAACGTTGACCGACGACCACTGTTGGAGTCTTCGATAGATTCTTCGAGCGCCGAGGCCTCGGCTACCGAGCGGAGTTGCCACGAGCGACGACGACCTTCCGTCTACGAATTCGCCGACGCTGGCCCCGCGATCACCGCTCTCGCGAGCGCCTGGCGCGGGCGATGCCTGCAAGACCCGATGGGATTGGCCGGTTGAAGGCGATTCTCGGCGTGAGCGCGAGACGCGGTCGCGGAGCCGCCTAGAGGGTTGCCTCGCGTCGACGAAGCGAGGGGGTCAGACGCGCGACGCCCGCTGCGGCGACGCCGAGGCCGAGCAGCATCAACAATCCCGCGATCACCAATGAAAGCGGGAACGTGCTCGACGTGATCACGATGCCATTGCCTATGCCCTCTCGCATGAACCGAGGAGCATAGGCCGCTTCGCTCGCCCACCACAGCGCGGTCCCAATGAGAATCGCGGACATCGCGACGCTCAGCGTGATCGCCAAACCGCAGAGAAGTCGAAGCGTTCGCGCTGCAAGATCGAGCTGACGAGACACACGTAGAGCCGCACCGGTGGCGATGCCCAGCGTAACGATCACGGCGAGGCACCAAAGGAGTACGGCACCCTCATAGGCCCAGAGCCCCCCATTTCGGTCACCACTGTTCAACAGGTGGGCCCAGATCGAGATGCCAGCCGTGAAGACCATCACGGAAGTGCCCGCGACGACCGTTCGCACGACGGGGCCACGCACCAAGGGCCAGTTCCCACCGCGCACCAGGCGCAAGAAACTCGGAACGGCGAGCAACGCCCCAAGGAGAACCACCACCACACCCGCGATGCCGGCGTCGCGAACGATGGCGTAACCGAGGTCGGGCAGCATGAGGTGGGCACGTGGCGTGGCGCCGTTCCAACGCTCGGAGAACTTCACGAAATCCGCGCCCGCGATCATGAATAGGGTCCAGCCGCAGAGAATCGTGAGCGAACCGGCCCGTAGCCTCTCGTTCGCAGTGGCGGCACTACCGATGAGCCCAAACTCGCGGACCCGCTCGACCAGCCCGGTTCGCATCATGGAGAAGTGCGCCCGCAATGGCACCTCGCCGTCGGCGTACGTGTCTTCCAGGAGTGCGACCATTCCGGCACCGTAATGCTCCCTCCAACGTGGCGGGAACCATCGGATCATCCGTTCGAATCGGTCGGCGCTGGTCATTGCGTGACCATGAAGGTCGCGACGCTTCGCCCCGCACGACGTGTTGAAAGACGAAGACCAAGTCGCGACGCGCCGACGTCGGACAGTGCGCGCATGTCCCTCACGGCCTGCGCTAACGCGGTTCGTCCGCTCGCAGTGATGCAGTAGGGCTGACGGCGATCCTCGCTCGGCGCCGGCTCTATCAAGCCCCGTTCCTCGAGTCGAGCGATGGCGCCGTAGAGCGCTCCCGGTCCGAGCGAGACGCCGGCAAAGGCTTCGATGTCCTTGGTGAGCGCGTATCCGTGCTTGGCGCCCGCCGCCAGGCTGGTGAGGATGAGCAGCGGGGGTTCATTGTTGCGGCCGAGTCCGGGCTGATTCAATCTGGTTGCCTTGGACATGTGGAGACACTACTACGTCATACGTAGTAAGTCAACACCCGGGGCGCCTCGCCGCCATCGTCTGAGTTGGCGCGACAAGGACCCAACACCATCGAGTCCGCGGACCGCCTGGTCCGGGTCCCCGTCGCGACGTCGCAGTACCCTCGTCAATTGTCATCAAGCATCTTGGCGGTCCCGTGACCGACGGCTGCTGAGATCGACGTGAAGGTGACGATCTCAAGATTCGACTGGTGCGTGATATCGAGCGGTATTCATACGCCTTAGCCGCTCCGTATCCAGGTGGCGCCCGGCTCTTCTCAGTTCGGAAGAATCCCTTCCAGCCTAGAATGGGAGGAATCGGCGCGCTATTGGCAGACCCAGCAGTACGCCTCCAGCGCCAGGGACCAGAGATGAGATTGAGTGAAGAAGCTCTTCGTGTTCGACCTAGACGGAACTCTCGCGGAGAGTAAGTCGTCACTCAGTCCAGAGATCGCAGGGTTGCTCGGCGATCTCCTTGGTTTCATGAAGGTAGCCGTGATCTCGGGCGGGGCCTGGGAGCAGTTCGAAGCGCAACTGCTCGCCAAACTACCCAACGACGATCACTTCGAGAACCTGTTCCTACTACCCACCTGCGGCACGCAGTTCTTTCGCTACGTAGGCCATTGGGAGAAGATCTACTCCGAGGACCTGAGCCACGACGAACAGAAGAAGATCATCGACTCACTGCAAAGGGCCATGGACGACTCGGGCATAAAAGTGAAGAAGATCTGGGGAGAAGCCATCGAGAATCGCGGCAGTCAGATCACCCTCTCCGTCTTGGGCCAACAGGCACCACTGAGCGCGAAGGAGAGTTGGGACCCTGACTTCACGAAGCGCAAGAAGATCACGGCGCTGCTCGAGCCGATGCTGCCGAACTTCTCGATTCGAATGGGCGGCACCACGTCGATTGACGTGACCAAACCCGGCATCGACAAGGCCTACGGCATCAAGAAGTTGCGTGACCATCTCGACATCTCGCTACGGGAGATGCTCTTCGCCGGCGACGCCATCTTTCCAGGTGGCAACGACTACCCGGCCCAGGAGGTCGGCGTCGATTCGATCCAGGTTCGCGACACCAACGAGACGGCCCGCGTCATCCAGACCGTGGTTGCCTGCCTAGGCGACGGGTCGGTGCAGGTCACGTCACCGGGGAGGGTCTAGTGGCGCCCTTTTTGATGAAGCGGCTTGGTCTGGTCATCGAACCAGACATGAACAACCCCTACGAAGTCGGCGGGATACTCAATCCCGCGGCGGCCCGCGGGCCCGATGGTGAGCTGTACCTGTTCCCACGCATTGTGGCGGCGAACAACTACTCGCGCATCGGCATCCTCAAGGTCCTCTTCGATCACGCCGGCGAACCGGTGGGCGTCGAGCGAATGGGCGTCGCTCTCGAGCCACAGGAACCGTACGAACTCAGGCCCGATGGCGGCGGCTGCGAGGACCCGAGGGTTACCTACGTCAAGCCCCTGGACCGTTACCTCATGACCTACACGGCCTTCTCGCCGCTCGGTCCTCGCGTGGCCCTCGCGGTCTCCAAGGACCTGCTCACCTGGGAGCGTTTGGGGTTAGCGACGTTCGAGCCCTTCGAGGGACTCGAGTTCAACGGCATCGACAACAAGGACGCCACCGGTTTCCCCATCGCCATACCAAACCCCTCGGGCCAACCGGAGTTGGCCATACTGCACCGACCGCTCTTCCCCGACACGCTGCCCGAAGACAACGCCGACAAGGACGAGGATCGCATCATCGACCTGCACAGGGAGAGTATCTGGATCTCCTACAGCTCCATGGCCCTGGCCGGCGACGACCCGTCGCAGTTGAGTAACTTCACCTCGCACCACCGCCTCGCCGCGCCGGTGTCGCCGTGGGAAGCTCTCAAGATCGGTAGCGGCACGCCACCGGTGATGACGCGTCACGGATGGATGATCGTCTACCACGGTGTGAGCGAGATGCTCGAGCCCGACTCCAACGAGGAACGGATCACGTACTCAGCGGGCGTGATGATGATGGCCAAGGAGCATCCCCAGAAGCTCATCTACCGGTCGATGAAGCCGGTACTCGTTCCCCAGCCGTCCACCGGGCCCCGTGGTACGCCCTCGAACGTGGTGTTCCCCACCGGCATCGACCGGCGCACCGACATCGACAAGCCCCATCGATATGACATCTACTACGGCCTCAACGACTTCCGCATCGGCGTCGCGCGTCTGGACGTCCCGCCCAACATCCCCCACATACCGCTGGCCGATCCGCCCACGGGGTCCATCAGTTGAGAGTCAGCGCGACGACCGCGACAAAGGTCGCGCCGTTCGCTGATCTCGCCTCTCGACTCCCTTCGAGTTCGCAATGATGAAGGGGGGCTTCACGACCACTGGACGCGGCCCGATCGTCGCGAGGCCCTGCTTCTACGCCTCGGCACGCCTCACAGAACTTCACACGCAATCCAGATTGACCGAGGGTATCGTCGCTGAGGCGGCCCTTGAATCACCGGCCTCAAACAAAGGAGAGAAATGACGGCAACCCAAGAACTGCACGACCTCGGCCAGAGCCTCTGGCTCGACAACATCACTCGGGGTCTGCTTGACGACGGGACCATCGGTGGCTACATCGACACGCACTCGGTGACCGGGCTGACGTCCAATCCCTCCATCTTCGACAACGCCATCAAGACCGGGGCCTACGACGAGGAGATCACGTCCCCATCAAACAAGGGCCTCACCAACGAAGAGGTCTTCTTCAACCTCGCGATCGCGGACCTGCAGCGAGCGGCCGACCTCTTCAAGCCCGTTCACCAGCGCACTGGCGGGGTTGACGGCTGGGTGTCGCTCGAGGTGTCGCCGCTTCTCGCCTACGACACGAAGAAGACCGTCGAAGCGGCAACGTCGATTTCGCGACGAGCCGATCGGACGAATCTCTTCATCAAGATCCCCGGCACGCCCGAGGGGCTACCAGCGATTGAAGAGTCCATCGCGTCGGGCATCCCCGTCAACGTGACCCTGCTCTTCGACGCCGACCAGTACCTCGCGGCCGCGGACGCCTATCTTCGCGGGGTGGAACGACGGGTCAAGGCGGGCCTCGATCCCGGCGTCGGATGCGTGGCCTCACTGTTCATCTCGCGATGGGACACGGCCGTGGCCAACGCGGTGCCGGACGAGTTGAGGAACAAGCTTGGCCTGGCCGTCGGACTAGAGACCTACCGGGCGTATCGCGAGCTCATGGATTCCGAACGCTTCCAGCGACTGCTCAACGCCGGCGCGCGCGCCCAACGCCTGCTCTGGGCGAGCACGAAGACCAAGGACCCCGATGCCTCGGACACCCTCTACGTCGAGGGGCTAGCTTCTCCCTTCACCATCAATACGATGCCCGACTCCACGCTCGAGGCCTTCTTCGATCACGGCACCGTTGGGTCATTGCTTCCCGCAGATGGCGGAGATTGCGCGGCACGATTGGACGCATTCGCCAAGGCGGGGGTCGACAAGCAGGGGTTGGCCCTCAAACTGCAGGAAGAAGGTGCAGCGTCCTTCACCAACTCGTGGAACGAACTGCTCGCCCATATCGACACCCAGCTCTCCAACTCCAACGAGAAGCGATGAGTGCCGCCCCCCTGAGGCAACGAAAATCGTGGAAGGCTCTCGAGACGAACTACCTCGAGATCAACTCACGCCACCTTCGAGAGTTCTTCGCGGACGACCCCGGTCGCGGCGAGCGGCTACGCGCACAGGCGCAGGGACTCTTCCTCGACTACTCGAAGAACCGGGTCACCGACGAGACGATGGGCCTGCTGATCGAGCTGGCGAACGAGTCAGGACTCGCCCAGCGCCGCGATGCGATGTTCGCCGGCGAACACATCAACGTCTCCGAAGACCGCGCGGTGCTGCACGTGGCGCTGCGCATGCCCAAGGGAACCTCGCTGATCGTCGACGGCATCGACGTCGTTGAGCAGGTTCACTCAGTCCTTGACCGGATGGCCGATTTCTCCAACCGGGTCCGCTCCGGCGAATGGAAGGGCCACACGGGCAAGGTCATCAGGAATGTCGTCAATATCGGCATCGGCGGATCGGACCTCGGACCGGTAATGGCCTACGAGGCGCTGCGCTACTACTCGAGGCGCGACCTCACGTTTCGTTTCGTCTCGAACGTCGACTCGACCGACTTCGTCGAGGCGGTGCGCGATTTGCAGGCGGACGAGACGCTCTTCATTATCTCCTCCAAGACCTTCGGCACCTTGGAAACGCTCACCAACGCCCGCTCGGCACGCGACTGGCTCGTGGCGAAGCTGGGCGACGCCACGGCCGTCGCGAAGCACTTCGTCGCCGTGTCAACCAACGAAGAGAGGGTATCGGAGTTCGGCATTGATACGGCCAACATGTTCGGCTTCTGGGACTGGGTCGGTGGCCGCTACTCAATGGACTCAGCCATCGGGCTCTCGACGATGCTGGCCATCGGCCCCGAGGGCTTCGGGCAACTTCTGGACGGCTTTCACGTGATGGATGAACACTTCAGGACCGCCCCCTTGCGCGAGAACCTGCCCGTACTGATGGGAGTGCTCGCCGTGTGGAACCGGGACTTCCTCGGTTGCCAGAGCGTGGGCGTCATGCCCTACGAGCAGTACCTGAAACGACTACCGGCGTACCTGCAGCAGCTCACCATGGAGTCGAACGGCAAACACGTGTCATTGGACGGCACCGCGATCGACTACCAGACGGGCGCCATCTACTGGGGCGAGCCGGGCACCAACGGCCAGCACAGCTTCTACCAGCTCATCCACCAGGGCACGACCATCGTCCCCGTCGACCTGATCGGCTTCGCCAAGAGCCTCAATCCCCTGGGGGAGCATCACGACATCCTGTCCTCCAACGTCTTCGCCCAGGCGCAGGCCCTGGCCTTTGGCAAGACCGAAGAAGAGGTTCGCGCCGAGGGCACGCCCGAACACGTGATACCCCACCGAGTGATGGAGGGCAACCGTCCGACCAACGTGCTGCTCGCCGAAGTGCTGACCCCGCGCCTGCTCGGATCGCTGATCGCGCTCTACGAACATTCGGTCTTCACTCAAGGAACCATCTGGGGCGTCGACTCATTCGACCAATGGGGTGTTGAACTCGGCAAGGTGCTGGCCGTGGCGATCATCCCCGAGCTCAAGGCCAGTTCAGAGCCCATACTGGCGCACGACTCCTCAACCAACGCGCTGATTACGCTCTATCGATCACTGAAGGGAAATGAGGCTGACCATGGCGACCAATAAACCGATGCAGTTAGGGATGGTGGGGCTCGGACGCATGGGGGCCAACCTCGTACACCGCGTCGTGCGCGACGGGCACAGCTGCGTGGCCTACGACGTGAACGCCGACGCGGTCAAGGGACTGGTCAGCAATCGCGTCACGGGTGCCTCGTCACTCGAGGATCTCGTGGGCAAGCTCGAAGGCCCACGGGTGATATGGCTGATGCTGCCGGCCGCCATCGTCCAGCAATCCCTGGACGAGCTGCTAGGTCACCTCTCGGCCGATGACGTCGTCATCGACGGCGGCAACTCCTACTATCAGGACGACATCGTGCGCGCGAGCCAGCTCAAGGCCAGGGACGTGCACTACGTCGACTGCGGCACCAGCGGAGGGGTTTGGGGACTGGAGCGAGGCTACAGCCTGATGATCGGCGGCGAGGACGAGGTGATCGCACGCCTCGACCCGCTCTTCAAGTCCATCGCCCCCGGGTTGGATCGACGCCAGCCAACGCCCAATCGCACGCGGACCGACGGCACGTCGCCCGAGGGTTACCTACACTGCGGTCCCAACGGCGCGGGTCACTTCGTCAAGATGGTCCACAACGGTGTCGAGTACGGAATGATGGCCTCGATCGCCGAGGGACTGAGCATCATCAAGCACGCGAATGTCGGCAAACGAGAGCCAACCCAGGCCGACGCCGAAACGGCTCCCCTGCGCAATCCCGAGTACTACTCCTACGACATCGACGTGGCCGAAGTGGCCGAAGTCTGGCGACATGGTTCCGTCGTTAGCTCATGGCTCGTCGACCTCACGGCCGACGCGCTGGCTCGCTCGCCCGAGCTCGACGACTTCAGCGGTCGCGTGTCGGATTCCGGCGAAGGCCGCTGGACGGTCGAGGCGGCCATCGACGAGTCGGTTCCGGCGCCGGTCATCACTGCGGCCTTGTGGCAGCGCTACGAGTCGAGGGGCCTGGGCGAATTCTCGGCCAAGGTCCTCTCCGCGATGCGCTCGGAGTTCGGCGGTCACGTGGAGAAGCGTTCCTGACATGGAGCACGAACTGCGCAACTTCGCCGATGCGAAGACTCTCGCCCAGTCGGCCGCCGCATTCGTCGCGGTGCGCGCTCGTCAAGCGGTCGCGACCAAGGGCAACTTCACCTTCGCGGTGAGTGGTGGTCGAACGCCGTGGGCGATGTTCGCCGAACTGGTCTCGTGCCATATGCCGTGGGCGCATACGGTGATCTACCAGGTCGACGAACGAGTGGCGCCCGAGGGCGACCCGAGCCGCAATCTCACCAACCTGATGGCGGCCATCGCCAACGCGCAGACCCCGCCGCTCATCATGTCGATGCCGGTCAACGCCGAAGACCTCGACACGGGTGCAAAGGAGTATGGCGCCATGCTTCCCGCACGATTCGACATGGTGCACCTGGGTCTTGGACCCGACGGTCACACCGCGTCGCTCGTTCCCGACGACCCGGTGCTCGACGTGACTGATCGAATGATTGCGATCACCGAGCCCTACCAGGGACACCAGCGGCTCACCATGACCTACCCCGCCCTCGCACGTGCCGATCAGATCCTGTGGCTCGTCACCGGCGAAGACAAGCGCCAGCCCCTGAAGCTGCTGCTCGAGGGCGATACGTCGATCCCCGCGGGGCGCGTCGAGGCGGCGCGTTCCCTCATCATGGCCGACGAAGCCGCCCTCTGACATGGACGTCGAGAAGGAGAAGCTGCTGGCCGCCTGCGCCGGCGCCGAACTGGTCGAGGACGGCATGCGCGTGGGCCTGGGCACGGGAACGACCGTGGCGTATCTTTTGGGCGAGCTCGCCCGGCGCGGGCCGAAGGCTCGATACGTCGCGACCTCACCACGCACCGAGGAGGTGGCCAAGCGGATGGGCCTCTCGGTCGAATCCTTCGACACGTTCACCAGCTTGGACCTGGCCATCGACGGCGCCGATCAGATCGCCGCGAGCGGATGGCTGATCAAGGGCGGCGGCGGGGCGCATACGCGGGAGAAGATCGTGGCGCAGTGTGCCGAACGCTTCGTCGTCATCGCCGACTCCACCAAGCTCGTAGCGTCCCTTCACGGTCCCGTGCCCCTGGAGCTCCTCAGCTTCGGCCACGCGGCAACCCTTCGCCGTCTCGAACCGACCGCGCTGCGCGCCGGCGGGGTCAGCCCCGACGGCGGACTCATCGCCGACTACCTGGGTGACGTTGACGACCCGGCGGCACTCGCCCGCTGGTTCGAGAACACCCCCGGCGTTCTCGGCCACGGACTCTTCGCTCCCGACGTCGTGAGTGACGTTCTCGTAGGAAGTGGCACTAGCGTGCGACGCACTATCAACGGAGGAATACAGTGAGCACCCCAAGCACCCATTCCGCGTACGAAACCCCCGACAACCACGTCATCGTGCTCTTCGGCTCGACCGGAGACCTGGCCAAGCGCAAGATCATCCCCGGGCTCTTCCACCTCGCGTCGGCCGGGCTCATGCCCAAGAAGTACCGCATCATCGCCTCGGCCCCGCGGGGCCACGAGCTGACCACGGAGGACTTTCGCACCTACGCCCGAGAGGCGGTCGAACATTTCGGATCCAACAAGCCCGAAGGCAAGCTCTGGGACCAGTTCTACGCGTCGCTCTCCTTCGCCATGGCCGACACCGACGATCCCGAGGGGCTGCCGAGCGCCGTCAAGGACGCCGAGGCACAGATCGGCGGTACAGTTCGGCGCCTGTACCACCTGGCGGTGCCGCCCAACGCGGTGCTCCCCTTGGTCGAGATGCTCGGGACGTGCGGCCTCAACGAGAACGCACGGATAATCTGCGAGAAGCCCTTCGGCGTCGACCTCGCGTCAGCTCGCAAGCTCAACGCGGTCATCATCGCGAACTTCGACGAGACGCAGGTCTATCGCATCGACCACTTCCTGGGCAAGGAGTCGATCGACAACATCCTGGCCCTTCGTTTCGCCAATCGCATGTTCGAGCCCCTGTGGAATCGCGACCACGTCTGCTTCGTGCAGATCGACGTTCCCGAAACCCTCTCCATCGAGAACCGCGGCGCCTTCTACGAAGAAACCGGCGCGTTTCGCGACATGGTCGTTAGCCACCTCTTCCAGGTCCTGGGCTTCATCGCCATGGAGCAGCCAATCAGTCTCGAAGCGAGGCCGCTTCGCGACGAAGTGCATAAGGTCTTCGAGACTCTGCGCCCCGTAGACCCGAAGCACGTGATTCGCGGCCAGTACGAGGGCTACCGCAAGGAAAAGGGCGTCGCCTCCGATTCGCAGACCGAAACCTTCGTGGCGCTGCGTTGCGAAGTGGAGAACACCCGGTGGAAGGGCGTCCCCTTCTATCTTCGTACCGGCAAGTGCCTGGCCCAGAGCCGCCAGGTCATCACGATCGGCTTCGATGAGACCGTCATGCGCCTCTTTCCCAAGAGCCACCACGCGCCCAAGTGGCGAGGTAACAAGCTGGTCGTCGACTTCGCCGACCCCGGCTCGATCCATGCCCATTTCATGGCCAAGGAGCCGGGCCCCCAGATGCTCCTGGAACCGGCCGAGATGACCTTTCACTACAAAGACTCCTTCCAGGAGGCGAACAACCTCGAGGCGTACGAACACCTGATCCTCGAAGCGATGTTGGGCAACCGCTCGCTCTTCACTCGTTCCGACGGCATCGAGAGGCTGTGGCAGGTCGCGGCACCCCTGCTCGACAACCCACCGCCGGTACGGCCCTACGCAAAGGGCTCATGGGGACCTGATTCGATCACGGACATCGTGGCCCCCAACGAGTGGTGCCTGCCCGAATGAGCGACGAGCCAATTCGCCTTCTACTCTCCGATGTCGACGGCACCCTCGTGACCCATGACAAGGTCCTCACCGAGCGGGCTATCGAAGCGGTAGACGAATTGCGCAACGCCGACATCCTCTTCGCTATCACGAGCGCCCGTCCCCCACGAGGACTCGCCATGTTCGTCAAGCCTTTGGGCATCACGACGCCGCTCGCCGGCTACAACGGAGCGCTCACCACCGACACGAACTTCCACTTCCTCGAGGAAAAGACGATAAAGGACGAATTGATCGCCCCTATCATCGACTTGCTAAGCGGGCACGGCCTGTCGGCTTGGGTCTACGAAGGCAACGACTGGTACGTGCTCGACGCCAAGGGAGTTCGTGTCGATCACGAAGCAATGACGACGCAGTGCGAGCCGACTGTGCTGGCGGACTTCTCGGCCATCAGGACCGGCGTCAACAAGGTTGTTGGCGTCAGCGACGATGTCGACGCGTGCGCCGCCGCCAACGCAGCCATGCAGGTGAGCTTTGCCGCGCAGGTCGGGTCGTCGCAGTCCCAGCCCTACTTCGTCGACGTCACCCACCCCGAGGCGAACAAGGGCAACGTCGTGCGGTACCTCTCGAGGCTCTACGCCATACCCTGCGAGAACATCGCCACCATCGGCGACATGTACAACGACGTCTCGATGTTCGCCGCGTCCGGACTGAGCATCGCCATGGGCGACTCCGTTGACGAGGTGAAGAAGGCCGCGAAGGAGGTCACCACGTCGAACGAGGAAGAGGGTTTCGCGAACGCCGTCATGAACTACATCCTGGCGACGAAGTGACTTACACCACGGGCAAGGGATACGGACCGAAGACATGACCGACCATGAGCGCCGCCAGGCTGGCGGGCAGCGCGGGCGAGAAGAGGAACCCTTGCCCGAGTTCGCAACCGAGCCGTTGCAGACGGTCGAGCTGCGCCGGCGTTTCGATCCCCTCGGCGAGCATCGTCATGTCCAACCGCTGTCCGAGAGAGACGATGGCTTCGAGCAGCGGATCGTCGCGCAGGCCTTGAACTGCGGGACTGACGAAGGACTGGTCGATCTTGATGATTCTGGGATGTGTCATGGCGAGATACGACAATGAGGAGTAACCGGTGCCGAAGTCGTCGAGCGCGAAGCCCACACCGAGCTGATTGAGGTCCTCCATAACCCTGAGGGTCTCGTCGACGTCAAGCAACGTCACGCTTTCGGTGATCTCGATCACGAGTCGCTGCGGGGCGAGCGCGACGGCGCTCAGTTCGGCACTGATCATCGACACCAGTTTGGGATCGCGGAACTGGTGTGCCGAGAGGTTAACCGTGACGTAGGGGCCTTGTCCGTCGCGTGTTGTCCACGAGGCAGCCGCGGTGACCGCTTCGTGCAGGGCGAACGCCCCGAATTCAAGGATGAGATCGCTCTGTTCGGCCAAGGGTATGAAGACGATCGGTTCGACCGATCCCCGCTCGGGGTGCTGCCATCGCATCAGGGCCTCGAAACCCACGACCCTCGTCGCCGAGAGATCGACGATGGGCTGATAGTGCATCGAGATCTGTCCGGCGCCCATGGCGTGGCGAAGGTCCTTGATCAACGCGAAACGGTTGATTGCCTGCTCGTGAATACCCGAAGTGAAGACGACGTACCTGCCCCTGCCCCCATTCTTGGCCTCGTAGAGCGCGAGGTCGGCCTCCTGGACGATCTCGTTGTAGCCGGTACTCGATTCGTCCCAGACCACGACGCCGACGCTGGCGTGCTGATCAACATGCACACCCATGACGATGAACGGCTCCACCAGCGACGCGAGGAGTCTCTTGGCCACGTATTCCGCTTCGTCCGTGGACGATATCCCTTCGGCCAGGTAGAGGAATTCATCTCCGCCAAATCGGCAAAGGGTGTCCGCGGAGCGAGTCACCTGCTCCAGACGGCGCGCCACCGCAGCCAGCAGCTGGTCACCCACGAGATGGCCATAGGTGTCATTGACCCCCTTGAAATCATCGAGGTCGATCAGCAGCACCGCCCCGTGGCCCCCGTCGCGGGTGACTCGCTGGTGTGCTTGGTTCAGGCGGTCCTCGAAGAGGGCTCGGTTCGCGAGTCCGGTGAGCGGGTCGTGCAGCGCCTGGTGTGAGAGCTGGTCGGTGAGCATCCTCTCTTCGGTGATGTCACGCTGGGACACCACAAAGTACAACATCCGGCCGTCAGTATCGACGACGGGCGATTTGGAGACTTCGACGAAGATGACGCGACCGTCCTTGCGCACGTAGCGCTTGATGTAGCGCACCTCATCGACTTCGCGATTGAGGAGACGAAGCTGATGCTCCTGCATCATGCCCAGGTCATCAGCGTACGTGAAGGCCGAGGTATCGAAACCGATAAGTTCGTCTATGGGCCGGCCAACCATCTCACAGAAGGCTTCGTTGGCCGCCGTCAGCCGACCTTCGAGATTCATCGTGAGCATCGGCGCCATGTTGTTCTCGAAAGCCAGGCGGAAGCGCTCTTCCGCTTCGGCACGCGCGAGTTCGGTGGCACGCAGTGCGTTGATCGCCACCGTCGTCTCCTCCAGAGCTGTTTCCGTGCGCTGCACCGAGCGCACGTGCGAGATGCCGAACTCCGCTTCACGTACCATCGCCTCAAGGCCCGACACGGTCATCTCATCGAAGTTGTAGACATTGCGGTGATAGACGTTAAGGGTCGCTCCTCGTGAGCCAACGGCGAAAGGGATGCACGCCATCGACCCAAGATCGTTTTGAGCGGCGCGAACCTTGAATTGCTCGCCCCACGCCTCATTGACGAGATCGTTGCACACTTGGGCACGGCCTGTCTTGAGGGCGATGCCCGGAGGGCCCTTCCCACTGGCCTCGGTTCCCCACCAAGTCTCACCCTCGAAGTAGAGGTATCCGGTTGCTCCCGCGGCGCACGCGACGTTGACCCCTCCCACTTCACTGCCGTCTTCGCCGTCGGAGATCAGAGCAATCCACGCAAGCGCGTAGTTGCCGTGTTCGACGAGCACATCACACAGTTGCTGAAAGCAGTTGTCCTGGTCGTGAGCGGCCATCATGACGCGGTTGACCTCGGTGAGCAGCCGCAATGAGCGCTCCGTCTTCAACTGACTGGAAACGTCAAGGAATGAAGAAATGACACCTCGCGTCCCGTCGTGTAACTCCACCGAGTAGCTGTTTACCGACAGCCACCGCCTCGATAGCCAACGAGTGGTGCTGCCCAGAATCACGTCGGAACACGGCTCCCCGGTTCGCAGTGTGATGTTGGCCGGTTGCTCCTCGAAAGGAAGGTTGGAACCGTCCTCGCGCAAACACTCCCACCCTGGGCTCCCGGCCCGCCGAGCGCGCAGCTCCTCTCGGGTAGAGCCGAGAATCTCCGCCGCTCCATCGTTGCAGTCAATGAGCCGGCCCGCGTGGTCTTGAAGGATGATTCCCGCGGGCACGGACTCTAGAAACTGCTGCGAGCCGACCAGCGCCGTTAGCAAGCCCGCGTGCGGAGAGTCCTCGGAGGCTCGAGCGGCCAAGAGGCCATCATCCACGCCCAGGAGGTTCAGTTGAAGATCGCACTGACCTTCCAGCATTCGCGTCGTGCTACGGCTAATCACGTCATCCATTGGCCACGATCTCTTCACCGACTATTAGGGAAATCCCGCGGTTGAGCGGTGTCAAAAAAGGCTAGTCCCGACCCGTCACAACGCCGCCACAACTTACGTCCAATCGGGCGCACTCACCTCGTCGAGCGCGAAACGTCCCGCACTCGCAATCACGTCGCTGAACTGGGCTTGAGCCCCCACGATGTTGGACTCGGCTCCGGAGTGAGCGTTGAGCCGTCCGTGGTCGATGCCGTCGGCGACGCGGCCCTTCTCACGGTCGTACACGGGTTGGCCCGAGGGATTTCGTCCATTGAACCACTCGCGGGCCTCGCCCGCCAGGACGTGATACGTGGCCTCGCCACTCGCCGCCGCTAGCCGCGTCATGACGTCGTAGGACGTCGCGACGTCAAATGGGCTGGTGAGAGGCCGATCGAATCCCGAGTGGATCAACGGCGTGAACAGCGCGTCGGCGCTTCGTCGGGCGGCGTCGAGCAGCTCGGGCCGGTCGAGCACAACGCTGGCGTCGGCGAGCGCCGACTCCTGGTAGTGCGCCCATAGATGGGGTTCACCCACCTCCACCGAAGAGTTCATGAGAACGTCCCCGTCGCGGCACGCCACCAACTCGTCGCACCACGACGACAACACCGATTGCAGGTGGCGGCGTTCACGGTCTCGCGACATGGCGAGCACCGCCAAGACGTGCAGCGAACGCACATCTGGCGGCGCCCCGTTCTCGATGAGATAGGGCAATCCGCTCTCAAACGCCCTGTCGATACGGGGGTCGTCCAAGGCTCGCGAGGCGGTCGCCAGTGAGAGCATCGCTCTCGCCTGCCAGAAGTCACCGCCCGCCACCGAGGTGCGTCCCACACGATTGGGGGATCCGCCCCAGTCACGGATGAAATTGACCCAGCGACCATCATCGTCTTGCATGGCGAGTACGAAGTCCAGCAACCCTTCGCACCAGCGAAGGGTCCAGGGCAGTTTGGTCGCTCGCCACAGCTCGCAGTACAACTCGAGGGCGCGCGCCGCGTCGTCGACGCAAGCCACGCCTTCGAAGCCGGCCTCACGGGCGACGACGGTGTCGTCGTTCGCACTCGCGTAGACGGCGACCGCGAGCGCCTTGCTCGAGATGGATGGCACGCCATGCCCGAGGCGGGCAATCTGTCTCAGCACGGATGAAGCTGGTCCAGGATGTCATCGACCTGAAAATCGGCCGCAGCCATGACGCTGCCGGCCGCGCCGTAGTACACGCGAATCGAGTTGGGGTCACCATCGATGGCGACGTGACCGCAGGAGAAGACGTTGTTCTTGACGAGCCCCGCGGTCTCGTAGACAGCGGTCGGGGCCAATATCGGCTCGGAGGAACGGGCGATCACTCGGGAGGGATCGTCGGCGTCGAGCAGCATGCCGCCGAGAGAGTACCGCTTGTCCCGATTGACGCCGTGGTAGATCTCCAGCCATCCGCCGTCGACGCGTATCGGCACGCAGCCGGCGCCGACGCGCACCTCATCCCAAGAGCCGGGTCGCGGTCGCGCCACCGGACGGTGATCGCCCCAGCTGACGAGGTCGTCGGAGAAGGCAATCCACACGCCGACGGTGCGCCCGAAGGACTGGGGCATCGGGCGCGTCAACGCCGCGTAGCGCCCGGCGATCTTCTCCGGGAAGAGGGCGACATCCTTGTGGTCGGGTAGGAACATCACACCCTCGTGCTCGAACGAGGTGAAGTCGCTCGTGGTCAGACGACTGGTCGTGATGCCGATGCGGCCGACGGACACGTAGGTGATGTGCCACTGTCCCTCGATGAACGTCGCTCGTGGATCCTGGCAGCCGTACTCGTCGAAGTGGTTCTCCGGCATCACCGAAGGCTTGTGGTCCACCTCGAAATTCAGGCCGTCACGGCTGCGCGCGACACGAAGGTGCGACATCTGGGTCAGGAAGTCGTTGAAGTCGTCGATCGCGTCACCAAAGCCGCCGGTGGGATGGTGGAAGCGAATGCGACGCGGGTTGCTCAAGTCCAGGCCCGTGAGGGCGCGAGGTAGATAGATGTCGACGATCCGAGGGGGCGAGCTCGCGATATCGAGGTACGCGAAGGACACCAGGTCCTCGCTCTGGTAACCCTCGCCCAGTTGCTGAACCCTGGGGTCGGAGACGGTGAGGTCAAGGGTGAGCGCATCCTCGGGCGGCTCCATGCCCGTCTTCGGACGCTCGTTCACTCGCAACAAGAGAACCACCTCACCATCGACCCGCGCGACCGCGGCGTTGGTCACCGATACCACCTCCATCTCGGGCCGCGACGGCACGACATCCGACGCCCGCAGGATGGGATTGTTGGCGACTCGTCGTCCCAGGTCCGAGGACCGCGGTCGCTCGCCACCCTTCAGTTTCGAGGTGCGCGACTTGTACTCCGCGACCACGTCGGCGGCGATCGCGAGAAAGGCGAGACCGACCCGGGGCCAGGTGGCCTCGCGCGCGTAGGCGAACGTGGCCTGTTCCATCTTTTGCTTGACCTGAGGATCGCCGAGGATCGAGTTGACGGCATGGGCGAGTTGCTCGGAATCTCGAAAGTTGACCAGCTCGCCTCGACCGTCAGCCAGCGCCTCGACGGCGTGCAGGTACTTCGTCGACACGATGGCCTTGCCGGCACCAAGCGCGTAGGAGAGCGTGCCGCTCGTGATCTGGTTGGGATCGAGGTAGGGCGTCACGTACACGTCGGTCGCCAGCAACAGTTCGATGATGTCGTGCTGGGTCATGTACTGATCGATGAAGGCAACGTGGTCGCTCACGCCGAGCGACTTCGTCAGCGCGACGAGACTGTTTCGGTAGTCCTCCCCCTGATCACGAAGAAGATCGGGGTGGGAACGGCCCGCGATGAGGTAGAGGGCGTCGGGGTGTTGTTCCACAATCTCGGGCATCGCCTCAATCATGAACTCGAGTCCCTTGCGTGGGTCGACGAGGCCGAACGTGGAGATGAGGCTTCGCCCCTTGACGCCCATCTTCGCCTTGAACGTCGCGCGCCCGTGAGGAACGATGGTCGGAGTGCCATGGGGAATGACCCGAGGCGGGACCTTGATGCCGTAGTCGTCCCTCAGCAGGGTCACGGCGGTCTCGGCCATGACGATCAATTCATCGCTCAGTTCACTGATCGTGCGAATGGACTTCCGTATTGACGCACTTGGCTTGGGCAGCACCGTGTGCAACGTCGTGATGACTGGCTTGCGCATCTCTTGCAGAAAGACCGCCAGGTTATCTTCGTAGACATGGTCGACGACGTCGCCCTTGGCGTCGAGTTGCGGACGCCACACGCCGTACAGCCCGAATTCGTGCTGTACGTTCACTACATCCGCATTCGAAAGATTGATGGACCGAGCGGCGGCGCGGTAACTGTCGGCGTCACCCTGATGAATCCGCCAGCGCACGTCCGATTTGTAGGCTCGAAGCACGCCGGGCTCTTCTATGGCAGCGATGCGGCACGTGGTCGATGGGTCCGCCGCCCGCACGGCCGCCACCAGATCCCCCGTGAACGTAGCGATCCCACACCTGCGGGGTACGGCAGAGGAAATGAATGCTATGCGAATAATCTCAACCTAACCGTTGTCGCGACCCTCCGCTGAAAATTCGGCGAGGGTCGGATAGACCACCAATACACGCTCCAACTGGCGCCTGCCAAGGAATATCACCGAGGACCGAAAGCCCATACGACGATGATGCAGCCGCATCGAAGTCTCCAAGACTTAGGATGACCAAGGACCGGTCAATCAATTTGTGCCACCTGCGGAGGACGCCGTAAATGAGTACAGACGACTTCAGTTTCGACCCGCAACGAGACCTCCTACCTCTAGTTTACTCCAGTGGATTCCTCGAGAAGTTCGACATTGCCCTCCTGCTTCATGATGGTCAGGGCGTGGTCATCAACTCCAACCGTGCAGCACAGGATCTTCTCAACTTCACGGCCGAGGGCATCAAGGGGCAGAATCCCTTCGACTCAAACTGGAACCCCGTGCGCGAGGATGGTTCGCCCTTCCCTCTCCCGGAGCAGCCTTGCCTCGCCACCTTGCGGACCGCCAAACCGATCTCGGGCGTGATCATCGGGATCGAATCCATCAACCGGGCCCGCAAGTGGCTCTCCATCAATACCTTTCCGGTGTTCAAGGACGACGAGCTCCGTGGCGTCGTGTGCTCCCTCAACGACGTGACGGCTCGCCGACAGGAGCAGCAGGTCCTTCGTCTGGTGAACGAGATGAACAAACTCGTGATCCAAGCCGTTGACGAAGACGATTTCCTGGACCAGGTGTCACACTTGCTCGTCGACGTCGGGGGTTACGCGCTGGTGGCCTTCGTTCTCGGGGAGACCGACGACAGTCCGGACATGATCGCCATTCACATGGCTGGAAACACCGACTACGTGCACGAGGGGACATTCGCGCACATGGGTCCTCGCGCCGTTGGCCAGGGGCCGGTCGCGACCGCCTTTCGCACCAGGGTCACGCAGGTCGTGAACGAACTCTCGACGCACGCCCACTTCGAGACCGCCTGGCGCCAAAGGGCCGCGCAGTTTGGGATCGCCTCGGTCATCGCCATACCGATGATGCTGGGACGTCGCAAGACCGTGCTCACTATCTACGGCCGGCGACCCAACGTCTTCGACGAAGCGACGGCGAGCGGCCTTGAGAGTATCGCCAGGGAGGCCGAGTTCGGTGCTGACCACGTGCGTTCGGTCAAGCA
>Ga0182030_10007330_pt1 | contig 23040 bp, 23 predicted proteins | sample 812S3MmetaG_FD_121299 | JGI IMG/M metagenome (GOLD analysis project Ga0182030, IMG submission 121299) | Permafrost microbial communities from Stordalen Mire, Sweden - 812S3M metaG (Illumina Assembly) | ecosystem: Environmental > Terrestrial > Soil > Wetlands > Permafrost | place: Sweden...
CCGTGGAAACCTCCTGCTTTAATCGTCGCTCAAGATGTCAAACAAAGAAATTTTTCTTTCGGAAAAAGGGGCTGCTTACCCAAATAACCCCCCCCCCCCCCCTTTTTTTTTTTTTCTGCCACGGCTAATATTACAGATCTCAACTCCCACCATGTACTTTTAGATTCTTTTTTGAAGATGTGCATAACTGGTTTCATATCGGCTTCCTAATACTCGATTTCAGGATGGCGCTGAAATTATGGCAATTGTAATGATTTTTAATTGATTGTAGTAGGCCTTTAAAAGCAGACGTGGGGAAAGCGCATTCACGACATTGGCTGATATTGGTGGATTTTGTGTTATCACGAAATTTCCGATGCGATCTATATAATACCAATGTATTTACAAGTCTTCACTGAAACATTCTATGGGAATGCTATAAATCCTATCGCTGTCAACTCCATTGCAATACCGTCTCTACGCTCGCTATATCATTGAGCTGAGAAGTCGAAGCCAATTTCGTAGAAGGCTGCACAATCGTCACGCAGCTCTTTCGTGGCGAGCTTAATTTGAGCCCCGCTCAACATACCTCTCGGTACCATTGACGACCGTGCGATCCCACCCTATTTCCTCCCAATCCCTTCGGCCCCCAACTTCCTGATCAACATAGGTACTATCCTCTGGCCTAGAGAAGAACTCTTTCCGCTGCCACTTCTCCCTCATGACCCGCCATTTGCTGTTAAACACATCCGTATCAATATACGCTCCCTTCAACCACCGACTGCCTTGAGCTGTATTAAATTGCCTCCTGCCATGCAAGACCCTCCGATTATTGAAAATCACACACTCGCCCTCCTCCAATCGATACTCGTAAAGATTTTTCTCGGACTGGACTCCCTTTGCGAAATCCCTGAGTGCGCTCATCACCTGCGGAAAAGTGAAATTCATCCTGACATTTGAGCCCAGATGGGGGGGTACGAGTGTTGCTTGGAAGGGTGGAGAGTAATTAACATTTTTAATCTGCTTCGCTCTAGAAGTTATACTAGCTCTCTTCGATATTTTGATAACTGGATGTTGGTAGTAATAATGCTCACCAGCATTCCGATAATGGTATGGAATTTGATAGCCGGATAGACACTTCCAGTGCGAGTCATTAAGCTCACATGCTGTGTTGAACGCGTCGGAAAAGAGGGATGCTCCCCCTTCACAAGAGTTTTGGAGACAATGGAGAAACTGAAAGCCGGGAGGGTTGGCCATGTAAAGGAGATCCATGTGCAAGCCAAGATACCGAGAAGTGTAGGCCACGTTCTTGGCTTGTGGAACAGACCTCACATCCCAGGTTCGCCCGTACAAAGTGTCACGAAGGTTGCCTATCCTTTCCGCTAACCTCTCCACTGATTTCTCCGATTCCGGAACTCCGCGGACGAGGAGGAGACCATAATACTCTAGCTGCCGTAATGCGCGATAGAGCCCCGTGTCAGTGTTCATGTAATCTTCATAAGTGACGAATTCAAGCTTTCTTGTAATCTTTTCTTTATCCCATAATTGGGGTACGCCTGCCTCAAAACGATCTTCTAGCATCGATTGAAAAGAGTTGTTTATTCCAAAGAAGTTTTCGGGCAATATTCCTTTGTGTCTTCTAAAGCCACGGACATCGTTTTTAAAAGAGATAGCAACCCGGCCATCGTAGAGCCAAGCATTGGTGACCTGAATTGGTCTTGGGATATCCGTTGTCTGGAAATTCTTTTGCTTCGAAGAAGGATCCACACATTGGTCACACACGCATGAGTCTCGTAGATAGAGAGGGTCAACTTGCTTCCATCCTCCGCTCTTGACCATCTCGATATCAGGACTGTCCCGCTCGTAAGTCTTCTGGACGATATTCTCTGGAGTGGGTTCAGGACGCCAGGTAGTACGCTCTTCTTCCTCTTCGGGGGTCTCGGGTTCTTTTTGACTTCTTGCTAAATCGGACTCGGAACTCCTTGAGTTTACTTTCTCCGCAGCTGAATCTAGGATTCGTTGGAGTTTTTTTGCAAAAGTTGCGAAATCAGGGCTTGAGACTCCGCCCGCTTTCTTCGAAGAGGAATCTAGCACTCTCTGTATTTGCTCTCCAAGCGTTGCCGAGTCAGTGCTCCGATCTTGGTCTTTGATCTCTGGTGCTGGCCCTGGCGTCAAGGCGTCGAGGTCTCCTGGATTCTGTTCATCGTTACATTCAGTAATGGGATAGATGGGTTCGATTTCTGGAGACGCATTTAATCGTCCTTGAATATCGACTTCAACTCTGCTGCTCTCCTCTTGGGCCTGCTCCTTGAGCAGCGTCTGTTCTTCCCGCATCGCAGCTCTGAGACTGTTGAGATAGTCTGGACTGAAGAAATCAACATCGTCGTTCTCTTCCTTGCCTTTCCGCTTTGGTGAACATCGAACCCCTGAAGCATGAACGCGGCGGCGCCCGAGGCTTTCTCCTACTGAGAAGCTAGAGTTGTTTGGCTTGGGGACATCAGATCTGACACCTCCATACTGGTGATATAAGGCAGGCCTATTGGTAAGAAAATGAACACCAAGGCGAGGACGTGATTGAAGGCTCACGAGCCTGTACGCAACGGTGTTCATTCTCGGATTAGAGGGAATCACGTGTCGCTTTCTCGTTCCCGGTGACCGAACACTATTGCAGCGGCGAAGTGATCCCTATGTATGTCATGAAGAAATCAACATGATCACTTCCAGGATATGAATTCTGTGGGAAAACCGCGCTGATCTCGTAAGGAGTTGATATGTAGGTAGAAGTTAACATGTAGGGAGAGAATTGTTGACGTTCCTTGAGCCGAGGCGAGCTTTCGAGGTCGGAATGGCGCCGCCGACTCTGACCGCGTCGACGGCGATTAAATTTGACGATCTTTTCAATTGGGAAGATTTCAAGAATCGAGTGAGGCGCGGATTTGACAGGTGTATGTCTCCAAGCGGGGAGCATCTGAAGGATGAGGTATATACTACACGCAGATATTCAAGAGTTTAGGATCCAGATGCTGATAGAAGTCTAGGGTTCCAAATCCCAGGTAATTATTGCTGGAGCTACGGCTGGATTGATTGCGAGGTAACAATCGTTCATGGAATTATAGGTTTGGTACTGACTAATTCCAGATTTATTATCGCTCCTCTCGATGTCGTCAAGATTCGTCTGCAATTACAAACTCACTCATTGTCGGACCCTCTGTCCCACCGCGACCTCAAAGGTTCTCCGATATACAAAGGCACATTACCGACGATCAAGCGCATATTGCGAGAGGAGGGAGTATCAGGACTATGGAAGGGCAATATTCCCGCGGAGCTCATGTACGTCTCGTATGGTGCAATTCAATTCACAACGTATCGATCCGTCACATTGGGGTTGCAGAGGGCATTTGGAGAACACCGCATGCCAGCCGCCGCTGAGAGTTTTATTGCCGGTGCAAGCGCTGGAGCCATGGCTACAACTGCGACATACCCTCTGGACCTTCTACGAACTCGATTTGCTGCTCAAGGGACTGAAAGGGTTTATACTTCCTTGAAAGCAGCAATCCGTGAAATAGCTATTAGTGAGGGTCCTCGAGGATTCTTTCAAGGGTTGGGCGCAGGCGTTGGACAAATCATACCATACATGGGCTTATTCTTTGCGACTTATGAGACATTACGACTTCCCCTTGGCAAATTGGAGCTTCCGTGTGGTTCTGGAGACGCGACTGCTGGAGTCCTGGCTTCGGTCATTTCAAAAACTGGCATATTTCCATTTGATCTGATAAGGAAACGGTTGCAAGTCCAAGGGCCGACCAGAAGCAAATATGTGCACAAAAATATTCCGGAATACAGAGGCGTCTTCAAGACCATGAGTGTTATTGTCAAAACCGAGGGGAGGCGAGGTCTCTACAGGGGTTTGACCGTGAGGTGGGTCTCAATTAATCTTTTAGAGTGCTTCACTAATATCAGCAGTCTCTTCAAGGCCGCTCCCGCCAGCGCTATTACAATGTGGACATATGAGCGAGTCTTAAGGATTCTCATTAATATAGAAGCAGCCAAAATTCTTCCACCTTAATAGTGGGCCTAGACAGCAAGCTGTGTAGCTCACAATTGTGAAGAGACGTTAATGGCTAGAAACTCTTGATATAGGAAATTAGTCATCTACTTTTTCAAGATCTGGACAAAGACGACGTTTCCAGGCTGGGCCGTTTCGACAATGCGGGGGAGGCGAGATCCTCGTACAAGTTTCTAAGAACGCGTACGTGCCTTGGAGCCCGAGGCGTGCTATCCTTGGAGATTCGCCATCGTAGAATAATCTCGGAATTCGCTCCTTGAATTGAGGCGAAATCTAGTGCAGACTGCCTTGGATTAGGACGATGGGTGTAGACACAGTAGCATAGGTAGCTTCTAATGTACAGTACAGTGACCCAATGAATGAGACTCGATCTCTGCCTGACAGCCACTCCGCCCAATAATATGCCTTTTCCTCCTGCAAAGATTTCCAATCAAAGTCCCCGAGACTCAAGGCCACGCTCACCGAAATCTAGACCAGCTTGCTGATATGATCCACGTGACTCAAGTCTTGCCTTCTGACCGGGAATCCCGACGCATCGCGCATATTTCTCGGGCAAAAGGATACATGAACCTCACCACCTGCCTCAAACGCGGCTATGCATCTCACGAGGCTTCACAGGACCTCTAGAGGCGTGTCGTAACCTCTTCTCTTCCCCATTACCAATTTTGCCTTCCATTCACTTTGAATAATGCATTCATAAAACTCTATATCATAGTTCCCCGCAGGAACTTACATCTTACCTACATATTTATATTCGTATTTGAATTTGCATGTGATTCCAAACACACCGACTCAATATGCAAACAACAATCCTTCCTCCCAAGCCAGAGCTGCTCCTAGCTCCCCTCCTGGCCTCCTTACCAGCAGCAGCCGTCTCCCCCCAGCCACCTACAGCTCTGCTTCCCCAATTATCACCCATTCTCCGGCAACGCGTCCAGCTCCTATCAAGCGCAAGTTCAGACCCCTGGCTCCCTCTCCTCTGTTATGACAACACCAAATCCTCTTCCCTCGAAAACATCGCCAAGAACGAGAGATTAGAACCACATCCTGTGTCTGGAGAAGTTGAGGTAGATTGGGAAAGCGAGGTTTCGATACGATACCGGCGGATTGATGAGGAGACATTACTAGCTCTGGTTTCCATAACAGGTCTAGGATTGAGTGTACGGCTTATATGGTGTGTGAATGATGAGCTTGGTGGTGGAGACGGCTGGCGGATTGGGGAGGTGACGGTTCCTGATCCTTCGGACTCGAGCTGGGGAAGCATAACGATTGGGGCAGCGGAAACTAATTTCAAGAACTCTCCGACCCACCACCTCACCCCAACAGCAACAAATGGGAATTCCCTGCATACGCCGGACGAAGAAGAAGACGATGATGGTTACTGGGCACAATACGACAAAACCCCTGGCACGACGCCCGCGCCTCCTAAGCACTCGCCAGCTCCTGCAGCAACAGGCGGTGGCACAGATGAAGATGAATACTATGCACAATATGCGTCTGTGCAGCCGGCGATGGATAATCATGACCCGGATGAGGCTGCACAAAATGGGGAGGTGGAGTCATCCCTTGGTCAAGAGGAGGTAACGCGGGAACTGCAAAATAACATATCACATACTGAATCTCGTGGGAGGCCGCAAGTGGGGGTAGCTGATGTTGGTGGATTAATACAACCGCGACCCTCAAGCTCGGGGAGTAGCGGGAGTGAGACGGTAGACAGACTAGAGAAGAGGGCGGAGATGGAAGCAAGTAGAGAGGCGAGTGAGGTGGGGATTAAGCAGCATATCAGTACCTCTGTAAAAAGTCTTTATCGGTTGGCAAGGGTGTCAGGGATCGAGAGAGAGGAATTTGAGAGATTGATTAGGACCGAATTGGAGGTGTTGGGTTTGATGGAAGAGGATGAGTGATGTACATAGGGCAAATGGAGGATCTGGAATCAGTCTGTGTTCATGCATGGTTGGTAGCATCGTGGTCATATTAGAGCGAGCATTGTTTGGCATATAGAAATCAAGAAATGGTATTAAACTAAGTAAGTCTTCATGGCCTCACTCGTCTGTGCCCAGCATACTTTTGGCTCTCACAACTTTACTTCAGTCTTAAGGGCTGAGGATGTCGTAGGGAGTTCGTTTGTAACTCAGCCGTTGTGCCCCTCGTTGGACTCCGCCTATACACAAAGCCCTTGCTAAGTAGCAAGTACCAAGAAATGAAATCGTTACGTATGTTCTTGGTCCTACTTAGTGGTGTGGGTCTCCCTTCCTGATCAATCCAAGTAGATTTTATCGTTATTGGTTGAATCACAAACTTTCATCTCCACGCCATTCTATCAACCTGGCGGATATTTTCGAAGATTGTCGCTCTGGTTGTCATAAGTCTAAATCGTGACTTGACATGGACACGGCAGCACGACAGACCCGATACTTATCACATTGCGTACCACGCTGGAAGATGGTATTCATATGACGGGCACCCACTGGGAAATATCATTTTCATGCTCCACAAGCCGGCGATGATTTGTACACATTGTTCACGGAAGCAACATCATCTGCTAGCAAAAAGGTGTCTCCTGTTATCAATTCATAGCCTGCTTGAAGGGTAGTATAAGCAAACGCCGCACTATCGTACATACAACTATCTCAACTGCCCAGCCAGCAAACAAAAGCACCACGGCAAACCCTCTCCTCAGATCTAGACCAATCACAACATATGAAGCAATAATAGTAGGTGATCAGAGCAAAGCGCAGCTCCCTAAGCCTATCGCTAATCAACGGCGAAGGTTCCCTTCTCTCATATTCAGCGCAAGCCAAGCATACCCAAGGGACTCAGGATCTTCGTAATACCTGCCATCTCCATGCTGCATAAGCTGTGAAAGTTTGTGCACGCATGGTCCTCGTATCATGCCTGTTTTGCACACACATTTCGCTGGAAGAGGTTTCCCACGATCGTGTTGCCAACGCGCTCGATTTCGTACGGGGAGACAATTGCATCAGCCCATCCGTACTTCTGCTTGCAGAGCTGGAAGTAGCTTTCGAAAGTTTGTTTGGTCGCTACGGCCGAACAATTCTCCTGGAAGGGGTTCTTAGCGATGAAGGGGACTAGCTTCTCCTTGAAGAACTCGTAGAAAACACGGATGTGCTCGACGTATAAGTCCTTGAGATCTCCTCGAATAAAGGTGAAGTCCATGATGCATGCAGTTCCCAGCTTTCTCTCATGACCGCCATCACTATTCTCAATCCCGACCTCTGGAATCAGACATTTGAGGAATTCTCCCACCTCATGATGGAGAGCTTTGGTATCTGTGTCGAGGCTGTCGAGGATGTCGAGGAATTTGACTTCGTTCCAGATCCATGCGAGAGGGAGTCCAACTGATCCAGGAAAGTCGATACATGATTTGAGTTTCTTAAGGGCGAGAGGGGGGAATCTTGCAGTATCCATGAGGAACGGATGATCGCGTGGAAACTCGACCGCGGTGATAATTAATTCGCCATCACCAACGCAGCGCACTCGCACGCCTTTGACTTTCTGTGCACGGCTTGGCCACTGTTGGAGATCGCTCACGAAGGGCCAAATCTTAGTTGACACTTTAATTCTAGGAATGGCGAGGCAGCAACTACCGCCGGGTGGACAATTTGAATGATCGTAGTCTAACGAGGCAAGTGCATGTTTAGGGTCGCATGGTGGGGTGGTGATCTGATCTACCAGGTCACGGAGATCGCAAAATGTGGCATCTCGGACAGTGGTCATAGCCACGTCTTCAAAAGAGAGAAAGATGACATTTCCGAACATCGGCAATCTAAGGTGCAATCAATCAGTGGTTTAGGTTAACGGGGTCTTCGGATATAAATTACGCTGTTCTGAATCCCACCGTCGTGTCGTTCGCAAGCCAGCAAGCCCCAGTCTCGATCAAGGAGAATATAGCTTTATTGAGCATTTCCTCGTTGTCAGGCTTCATCTCGCTCCGGTATGGACCAGCGTCTTGCCATTTGCAACAGATACCGATCGGCCCTTCTGCGAGAAATCGATTCCGAACAGGATTCTCAGTGATGAATAGTTTTGCGTCACCGCCGACCAATTTATTCAAATGCTTGTCCGGGGTTTCATTGCCATTTTGCTTGGTCTCAACTTCAACCCAAATGAAATGGGGCTTGCTGTCCTTGTAGTCGCAGGCAATGGCACGTCGGAGGTTTGGTCTGGGGCGAGAGGCGTAGTCTTTGAAACTAGAACAGAGGATCTTGTGGAGATACCAATCTGTTGTTTGGCATTCAGGAGAGCAGTAGGGTGCTTGTTTGCAGCGTCCACATTTAAGAGAAGATGGTTGAGAGCAAATGATGCAAGGAATCGATGCCGGAGATTTGGTGACTGCTGGATCGTCAGAGGAAGACATTTTCTTTGCTTGAATCTCAGCAAAATATCAGAATAGGGGGATCGAACTGTGATCTTTATAATGGAATGGGATGGTTTATCTATGCCAAACTCAACATAAACATTCAAATGAACAAACAATTACTGTCAAAGGCAGCAGTGGTGAAGTTTTAGAATTGCGGATCTTTGCATACAACTAAACATCTGCAGTGCAAATGGGAAGACCAAAAGGGCGGAATTAGAAGAAAGCCGAGACAACCTGTTGCCAATACAGCAGGAAGTTCTGCAAAGCTCTAGGGCCCAATCAAATTGCTATCATGCATCCTTTGGAGGGCGTTTTTGAATATGCCTATCCGTACTAGAAACAAACAGAAAGAAGATAACCAGAAAACATGTCGACGGACGAATCAATTTAGTTTTAAACCAGACCACGCGTTTGCTGCCGCAGAAGTACTCCCCCCCGGCGTAAATGCAATGTGGGGTCGACTTACTCTCTGAATTTACAGTGGCTTTGACACTTTGATAAGATTATTGAGGGTTTGAAGACTAATGATGATGTGTCGAAGGAAGAGCAAGAAGTGTTAGTAGAAATTACTGTTTGCGAGATGCTCTTTCTTAATTCTGGCGGTTGTTAGTTGCCTCAAACGTTTTGGGGGAACCCATATCCACAACAATAATTATCAAAAAATTCTACATCTTGGAAGCCCTTCTTGAACTTTGCGATAAAATATATGAAGCCGCTCGAAAGACTTAAGGTACTATTACAAACCCGCATTCGATGCGGCCTTTTCTTTGCTCTCAAACTTCTTTCCGAATGACCACAGAGCTGGGGAGAACTCACCGCAAATCAGCATCTGCGAATTGCACCAGAGGAATCGATATCGCTCGTGTTTTGCGGCGTACTCATCAGCCTCTAATCTGCTTCATCCAAACTCTGCTGCTCGCTGACATCAACCCTTGATGCCTCACAAGAAGGCAGATCACTCTTCAACTACTGGTCTTCGATACTTTCTAATACGGGGAGATTCTTCTATGAAACTATGTTGTTGATCTTAGGTAAGTCGACAAACTAGAGTATTTATACACCAAGAATATTATCGTAGGTTAGCTAACGTCTTCTTTTGGAAAGGGTTTTTTATCCGAAGCGCAGAATTTGATGGCAAATTTCGATCTTGTAGCCTTATAACTTTAGGCAGGGAGAATTGGAAGAGAAGGAGGGTTATAAAAGCCTTTTCCTCCTCTTTCGTATTTCAAATAATTTAACAGCTGTTATAGGTGTCCATATAATTTGCTCTCAAGAGATATAAACTTGTGTACTCACTCCCAAATAAAGCCCCCCCCCCCCCCCAAGATTCCCACGGCTGTCAGCACACACCCTGTTGCCTTGGCAAGAAACCCCAAGACGAGAGATGCAAAGCGTCCCACCATCCTGAAGGAGGTTTACCGCAAATTCCCAGCTCCCAACTCCTTCCAATCCATGTAGCAAACACAACACGCGGGTCGGCGAGACAGAGTTCAGAATCAGAAGGGAAGGTGGCTTTATATGGTGCCCGGGGCAGAGAAGCATATCACGCTTTGAAGCGGTCGTGGTGAATATTTACCTTTTAGGCTTTAGAATATATCGAGAAGGGGCGAGAAGCGGGTTAGAATGTGTACAAAAGACCCTTCTCTTCCTCTTTCACATCTCCAAATCACAAATATCGCCTGAGCATGGAGAACAGGCTATGGTATCTCACCTTCAATCGTCAAACAACGAATCTCTACGTGGCCTCAGAAGACTTACTGCTATCCCCATCACTCTCAAACCCCTCCTCTCCACCCACCCTCAAAGGCACAGAATCCAAAACCTTCGTCCGTTCCTCGGCGGGCACATCATCATATAGCGCCGAGAGCGTGGCCAGGAAGTCGTTCACAGCAGTCTCTGTCTCTTGCTGCGACATCTGAACAGGCACCTCTCCTGAGTAAGTGGCGGCTTTTCTGGCTGTCTCGCGCTCACGAAGCCCGGATTCCTCGGATGGTGAAGGCAAGATAATCATTTGAGTTTTATTATGAGATCGACGAGGCTGTTCTTCGCGGACGAGTTCATATTCCATTCCATGCTCTATATTCACATTTCGAAGTTGACGAGGCTCTTGGATTTCTAGGACTACCTGCGAGCCGGGGAAATATTTGTCATCGCGGTTGGGAACGGTGAGGCCATTCCAAATCTGGTCAGCTGAAGCTTTGAGGATAAGGAGATAGCCTGGGTTTGGAATAGTTTGCTTGGGATGTCGCGGAAAGGTCTGGAGTGGAAGAGTGGACCAACGAGTAAGGAGTTCGATGGTCCAGCTCCGGGGTGGACGAGCATATTGAGCGGCGTTCATTCGGATGTTTATTAAGTTGCTGACTGTTAATGCGGTTTCTGAAGAGACGGCCGTAAGGTGTTGTAGCGTAGATGATGATGTTTGATTTTGTTTTCTCCCATTCGGAGAGGCCCGAATTTGGGAAACCAGATTTTTGATCTCATCTTGGGTGGCTGCGAGACCACTGTATCCGTGAACATCCAGGATTTGAGAATCGGTTTCCTTGATCTTCATTTTGAGGCCGAAGATTTGTATTGTTTTTTGTTTTGGAGCGGTTTTTGTGTTGGTTAAGGCCCATGCCTCGTAGAATGGTGCATGTGCAGGAGGAGGAAAGTATTGGCTAGTGAATGGTCGTGTTAGCTTGATTGCAGGATTGGTTTGGATAGTGTCCGGGGTATGTTGAAATACTTACTTTCCTCTATTTGGAACCCTTTCATTCCTTCGTATCGAAGCTCTTCTCGCACTATCATGGCTACCCCGCTCAAAGAGCACGGGATCGGCTTCGCTTGCCAGACTGCCATCTCGAGGGATGTCTTTGTTGGGAAGCTCGTGGTCGATGCCTTTTCCCACGCGGAGTGCTTCCTTTTCGGCTTCAAGGGCCTTAATTTGGTCCTGCAGAGCGCGCTCGTGTAGGGTCATCTCCAGCTCTTCATTGGATGGAGCACGATCTGGGATTACTGGGAGATTGGAAGTGCCGATTGGGAGAACGGAAAGCAGCTTTGCGTCTTGAAAGGCTGCAAGAAGCAGTCCCATCTTTTGCTTCAATTCTGCAAGATCAATGTTCTCATCTTCTGTCAGGGCCCGCCTGCGGTATTGTCAGTTGATTCAGGCACAATCGCGTAGGATATGCTAATCACCTTCGACCAATGATCTGAAGTACGATCAGTGAAGCGGCTGACTGCATCATCAGAACCTGACTTTTTGACTCCTCTAGTGAGCTTTGGAGATCCTTCATTTGCTCCTCGCCTCCCAAAGCCCACATGAGTTTTCTCCAAGGTGTCATTTTCCTCGTCACCCATGTTTCCGATCCCACCTCGTTCGCTTCCGATTTTGCTTTATGTAGAGCATTCCCTAGTGCTTCATAATCCCTTTTGCATCTATCGGTCACCCGTCCAAACTTGTCTCTGAAGTTGTCCTCTTTGAAATAATCTTTGTGACCTTCGATGGTGTTGCCAACCGTAGTTAGTATGGTGGCCGTGAGGGAGACACGAGACGAGAGGTCCTCGATCTTCTGTGTTGACCCCTTGTAAGACACGCTGAAACGGATGAGGGTGGTTGCTACCGAGATGCCGGCACTTGCAATTCCAAGAACTGACGCCCCGAATCCGATGGCGGCTTCGACTCCAGACATGGTGGATCCTCTAGTTCAGAGTAGACCGGATCATAATGGAAGGGTTGAGTTCTATCACGTGAGGGCTCAGCATTCCCTCCACAATTTTCTAGGTGCTTCCCATCAGAAACTCAATATAGAAGAAGCGAAGAGACATAAATTCAAGAGCTTGAGAAAGGCAAGGCAAGATTGCGGGGAGGCTAGGTCGCGATATCGAAGACACAAAATTTGTGGAAATAGCTGCATATACTTCACAGTCTATGACCAAATTAGAAAACAACCAAAGATGTTTGTTCGTACGCGATTCATTTCCCTGAGGCTGACATCGTGAATAATAAGACGAGGCTGGAATCTGACCTCAGCGGTTAATTTTAAACACGGCCGCTGATCTGTTACGTAAGCAATTTCAAGAATCACGTGAAATCAAAAGGAGGATCAAGTGAGGGGAGTGGGTAGTTTCCAAGGGGTATTTGAACTCAATGGACTCCTGTATAACCAGTTCACGAGTCATAAAGAAGACTTGGAGAACTCTGGAGTTCAAAGAGATGATTGAAGGATATGATACAAGTAAATGCAGTCGCTAATCGCAAAACTACCCGGCTTCACGAAAGCCGCATCCTTTTTCGCCCGCCATTTTGCTCCAACCAATTAATGAAATTTACATTCCCCCTGCTACATCTCCTAAGATGGAAAGCGCTTATTTCGCAAAGTGTAGATCATAGCCTAACCATTTCCTTGCGTTGACTTCGGGGACCGTGAGACCGGGGTAACCATATGTTAATGGTAAGAAGAAATACCATCCACCGATCACGATCGTCATGAGCACACCGACTGCTGCCCATGAAGAGAGGAGGTTCTGGCCTGCTAGCTTTTCGCGGGCTGGAAGATGCTTCTTGGGACCTGTGAGAGCACCCTTCTTGACTGGCCTGGATGACACGTCATCAAGGACAGGTTCGACATTGAAGATGAACTCCACGAGCGCCCCAGTGACTAGGCAGGATGCGAGATGTGCGGGGAGGTAGTGATGGAGGAAGAGTTGACGACCCATGAGGTAGAATGGGAGGTAATGCGTTGCCCAAGCAAGGAAAAAGAACCCTGTTGAGTTATATAGTCGGGAGCGAGCACCTGAATATTTAGTAAAGCTCTTTTCTCGGATCGGTGGGTACTTACGAGTATCTAATGCATCAACACCACGGCGGAGAGAAAGTTGATCAGCCGCGAGGATACCAGCGTAGACAGCTAAAAGACTGCTAGCTAGCCACCAACCCAATGGATTACCCAGGAAGTAGATTTGTTCTTTGGTTTCGTTCTGAGTCCAGAAACTGACACCTCGGAGCAAAAATGGCCACATGAAAGGCTCACTGGCATATGGGTGGCTGCTAGTGAGAGCATTGTTATGGAAGAACATGGCCCGTTGTAATTCAAACCACTTCTGGAGGAATGGTAGTGTCTTGACCTTGCGCTCAGTCTTGACTAAGCGCGGGTTGGGCTCAACTAGAGAAGGGATCTCGTCAACAAACCAAATATTGGAGCTCTGACCGAGATTTTTGTTTCCGTTGATCTCCTGTTGCTTGTAGGCCCAGTCTGGGAGAGGTGTGGTGTGTGTCCACATAGCTACTTTGCTAGGATTATGGATAAGCTTAAATTGACCCGACAAGCTCTTGAATTCCTGTCCTGGTTTGCCATTCTCAATTCGAATTTCGAAAAGTGTGTCGTTGAAGCGAGTGGTAAGTGCGTCTTCGAGTGGCACGGTGGTAAATTCTTGGTTCGTAGGATAATATGGAGAAGCAACGTCGTGGGACAGAAGCATGGTGTTGGTCACAACGTGTTTTAGGCGAACAACCTCATTGTTTTTGACATGGTGCCCCATCACTTGGTCGTCTTTCAGCGGGAGAATTTGCCAGTGGTTATTGGCGTCGGCATAAGGGTACCCCGTAACTTGTTGTCCTTGACTGGAGACTCGTCCATCATCGTATCTCAAGGGATATTTGTCTGGATGACTGTGCAAATATCCGTGTGTCTCCTTGTGTTTGATTTGAATATTGTCGTAGTAATCGATTGTCACAGCGTTAGCGGTCATGACATTGTCGCTTAACGTTTCCTGGAATTCAGGCGACATGAAGTCGTCGCCGGGACCAGATCGGTACAAAATTGCAAAATGAACCTGGAACCAAAATAGGTAGAAGAAAAACGGAACAAGGATGAGGGCAAAAGCTCGGGCTGCAAAATGCTTCCCAAATTCCGGTAGAGACATGGCTCCTTGGCGGCGATTGACATCCAAAAGACCCCAAAGATCAATCGCAACAGCTGATCCAATTGTGATAAACGCAAAGAGGCCAACATATTTTGTTGAAATATCGCAGCTGAGAGCAAAACCAGTAAGGAGTAACCACTTCCACCATTTCCGACTAAATGGATCATGTCTGAGCTTATAGAATTTGATATAGCAAAGCAGACTGCATGCCATAGCAAAAACTAATGTAGCATCGAGGAGGATCAATCGAGTCTGGCCAATGTGTGCGTTGTCGAAGAGGACCAACAAAGCGGAGAGAATACAAGCGGGTAGAGTATAGCCAGATTCCCACATAATGTCAAAGACCACCGGGACCGTCAATGAACCTAGAAGAGCCGGCATTGCGCGGAAAGCCACATATGGGACCTTGTTGGCGATGTATGAATCGCCAATGTTTTCGAAATGGAAGTGACCATCATATCCAACGAACCATCCCATCAATGCGAACAAAAGTTTTCCGAAAGGAGGGTGGACATCGAAGAAGTAGGTTCGCTCGAGATAATAGGAGGCAAACTGTGTAACGCTCAATGTTAGTAGGCTGGTTCCAAGCTCCAAGTAACAGTATATACCTTGCCAAAATGGACCTCGTCGAACACGACCTCGTTAGGATGGCTGATTCCCCAGAATCGCGTTATGAATGCCCCCAATGTAATAACCGCCAGGGCAATTCGATAGTCCCATTCTACTTTCTTTCCACCCAAGTTGGATTCAACCAGTGCATCGAGTTCTGGGTCTCGAGGAGCTGCAATGCCTGTCGCGGAGGCATCCTTTACTTTCCCTACAACAGAAGCTTCCTTCCGTTTCCGGACTGAGCCGCCTGGCGCAGACATTGTGAAGTCGAAGGAGAAAAGATAAAGTCCTGGATGGTCAAATTGACGTTAGTAGAAGCTCTGGAAGAGGTTGAATTTTATCCGTTGATAGCTGCGATAGCTGAAGATTTGAAGACTTACCACAAAATAAAGTTCAACTAGCAAGAATCAAGGTTTGAAGGAAAGTAGCATTGATCTCTGGCGAAGATCAACAAGAGGTGAAGTTGTCCTGAATGATTTTGCGTACTGAATCGTTGCCCTGAATGGAATTTAAAAAAAGCCGCGTAAAGGTGTCCTGTTTTCGTGATCTTCTTAGCGTCAAGCTCGATAAAGGTTATCAAGGAGTAAGGGGCTGAAAGGGGCAATATTGGGTTGAATTTTAACGAACTCAAACCATTATCTAGTAGATCAGATAGACTGTTTCCGTTCACTATCATCTATCATTATTTCTACACTTCTAAATAATTGATTTGACAATTCAGCTTGGTGTCTCCCACGTGATTTGTGTTAGTCAGCAGGGTCTAGGGCAATACCTGGAGTTTGCGTCCCTTGAAGGGGCCTTCATCTTCCCAAGATACAAGGAAAAGTCCCCTTGAAGGTCTTTTCTGCTCGCCAGCTATGTTGAGGACTATTCCCAAGCAGTTGGGACATTTTCGTCCTACAGTAACTTCTATACCAACCCTTCGACTCCACAGGACTTTTGCCAGGGACTTAAAAGTGCCGGATATCATTCCAGTACTAAGCAAAAATGCTATGCCTCGTGAGTACTAAACACATTCTGGGACACTTAAAGCTAATACCTAGCAGCCGTCGGCCCATATGTGAGCAACTTTCGCCCTTCCAATGGAAATTTATATCACGTGAACTGAACATCCGCCTTCAGTCTCAAGCCATCAAGACGCCACACGCCATCTACTGTTCGGGACAATTACCAGCAGATGCAGAAGGGAATATCCCGCTTCTCAGTTCCATGCAGACCAAGACGAAACTTTGTCTTCAAGCGCTATCAGCAGTCCTCGAAGAAGCTGGCTCCTCTCTTGATCGAATAGTAAAGGTGCAGATCTTCTTGGTCGACATGGGCGACTTTCACGCCATGAATGAAGAGTATGAGAAATGGATCAAACATAAACCGGCTAGGAGCTGCGTTGCAGTGAAGGGATTACCGAAGGGTGCGAATATTGAGATTGAGTGTGTTGCGTTGCCTGGGGAGTAGGTCCAGAAGATTAAGCAATCCCTGCTCGTCTAAGTCTGCAATTTTGCGTTGATATCCTTCTACGCTTTCTATCTATTAGTCTAGATGATATTTACTCTACCATTCCCTCACCTCCCCACCAGGTCCCAGAAAACCCGGACTCACCCAAGCTTCCGCCCCCTCCGACGCCCTCCTGACCCACTCCTCATCAATCTCAATCCCCAACCCTGGTCCAGTCATCAAATCAATATACCCATCTTTTACATCCCAAATCCTCGGATTTTTAGCATAGCTCGTCAAATCTTCCGTTCCCTCATTATAATGAATCCCCAAGCTCATCTCCTGAATCGCGAAATTGGCCGTACAAGCATCAACTTGCACGCATGCTGCCAAAGCAATAGGTCCAAGTGGGCAGTGAGGTGCCAACGCTACGTCATAAGCTTCACACATATTTGCTATGCGACGAATCTCAGATATTCCTCCCACGTGGCAGATATCCGGTTGAAGTATATCGACACATGAAGCCTCTAAGAAAGGTTTCACGTCCCAGCGACTATGAAGCCTCTCACCCAGAGCAATAGGCGTAGAAGTTTGCTGAGAAAGGGCTTTAATCCCTTCAATATGCTCCGAAAGCAACGGCTCCTCAATAAACATCGGCTGATGTGGTTCTAGCAGATGCGCAAGCTGCTTTGCCATCGGTCGATGAACTCTCCCATGAAAATCAATGCCTGCATCCATTCCCAGCCCTTTCACAACTTTCAATCTCTCAACACAAGATTGAAGAGAAGATGGTGTATCAAGCCAGCCTAGATCCTCAGTGGCATTCATCTTCACGGCATCGAATCCTTGCGCTTTCCTCCCTTTCCTATATTCACACACTCAGCCCACCATTTCCTCAATTCAGAACTAGATGAAAACTCACGCAGCGACCTCCACATCCCCCGGCCTATCACCACCAATCCACGCATAAACCCTCAACTTATCCCTCACCTTTCCCCCAAGTAATTGATAAACCGGCACTCCCAGATTCCTGGCTTTTAAATCCCATAATGCGATATCAATCTCCAAGAATCAGCACGTACCCTCCTCACCTCCATACCAGAAACCCTTTTCGGGAGGAAACTCACTCCAGCCAGCGCACTCATCAAAACCGGTCCCCCACGATAAAATCCAAACCGATAAATCATTTGCCAGATATGTTCGATCTCACTACTCACTCCCACACCATCAGTCCCGCCCAATTCCAACTGGAATTTTTCCCACACAACTCAAAATATCAAAGATCGAGGTTTTGAGAAGGGTCAAGGGGGATATACTCAGCTTCTAATCCTATAATTCGTTTAGTATAACCATCCAAACACCCTTCCACAGCCTGCGTATGGCCCTCAAGTGATGCTTCACCCCACCCTACGCCGCCTTTCTCATCTGAAATCTTCACAAACAACCAGCGCGTCGGGACGCGGAAATATTCTAATTTTTCGATCTTGGGCATCTTGAATTTCGAAATGTATAAAGTAAAGGTATTTCAACGTACAAAGACTATATTGACAATGTAAATTTTGCAGTAAGGTACTTCGGGGTGTGATGGCCCGGGTCGGAGTCGGGATTGGTGTAGATTGCCGGCGTATGAAGTCATGCCACATCCCACAATGTGCTTTAGGAATTAATACGTTCAAAACACAGGAAGGTTGTGTTCTTTTTTCTTTTGGCGCTGAAGTCTATCGCAAGTGCGAGACAGTTTCGCATATTCAAGCATACGGCGGATATTTTCACATGGAGCTATCAGTGAAGTGCTGACTAGTAGGATATATTGTGATTACATTGCTGTTTGCAATCTACTCATGAAATCGTACACAAAATTTCATTTGCATATATATTTTAAGAGCACAGGATCAAGCGCCTTCCATTACCCAACTCCCAGCGTCCGAGAATTGCTGAACATTCATTACCTGTCATACAGTTCTTCGTTACCCGTCATACAGTTCTTCATTATCCGGCATATCCGCTATCATATCCCTATTGTTCCACAGCTGCACGGCTGGATCTTCGAGCGCGGGGTCAATGTTCAGATCGATGTCAGACATTGCCACTGGACGAGCAGTTTGACGTTGTTGCAAGAGCTCGGCCTCCTCTAGAGCTGGTCCAAGTCTCCATATTATGGCTTGCAAATCGTCAATTATCGACCTCAAATCCATCGATGAGGGACTGCTCGGGTTCTCCTGAATCCTGTTTTCGAGACTATCAATCGTAGCCCGGATGAGGCGAATTTCGCCCTCTTGACCAATGTCTGGAATGAATTAGCACAATCAAATCGAGCGCTACCTCCTTTCAGGACCGAGGGGCTTGAGTATGGGAGAGGGCAGGGGAGAGGGGAGAGGAAACTTACACGGAGAATTCGGCGGCTCCGAGAGTGGGAATAAAATGAAGCATATTTTGAACCATCTTATCTCTTCTTTCGTCCACGGAGCCTCAACCTTTGCGCTTCGACAAGCCTGCTTGATTCTTTCCATCACCGCAGGATCTATAGGCTCCTCAGTTGACCTATCCCAGGTCTGAAAACACATGGCTTCTCGTTGGTGCGTTGTGAGGGCTTGTGTATTAGCAAATATCTCTAAGCAATTGAGACATTGAGGACGTCCATGTTTTTCCGAGTAATGTTTGCTTGGGCAAGTCAGCTCTCGCTCTCAACATGGATACAGGGTATACTTACACTAAGTGTCTTATCTCAGTCCATCCTGTTCCGGAGCATGGTTCATAAAACTTGTCGGCGCCGCCAATCGAGGTGCGAGTACAATAAATATGGGGAAACTTCTTGTGAAAGACACAGGAGAATTTGAGTTGTGCAAGCGGCTTAGCTTTATTATGAGCAATCCTCACTCTAGCCTTTGACGGCGCCTTGTCTCCAAGATCATCATCTCCTTGCGATGACCGACGACGCTTCGAGGGCTTCTTCTGAGGGGTGGCAGGTTCCTGGGAAGGTTGACCGGCTACAGTTCCTTCGGTCCCAATTGCAAGTGCACTGAATGCTGGAGACTCACGATGCAAGATCCTCCGAACGTCAGGAGGGATATCGGGCTCTCCCCGAAAGGCAGCCAATATAAGGTCTTGAACGCTGTCAAATTGTTCAGATTCGTCGTCAGTGTCGTCGTCCCCAGAGGTGCTGAAATCGGTGTCGAATGTCTCGAGACTATTCACGCCTTCAGGATCAACATGTGGCATATCCCCGACCTCCTTTATATTGTTGCCGAAACCTCGCCTTCCTGAGGACGATGGCTTTTCAATTGGGAAAGTCGAAGAACGGGAAAGTGCTACTGAGCCGGTCGAAGTCGAATCAGAGCCATTGTCGGTTGACAGCGATGGACAACTACCGAGGGCAACTACTATCGAGTAGGCCTGGCTATTCTAATATGATGGCAGGTTAGATCTTATTGCATTTCCAAACAGGGTGGTTGCGCCAACCTTTAAGAAAGGGGCCTTCTCAGAACCTGGAGGGAAAATCAGGTTCAAATCATATTTACCGTCAGGTATGCCTAGCCGGAGTCTGAAGTTGGCTTCATTCTGCACATGGACAGAACCAACATCACCCAGATCGAGGGCCATTTTCATATCCATCTTGAGCACGAGTGCACCGTCCCCAAAGGCTTAGTTTCAATTTGATTGCGCGAGAGGTTGGAACGCTTTCGAGGCGGGAAGGACTTCCGTCCTACCAAGCCCAATCAACAATCCGATCGGAGGGGACGGATGCTGGCAGACTGTATAGAGCTGCAATGTAAAGCCACCAAGAATTGTATAGGACCGGCACAGACAATCGCGCAAGACTGCACCATCAACCAAAGTTAGCTGGCAGATCTGAAGAATGTTCTATGCAAAGATACGGATGAAAATACCCAAAATTCGTAACGGTGATTAGCACTCACTACGGAGCAGAATCAAGATGCGATGAGCCGCAGACCAACGCTTGCGCTGAATCAGACACAGGAGGAGCAGAAAATTGTTGAAGCGATGGGAATCGTTGAAGCAACTTGAGCGATTTTGAAAGGGTTGGTATTAGACACGTTGATTGTGTCTGAAAGGTGACAGCGACAGCAGAAACAGCGAAGTAGAAAGCCATTGTGGGCGGTGATATAACTTAATGTTGAACAGGATACGCATCTGCGCGCGCGCGCGGATTCGAGAAGAGGGCGTTCTTTGTTGAAACAACCAAGACTTGGCACTTCAGCCACCCCCACCAAGAAGCCACAGCATCATTATGGGGAGACAACGACATCACAAGGCATCGCAAGGCAAACTATCGTTCGCATCAACTGTGCAACTATACAGAGAGGGACTATAGATGAAGTTGAGGTCTAGAAAGATAATATGGACTTTTCTTTTCAAGGAGTAGTTCTTGGAAAGGCTTCATCCCAACAAAGACGCGCGCTCGCGCGGGTATCTCTACAATTGTTTCCGCCTCTGCGCCCTTTTCATCCCATCCTTCTTTCCAGCGTATAAGCAAAAGTGCTCGAAGAAATTATATGCATTCTAGAAAGGAGGAATTCACCTGAGTCAGGAAACACCAAATGCTCGAGTGAGCTTTCGAGAGTTCCAATCCGTATGGCAAATCTACTGTCTCCTTCGCAGGATGGACGCTTGCGCATCAATGAGTTTGGATCTATATATACAATTTTCTGGCTAGAAGCCACCAAGATTCAGATAAATTCAATCCATTGAAACAATATAACAAGCACGTGCTCTCAATTTTTAATTCAACCCAACTTGAGTCAATATGAACCTCTCCAAGCTTCCACCCACTCCAATAGACGAGAGGCCCGTTGAAGTCAACATCTGGGTCGTAGTCCAAAAGCGATGCCCTGGACTATCAATTAGTTCCATGCTAGTGCTTGATACAATCACACTACTGAGGACCGACTCAGGTCCGGTTGTCATCGGGAAGTTGAAAGCAAAGTACCTGAAGCCCCACCGCCCCTGGCTAAAACCCGTCGTTGAAATCGCTTCCATCCCATTGGTAAGTGCTACCTACCACCGAGTCAAGTTGAAGATGTATACTAATTCATTACAGTCCAACTTTGGGCAAGATCTCGAGGCGCAATGCTTCCCTCGAGAAGTCGCTGTCAGCAAGTCTAAGAAATCAGTATTTTTCACACGCGTATTCCGTCGTCCGACTTCCCTTACCCCTTCAAGCATCAATAGCTTCGTGGAACAACACCTCAACTTCGCTATTGTATCTCCTGAATCACAACCTCGCAAAACAATTTTGATAAAGACGGAATATAACTCCTTTGCGTTCGTATTCTTACTTTCCGTCACCGCCATCGTCATTCTAGGCCTTGCTATTGGTGTTGGCTTCGCTACTCGGCATGCTTCTTTGGGGTTCGCTACTTGGGGTGCTGGGTTTCCGATTGTTGCTGTTATTGAAGCTTTCTTGTTTTGGAAATGGGAATGAGTGATGAAACGGATATGGATGAATGGCCTTGGGTTGAAAGTATGAGAGAAGAGAAGGCTTAATGAATAACCCTGAGCTAATGTACGGTTAGCATTGAATCGATACCTTTTCTTACAGTGTGACTTCTTCCTAAATAGATATACCTTCTCATCTCCTTTCATAGACACAAGTGGCATTACGATAAAGTGAAAGCTTAAAAGCTACGCGCTCACTCATTCGAGGAAGAGTCTTAGGCCTGAGTCATTCCTAAACGTATCGCTTTTTTCTTCATTAAAAGGACTGTGCTTCCCCAATAAAATCACACGCCCCAACGCCATGCATCCAAACCACCATCAAATGCCACACCCATAATCCAATTTCCAATTCCAAACACCCATACGAGCGCTTCTGCAACGCCCTTTTATTTCTCCACAAACCCGCTCACCCACCTCCATCACACATCGCGTCTATCCAAATCCAATTCCCCAACTCCACGCCCCATAACCATACTCAACTTCGCATCCTATCCCTCCCATCCGTCTCCAGCCACGGCATCCAGGAATCACGCTGCGTCTTAAAGGCCCTCCTACACGCCGTAATCGTTGCCTCTTTCAAATACACCTCCTCCAACTCGCTAAACCACTGCTTCAACTCCTTACAGCTCTCCTCATCAACCATTTTATCGAGAATCTCGGGGCCCATACGCGCGGTTCCTACACCCATCCATTGGTAGCAGATATAATTCCAGATTCGGCTACGCGGGGTTTGTCAATATTGGTGGAGGGAAAGGGGCAGGGGAGAATATACACCGCGTCTTGTCTATACTCATTATCAACCTTCATAGCATGCATGCCCTTACAACTGGCGCACTGCAACCTCAACTTCAGAACATTCATCGCATCAAAAACTATTCCCCAAAACCAGATCAGCACATCATCTCTAAGCCCAATCCCCACCACAACCAAAACCCCCCAAAGGAGGGGAAAACGCACCCATACAACTCCACCCCAGAACAAACTTCTCTCTCGCATCACGCAGCACGATTTCCGCCGCAGCCCGCATATCAGGCCGTGTCTTCGGATCAAGCTTATCGAATATAAAGGACAGTGAATACCGGTATTCGTTTCGGTAGTAGGTGAGTCTGCTCATGGGGAAGGAGATGCTTGGTTTGGAGGACTCGGCGTAGGGGAACCACTGATATTTTGGTTAGTTGATGGCACGGGAAGGGGAGAGAGGAGGCTCCCTGGCGAG
>Ga0182030_10007331_pt1 | contig 23039 bp, 17 predicted proteins | sample 812S3MmetaG_FD_121299 | JGI IMG/M metagenome (GOLD analysis project Ga0182030, IMG submission 121299) | Permafrost microbial communities from Stordalen Mire, Sweden - 812S3M metaG (Illumina Assembly) | ecosystem: Environmental > Terrestrial > Soil > Wetlands > Permafrost | place: Sweden...
CGAGCTGCTGGTGCAGGCGTACCGCGCGTCTCACGGGCTGCCCGCCATCGTCACCCGCGGCTCGAACACGTACGGCTGGTATCAGTACCCGGAGAAGATCATCCCCCTCTTCATCACCAACGCCCTCGAGGATCGGCCGCTGCCCATCTACGGGGACGGGAGCGCGGTGAGGGATTACATCTTTGTCGAGGACCACTGCCGGGGCATCGACTTGGCGCTGCGCCGGGGGGTGCCCGGCGAGGAGTACAACATCGGCGCGGGGCAGGAGATCAGCGGGACGACGGTGGCCGAGACGGTGCTCCGCCTCCTCGACAAGCCCGCCGCCCTGCAGCAGTTCGTGAGCGACCGCCCCGGCCACGATCGCCGCTACGCTCTGGACTCCTCGAAGCTCCGCGCCCTGGGGTGGGAGCCGCGAGTCGATTTCGGCAAGGGGATGGAGACCACGGTGGCCTGGTACGTCGAGCACCGGGAGTGGTGGAGCCCCCTCAAGAGCGGCGAGTTCTGGGAGTTCTACCGGCGTAACTATAAGCCGGTGGGATCCGGCGCTCCCTGAGCTGTCTCTCGTGAGGATCGAGGTCGTCGGTTCCCGAGGGCAGCTCGGCCGCGAGCTGCTGAGGACGCTCGCGCGGACGTCTCACCAGGCCTCCGGCCACGACGTCGAGAGCGTCGACATCCGCGACCCCGGATCCGTCGCGGCGCTGCTGGACGATGTGCGGCCCGACGCCGTCATCAACTGCGCCGCCTGGACGCGGGTGGACGCCGCCGAGACCGAGGAGGCTGCGGCCAACGGTGTCAACGCCGACGGCCCGCGGGTGCTTGCCCAAGCTTGCCGGTCACGCGGGATCCTGCTCTGCCATCTGAGCACCGACTACGTCTTCGACGGCACCGCGACCGAGCCCATCGACGAGGCGGCCGCGCCCAACCCGCAGAGTGCGTATGGTCGCGGCAAGCTCGCCGGCGAGGAGGCCGTCCGCGCAACTCTGGCGTCCCACCTGATCGTTCGCACCGCGTGGCTCTACGGGCAGGAGGGGCCCAACTTCGTCCTCACCATGCTGCGGCTGGCGCGGAAGGGGGGCGCGCTCCGGGTGGTCGCCGACCAGTGGGGCTCCCCCACCTGGACCGGGCATCTCGCCCCCGCCCTGGTCCGTCTCGTCGAGCGCGGCGTGCCCGGCACCTACCACCTCACGAACTCGGGGAGCACGAGCTGGCACGGCTTTGCCCAGGCGATCGTCGAGGAGGCGCGTCTGAGCGTGCCGGTGGAGCCGATCGGGACCGCCGACTACCCGACACCCGCCCCGCGGCCCGCCTACTCGGTGTTGGCCAACCGCGCCTGGGAGCGATTGGGAGAGGCTCCCCTGCCACCCTGGCGGGAAGGGCTGGGCGCCTACCTGGCACAGCGCGCGGCGGGATCCCCCGAGGGGACCGCGTCGTGACCGACGTCCTCGTGCTCGCCAACGAGCACGTCAATCGGCGGATGGCTGGACCTTCGATCCGCTCCTTCGAGTTCGCCCGGGTGCTGAGCGCCGACGGTCACCGGGTCACCCTGGCCTCGCCGTTCCCCAGCGACCTCCCACCCCAACCCTTCTCGGTGACCACCTACGACGCATCGAGCCTGCCAGCCCTGGTGGCGCAGCACCGCGTCGTCGTCCTGCAGGGGTGGGTGATGGAGCGCTTCCCCATGCTCCGCGAGGCGGACGTCCGCCTGGTCATCGATCTCTACGACCCCTTCCCCTTAGAGGTGCTGATCCTCTTCGGGATGGAGGCCATGGAGAAGCGGATGCAGGCCCAGCGGGACTCGATCCGGGCGGTCACCGACCAGGTCCGCGACGGCGACCTCTTCCTCTGTGCCAGCGAGAAGCAACGCGACTACTGGTTGGGTTGGCTGACGGCGGCGAGCCGGGTCAACCCTCTCACCCATCAGCAGGACCCGACCCTGCGGGCGCTCATCGATGTCGTCCCCTTCGGCGTCCCGGCGGAACCGCCTCGGCGTCAGCGTCCCGCGATCCGCGGGGTCATCGACGGTGTCGGTGAGGACGACCTGGTGGCGCTCTGGGGTGGCGGCATCTACAACTGGTTTGATCCGGTCACCCTGATCCGCGGGGTGGGAATCGCGGCCCAGAGCCTTCCCCGGCTCCGGCTCGTCTTCATGTCCACCGGTCATCCCAACCCCGAGATCCAGACCATGTGGACCCAGGTGGAGGCACGGCGGGTGGCCGCCGAGCTGGGCCTGACCGGGACCCATGTCTTCTTCAACGAGAGCTGGGTGGCCTACGAGGATCGGGCCGACTGGCTGCTCGACGCGGACATCGGGGTCTCCACCCATTTCGATCACGTCGAGACCCGCTTCTCCTTCCGGACCCGGATCCTCGACTACTTCTGGGCCGGTTTGCCGGTGATCTGCACCGCCGGCGACACCCTCGCCGACGACATCGAGCGATTGAGCATCGGCGCGACCGTGGTTCCCGAGAGCCCCGAGGCGGTGGCGCAGGCCCTGGCGGAGTTGGGGGGCGACGCCGTCAGACGCAGGGCCTGTGGCGCCCGTTCGGCTACCCACGCGGCGTCGCTCACCTGGCCGGCGGTCGCGGCACCGCTCCGCCGCTTCTGTGCCGACCCCCAACCGGCGGCGGACCGGGGATCGGGCCGCGCTCGCCTGCCGGTCCCCTTCACCCCGACCCGGGACGACGTCGCCGCAGTTCCCGGCGCCGGCCCAGCCGGCGGCGCGCGGCCTCCGCGGACCGGTCTCCTCTACCGGGGCCTGCGCTCCCTCTACCGGCTGACCCCGAGGGCGCTCCGCAGCTCCCGGTGGTTGGTGGGGATTCGGTCCCGCCTCACCCGGTAGCTCGGCCGGCGCACCGCCCGTGATGCGGGCACTACCCGCCGCAGTTGACCTTGTCGCAGAACGCTTGCAGGGTCTGCGGCGACTCGCTCATGTAGACGGTCCATCCAGGGGGGTCCACGGGATCGTGCACACGCTGCCGGTGTCGAGGCACGACACCGAGTTTCCCCAGTTGATGCTCGGCAGCGCTTTCGATTCCCCTGGCGCTGGGGGCGGGTCGGTCCCGTTGTCGGGTGGGCTCACGGCGCCGGGCACCGGTGGGCTCTCCGAAGGCATCCCGATGGCATGTCTACAGCCCGCCGTGGGGAATGAGGTAGTTGGCGAAGACATAGACGTCCAACCCGGCGAAGACGAGCGGCCAGAGCCAGACCGCGGCGCGGCGCACCGCCGACGGCAAGAAGGTCAGGTGATCGGTGCCGGCGACGAGCAGGACGGCCCAGGCGCTGATGGAAACCAGGAGGTAGCGGGCCGGCGCCTGGGTGATCTGGTAGCAGAGGAGCACCCAGCCCGCCACGCCGGCAGCGGCGGCCAATCCGAGGAGCGGGAGATCGAGCCTCGACGACGGCTCTCTTCTCCAGTGCTTCCACACCACCCACGCTCCCCATCCCAAGCAGGGCAGCGCGAGGACGCTGACGGCCACGGCGAGGGCCCACGGGAGCATGAGCTGGTTGGCGCCGCCCTGGTACCACACGCTGTTGACGAGCCAGGGTATCCAGTACCCGCTCAGGGAATGGTTGAACGACGGCACCACCAGATGGGCGATGAACTGGTTGAGGAAATGCAGGGTGGCGGATGCCGCCAGCGGATCTCCGTACAGCGCTGTGTTGCGCACGAACCACCACCCGCTCACCGCGGCGAAGGCGGCCACCGCGAGCAGAGGGTCACGCCACCACCGGCGCATCACGGATCGGACGACGACCACGAGCAGCAGCAGGCCGGCGACCGGCAGCGCCGTGAACTTGGTGATGACCGCGAGGCCGAGCAGCAGGCCGGCGATCCCCGCCCAGAGCACCCGCCGTCGCTCGGCACGCAGCCACAGCAGCAGCACGAGCAGGGCCAGGGCGCAGAACGCGTCGGTCATCGACTCATTGGACACCGACGCCGCGACGACGATGAATTTGGGCCAGAGGGCCACCGTCGACGCTGTGGCCGACGCGATCGAGACGCGCCGGGTGAGGATCCAGGCCGAGCCGAAGGCGGCCAGCACGGCGACGAGCCCGTAGCCGATGCTGGGCAGCCTGAGGAGATGGACATCCACCGCGAGCTGGCGCTCGGTGGCGGTCGTGTAGACGTGGTCGAAGCCGTCGAGGTTGGTCGCGCTCACCGGTTCCGGCGGCAGCGCCGGGTTGAACTCCGGCATCCCGAGCCCCTTCATCCAGATGGCCAGGGAGAGGTAGTAGAGGGGCGGCTGCTGGGCCTCGTCGCCGTTCTGCACGCTGATGAGGGGGAGCGCGTGGTGGCTCCTCAGGTACAGGGCGTACTGGATGTGAAACTGCTCGTCGTTGTTGGAGAGCGCGGGTGTCCTCACGCTGGTCGCGATCGCCACCCCGAGAAAGAGGACGCACGGCACGGCGATGCCGAGAGCAAGCCGGGCACGCCAGCGCCTCCACCCCCCCGATCGGCTCACGTCCACGGGCGGCCCATCGTCACCGCGAACACCCGTCGCATCGCAAGCCCCTACCCGCTGACTCCGCAGATCGTGGTCACCCCTGCGGGGAGGGAGATCAGCAGTGCGGTACCCGCTGCCGTGTCGTTCAGATAGGAGGTGCTCCCGGCGGTGACGGGGAAGCTGTTGCTCCCGGTCAAAGCGAGGGGCGTTTGCTCCAGCGCGAGCTGGGCGGTGACGTCTCCGCTCCCGGTCGGGGTGATCGCCACCGAGCCGGGCTGAGAGAAGGTCAGGCTGAGCGGCGCGGGCGAGGCGCCGTTGGCGACCGTCACACACTGGCCGGATGCCTGGGGGGGCGGCCACACCTCGGTTCCGACGTTGGGTGCAGAGCCGGTGACGAGGGGGGTGCTGGTGACGCTCACCTGGAGGTAGAGCGAGGCGTTGAGCGTGTCGGTTTCGGTCACCGGCGTGCTCATGGGGATCTTCCCTGCCGCGATCATCGAACGCAGGTCGCTGACGGTGAGGTTGGGAGAGTTCACCGGTGCCACCTCGGCGTCACCGCCGACGGCCATGGGCGCGCCCCCGGTCAGGAGATGGGCGGCGGCCAGGATCTGCCCCTCGGTCTGCTCCTGGACGGGGTTGTTGGCGGAGATCCAGGTGCCGATGCCGGCGATACCGTTGACCGCCACCACCGCCGTGAGGCCGAGCGCCACCCACCTTCCGGTCATGGAGTGATGGGTCAGCTGGGTGAGCACCAGGGCGGTGGCGGGGAGCAGTAGGACCACCCATTCGTAGGCGTAGTGCGTGAAGGTCGCCTCGTCCACGCCGAGGGAGATCCGACCGACCCCGATGATGGCGAAGAAGACGAGCGCCACGGGGGGGGCGGCGAAGGCGAGCGCCTCCCGGCCCCACGCCCGGCCCCGGTTGAGATACAGCCACACTCCGAGCCCGAGGGCGAGCACCCCACCCAGTCCGGTCCAGCCCGTGGTCCCCTCGATCGCGCTCGTCAGCCCGGTCCAGACGTACTGAGCGACCTGGGGCAGTTCCCATTTGGGAGCGGGAGTCGTCGAGATCGCTTCGTGGCCGATGAGCGCCAGCCAGACCAGGTACACCACGGCGGGCACCAGGGCGGCACGGAGCGCGGCCAACCAGCCACGGCGGAGCAGGACCAGGGTCGCGCCGAGCAGCACCACGCAGACGCCGATCCCCGAGCACATGATGGCGGCCACGCCGATGATCCAGTACCCGATATCCCGATCCCACCGGCTGGGACCCGAGTAGTCGAGCAGGAAGGCACCCAGCAGACCGAGGACGACGGGGAGGACAAAGCCGATCTGGAAGGACGAGGTGAGATTCTCGACGCCCCCGCCGAGCACCACGAAGGCCGCCGCGAGCGCGGTGGCGATCCAGCGGTCGCTGCCGAGACGCAGCATCCAGCGCCAGAGCAGGTGGGCCACGGCCAGGTGCGCAACCAGATCGAGAGCGATATAGGGGACGTAGGTGCGCAGCCCGAAGATGTCGTAGAGGCCCAGGTTCAGGAGGATGGGGATCGTCGACCAGTGCTCGTTGTGGGGAAAGAAGAGATTGAGCGACTGGCCCGGCTGGAACCTGTTGAAGAACTCGAAGATGTCCCCGAGGAACCAGAGGTGGCGATCGAGGTAGAGAAGGACGACGAGCCCGAGCACGAGCGAGAGGTAATGGGCGGGGGTCGCCAGCTCTTCGAGCCGCTCGCCGAGGGGGCGAAGCGTGGGTCGGGGCACCGTGGGTCGGGGCGCGTTGCCGTCCGCAACAGCAGCGTCTCCGGGTGGGTCCGCGCCAGAGGTCGCGGGGTCGACGGGCGGCGTCGTTTCGCTGCTCACCCGATTCCCCGTCAGATCGTCCCGGCCGCGATCGCCTGCTCGATCCAGGGGATGACCTCGTCGAGCATGGCTTCCAGTGAGGTGGTGGCGGCGAAGCCAAGGACGCGCTGCGCCTTCTCGACCGAGGGCACGCGGCGCTGAACGTCGTGCTCGTAAGGTGGGTCGCAGACGTACCGGAAGGGGATCCCATCTCCTCGGACGCGCTTCCAGATCCTCTCGGCAAGCTCGAGCACGGTTGTGGACGCCGAGGTCGAGAGGTTGAAGTCGTCGTTCAGTGCGGCGGGGCTCTCCATGGCGGTCACGATGCCGCGGGCCAGGTCCCCCCCGTAGGTGTAGTGGCGCACCTGGCTGCCGTCGCCGAGGAGGTGAAGGGGGTCCTGGCCGCGAAGCACCTTCTGGACCAGATCGGGGACCACGTGGCTCATGGCCAGCTTGACGTTGCCGCTCGGCACCTCGACGTCACCCAGCGCGCGGCCCTCGCCGACCCCGACGCAGTTGAAGGGGCGCACGATCGTGTACGGAAGGCCGTGCTGCTCCCAGGCGGCCCGGGCGAAGTACTCGACGGCCAGCTTCTGGAAGCCGTAGGAGGAGAGCGGGGGGGGGATCTGGCGCTCCTGCCCCTCGACGGACGGCCACGAGTCCGTGGACTCGAAGACCATCGAGGAGCTCATGTAGGTGACCTTCTGGAGACCGTGGTCGCGGTGGGCTTGGATGGCCCCATCACAGGTCGCCGCCATGATCCTTTCATTGGTGGCGAGAAGGTCATAGGCATAGGCGTGGAAGTACGAGATGCCGCCGATCATCGCCGCTCCCGCGATCAGGTGATCGCAATCGGCGAGCAGACCCGCGACCAGGTCCGCGTCACGGGCGTCGCCCTCGACCAGGCGATAGCCGGGGTTGCTGTCGTAGGACTTGGCCACCCTGCCGTACTTGGAGAGGTTGTCCAGGCCGACCACCTCGTACCCGCGGCTCAGCAGCTCCTCGACGACGTAGCCGCCGATGAATCCGGCGGCTCCGGTGACCAGGACCCTGCTCATGTCATCTCCCTCTGGCGGCCCCCCGAGCCGCGGGTGTGGCGGCGGAGCTCGGTCGCCGCGGCCGGGTTCGCCCGACGCTGGATGCGCCGCATCCTACCAGACGCAGAGCGGGCCTCAGTCATGCGCCAGGGCCCGGCGTGCTCGCCATCGTGACCCCGCATAGTCGATACGTACCGGCTGGAAGGGTCAGCAGGGCGATGGTGCCGGCAGCGGTGACGTTCAGGTAGATGTCGCCTTGGGGGATGGGCAGGCTCTGGACGGGCGTGAGGGCGGTCGGGCTGCTCACCCAGGCGAGCTGGAAGGTGGAGCTGCCGGAGGCGCCGGAGACGAGCTCGACGGAGGCAGGAGAGCCGAACGAGAGGCCAACCTGCGGTTGACCCGTGATGGAGGTTGGCGAGATGCAGCCGCCGCCGTCGTCGCGCACGACGGTCCGGTATGCGGGGAGCACCGCCGGCGGTACGGCCGCCTCCACCAGTGCCGTGGGGGTGAGACTGACCTGGAAATACACCGCCGCGTCGAGCCGGTCCGCCCTGCTGACGGGAAGCTCGGTCGGGAACGCCCCGCTCTTGAGCATGGAGCGGAGCAGCTCCACGCTCGGACCATAGGGAAGCGCGTCGGTTTCGCCCACCGCGAGCGGCGCCTCTGTGGCCACGAGCTGCGCCGCTCCCAGCGTCGTGGCGCGCATGGTCGTGGACATGAACGGCGTGAAGCTCTGGACCAGGATCCCTAGGCCGGCAATGCCGTTGAGGGTCCACGCGCCCGTTGCGGCGAGCACCAGCCCGCGTCCGAGGCGGGGTGAGCGGAGGCTGATCCGGCTGAGAGCCAGGGCGGAAGCGGGGAGCAGAAGGGCGATGCAGACGTATCCGAACCGCGCCGAGGCGGCCTCCACGGTGCCGATCGCAATGCGAGCCACGCCCGTTCCGAAGAAGAACACGGGGGCGACCGCAACGGCGGCGAAAGCCAGGGCCTGCGGACCCCCGGCGAGGTGTCTCTCCCGGTACATCCATACCACCAGGACGGCGAAGAGCACGATGCCGGCGTCGCCCCAGCCGGTCGCCCCGATGAGCGCCTGAGAGATGCCGGTCCAGACGTACTGGAGGAGAAGGGGCAGATCCTGACGAGGAGTGGGAGTGGCCGAGGGAGCGCCGTCGGCGATGAGCACGAGCCACGCGAGGAATACCAGCGTCGGGATGCAGACGACGCGCAGTGCTGCGACTGGACCGCGGCGCAGCAGTGCCACGAGTCCGCCCAACATAACCATGAAGACCCCGACGTCCGATGACATCAGGCTGAGGATCGCGAGCAGCCAGAAGGCGAAGTCCCGCCGATCGCTGGGACCGTCATGGTCGATCACCAGCACGGCGAGGAAGCCGAAGATGAGCGACATGGTGAAGGTGACCTGCTGCCAGTACCAGAACTCCTCCGTGGCGTCCAGGATCCCGCCTCTCACCACGAGGAACACGGCGGTCAGGGCGGTCGCCACCCAGGGGTCGGCGCCGATCCGCCGCATCCAGCGCCACAGGATGTGGGCGAGGGTCACGTGCGCCAGCAGCATCCAGAGGTTGTAGGGGAGGATCGAATGCAGGCCGACCCAGGTGTACAGGACCTGGGTGATCATGAGGGGCACCGTCGACCACTGCTCGTAGTAGGGGGTGAGCAGGTTCACCGACTGCCCGGGCTGCATCCGCGCGAAGAAGCCGAACTCGTCGCCCTTGAACCAGGTGACCCGGGCGAAGTACAGGAGTAGCGCGAAGGCGACGGCGAGCGAGAGGTAGTGTGCTGGTGTCGCCAGCGCTGTGAAGCGGTTCGCATGTGCCGGCGAGACGGGTGCGGGATCGGAGGAGTCGCGAGATGCCGGACTCACCCGGCGTTGGCTACCCGACATGCTGAACCGCGAGGTGGGAGGTCACGGTCGGGGCAGTCATCGCGACGCCGCAGAGGCGATCGGTCCCCGCGGGGAGGGTCAGCATCACGATGGTGCCGGGAGCCGTGTCATTGAGGTAGGCGGGGTCATCGGGAATGGTCAGCACTCGGGCGGCCGTGAGCGCGCTCGGGTCATCGCTCCAGGCGAGCTGTGCGCTGACGCTCCCCGAGGGAGCGGCGATCACCTCGACAGAGGCGGCAGAGGCGAAGGCCAGGCCCACCTGGTCGGGCTGGCCGCCGAATGGTGCGAGGGAGACGCAGCCCTCCCCATCGGGAATCACCAGAGGTTGGTACTCCGGGAGCACCGTTGCTGCTGCGCCTGACGGGATCAGGCGAGTCGACGTGATGCTCACCTGCAGGTACTCGGAGGCCACCAGGAGGTCCGAGCTCGTGACTGGAACGTCGGTGGGCAGCGCACCGTCGTGGATCATCGAGCGCAGCATGCCGACCGTGAGGTTCGGCGCCCAGGGGGTGGCGTTGGCCCCCTCGCCCACCGCGAGCGGCGCGCCGCTCGTGAGCAGCTGCGCGTCTCCCAGGGCGGCGTTCTCGACGGCCGTGCCCAGCGGCATCAGGAAGGTGAGGAGCCCGAGCAGGCTGGCCACGCCATTCACCACCCACGCTCCGGACACGGCCACCAGCAGGCTCCGGCCGAAGACCGCCGAGAGCCGGCAGACCCGGGTCACGGCGAGCGCGACGGCCGGTAGCAGGAGCGCGATGCAGACATACCCGTAACGCGTGGCTCCGGCCTCCTGAACGCCGGAGGCCACCCGCCCCACCCCGATGCTGGCGAAGAAGAGGGGCACCAGCAGGGCACCTGCGAACGCAAACGCCTGGGGGCCGACCGCCAGCCGCCGGATGCTGTAGAGCCACACTCCCAGAACCAGGACGAGAGCGCCTCCGGTGTCCGACCAGCCGGTGGTGTCGTTGATGGCGGCGGTGATGCCCGTCCACGCGTACTGCGGTATGAGGAGGAGCTGCCCTGGGGTGGCCGGCGTGGTCGAAGGGGCTCCGTGGGCGAACAGGACTATCCAGGCGAGGAAGACGGCGGCCGGGACGGAGACGACTCGCGCCGCGGCAACCGGACCCCGGCGCAGCAGGGCGACGAGGCCACCGAGCACCACCATGAAGACCCCCACGTCGGAGCACATCAGGCCGGCGATGGCGATGGGCCAGAAGATCAGGTCGCGGCGGACACTGGGAGCGTCGTGATCGACGACGAAGGCCCCGAGCAGCCCGAAGGCGACGGAGAGGGTGAAGGTGACCTGGAACCATGTGGCGAAATCCTCGGCCCCGCCGCCGGCCACCAGGAAGACGGCTGCCAGCGCGGTGGCCGCCCAGGTATCCGCACCGATGCGCCGCATCCAGCGCCAGAGCAGATGTGCCACCGCGAGGTGCACCAGGACCAGCAGGAGGTTGTAAGGGAGGATGGAGCGCAGGCCGACCAGCTTGTAGAGGGCAAGGACCAGGAGGAGGGGAATGGTCGACCATTGGTTCTGCGCGTGTGGGGTGAGCAGTGCGAGCGAGTGCCCCGGCTGCATGCGTGCAAAGAACTCGAGCTCGTCCTGGAAAAACCAGCCTCCCCGGTCGACGTAGAGGATGAAGGCGCCGGCGACGACCAGCGAGATGTAGTGGGCGGGTGTTGCCAGCGCCATGAGGCGCTTCCCCACGGAGGCGGCGAGCCGGGGAGGGGACGCCACGGCCGGCTGCGTACTCTCCGCCAGCATCGGCGGCATCCTACCAGGCGCGGGGACGCTCGCCGGCGGCGCGCCGCCGGGCGCCTTTGGTTCGTTTGACCGGGCCGGGCGAGCCCGCTCGCCGATGCCGGTATACTCCCGCCACGTACCAATCCGACTGGGGGTATCGGAGGCTGCCCGTGTTTGAGCGGAACATCGCCATCATCGGCGGGTGTGGCCACGTCGGGCTGCCGCTTGGGATCGCCTTTGCCGACCGGGGGCAGTCCGTGGTGCTGTACGACAGCAACACCCGGGCGGTCGAGACGGTCAACGCCGGTCGCATGCCCTTCCGCGAGGAGGGGGCCGACGAGGCCCTGCCCCGGGTGCTGGCGAGCGGCAAGCTCACCGCCACCACCGACGGCCGGGCGGTCAGCACCGCCGAGGCGGTGGTGGTCGTCATCGGGACGCCCGTCGACCGCTTCCTCAACCCCGAGATCGGGGCGGTGCTGCAGGCGGTCGAGGCCGAGGTCGGCAACCTGGTGGACGGGCAGCTTCTGGTGCTCCGGAGCACCGTCTATCCGGGTGTGACCGCGATGGTCACCAAGCGGATGGAGGCGCTCGGCAAGGCGGTCGACGTCGTCTTCTGCCCGGAGCGCATCGCCGAGGGGTACGCGTTGCGGGAGCTGAGCTCGCTGCCCCAGATCGTCTCCGGCCGCGACCCGCGGGCCCTGGAGCGCGCTGGCGCCCTCTTCCGGCTGCTCACCCCGGAGATCGTCGAGCTTCTCCCCGAGGAGGCGGAGCTGGCCAAGCTCTACACCAACGCCTGGCGGTACATCAAGTTCGCGGCCGCCAACCAGTTCTTCATGATCGCCAACGACTTTGGCCTCGACTTCGAGCGCATCCGCCATGCGGTCACCTATCAGTACCCGCGGGCGGCCGACATGCCCGGGCCGGGCTTCGCCGCCGGACCCTGCCTCTTCAAGGACACCATGCAGATCACGGCGTTCAACGAGAACCGCTTCACCCTCGGGCACGCCAGCGTCATGATCAACGAGGGGCTGCCGCTCTACGTGATCAGCCAGGTAGAGCGGAGATTCGACCTGTCGGAGATGACGGTGGGGATCCTGGGGATGGCCTTCAAAGGCGGATCCGACGACACGCGGTCGAGCCTCAGCTACAAGCTGAAGCGCCTGCTCGCCATCAAGGCCCGGGAGGTGCTCTGCACCGACCCCCACGTGACCACGGACCCTCACCTGGTGCCATTGCAGGAGGTGATCGACCGCGCCGAGCTCCTGATCGTGGCGACGCCGCACCCCGAGTACCGTGACCTGCACGTCAAGGTCCCCGTCGTCGACCTCTTCAACGTCCTCGGCGACGGCGTCCGGATCTGATCCGCCGATGCCCCGCGTCTCCGTCCTGGTGCCCGTCTACAACGAGGGGCCGGCGATCGTCGACTTCCTGGATCGCGTCTTCGAGGCGGTGACGCTTCCCTGCGAGGCGCTCGCGGTCTACGACGACGCGAACGACACCACCGTCGCTCACCTGGAGAAGTACGCGCGGCGAGAGGGCCGGCTGCGTCCCCTCCACAACACCTACGGTCGGGGACCCGCGGCGGCGCTGCGCTTCGGTGTCGACCACGCTGAGAGCGAGGTGGTGGTGGTGACGATGGCCGACGGCAGCGACGACCCCTACCAGATCGACCAACTCACCCGCCTGGTGGAGCGCGGGGTGGTGGTCGCATGTGCGTCCCGCTACATGCGTGGCGGTCAGCAGGTGGGCGGACCCTGGACCAAGGGGGCGATCTCGCGACTGGCGGGCATGTCGCTGCACCTCGTCGGCAGGGTCGGGACCCATGACCCGACCAATTCTTTCAAGGCATACTCGCGGGACTTCCTGCGCGAGGCCGGCATCGAATCGGACGCCGGCTTCACCCTGGGGATCGAGATGGTGGCCAAGGCCAAGCGACGGGGCCTGCCGGTCGCCGAGATCCCGACGATCTGGCTGGACCGCGCCGACGGCACGTCAAACTTCAAGGTTTCGAAGTGGCTGGCCCGCTACCTCCACTGGTGGCTCTACGCCCTGAAGCCGAGCGGCCGCCGGCCCCGGCCGCGCCCTCGGAACTCGACCTCCGACGGCCCGGATGACGGACCGCACTGACCCGGCGACGACGGCGACGCCAGCCTCCACCGAGGCGGGAGCGGTGACACAGCGGCCGCTCCGGAGCGTCCTCCTCGCCGTGGCAATTGCCCTGGTCGCCGCCGGGATCGTCATCAGCCGGCGCCCCGACGCCTTCACCAATGGCCAGTTCTATGCCGAGGACGGCACGCACTGGTTCTCCGACGCCTACAACCTCGGTGCCTGGCAGGCGCTGGGCGTCTCGCTGAGCGGCTACTTCCAGACGCTCTCGCGGCTGGCGGCCCTGATCGAGGTCCCCCTCGGGGTCGGCAACGCTCCCGTCGCGTACAACGTCATGGGCCTCCTGGTGCAGATCGCGCCGGTGCTCTTCTTCGTGAGCGGTCGCTTCCGCCCGCTGGTGCCGTCGCTGTGGGTGCGGATCGCGCTGAGCGCCGTCTACCTGCTGATACCGACCACCGAGCTGAACGTCACCATCACCAACGCCCCCTTCCACCTGGCTGTCCTGGCCACCCTGGTGATCCTCGCTCCCGAGGCGCGCGGATGGGGGTGGCGGGCCTTCGACGTCGCCGTCATCGCCCTGACCGCGGTCACCGGACCGTTCGTCTACGTCCTGCTCCCGATCGCCGTGGTCTGGTGGCTGCTGCGCCGCCGCCGGGAGACGCTCCTCCTGATCGCCCTGCTGGTGCTGGGACTGGGCGCGCAGCTCTACGCTGAGACCCAGACGCCGCGCGCCGCCTACCCGCTGGGGGCCAACCTGCGCGACCTCGTGCTGCTGCTCTGCGACCGGGTCGTGCTCGCCGGCCTCTTCGCCGAGGAGGGTCACACCCACGTCTACATGACGGGGCTTCCCCACGCGACCATCCTGGCGGGGCTCATCCTCCTGCTTGCCGCGCCGGTGGTCGTCGTCGCCGCCCTCCGAGCGCCGTGGGAGCTGCGGATCTTCGACCTCGTGGCTGTCCTCTTCCTGGCCGCCGGGCTGGCGGTTCCCGCGGTATCGGCCGCCGGCAACCAGTGGCAGATTATGACCGTGGGGCGCGCCGGGGAGAGGTACTTCTTCATGGCCCAGGTGGCCTGGGTGGTGACCGTCCTCTGGGCGGCCTCGCGCCTCCACCTGCCGCGGCTCCGGCAGGGGGCGTGGGCGCTCGTCGCGGTGGCCTTCGCCTCCGGGCTGGTGGTTGCCTGGTCGTACCCGGCGTTCACCGACGATCACTGGCCGCAGGAGGCGCGGCAGATCGAGATAGCCCCGGCCGGCACGCACCTCTCGCTCCCGGAACCCCCTGGCGGCCCCTGGACTGTCGCCATCACTGTCCGAGGCCGGTGACGCCCTCCCGGCGCGCGCCCGAGGGACGGCCGCCCGGGATCGCCACGACCGTCATGGCGGAGGCAAGATGTCTCGCCGCAACAGGATTGTCACATCCCTCCCAGACCGCCGTCACGATCGCGTTGCAAACGCCACAGTCGCCACAGAGCTGAGGCATCGTCTCGTCCATGCGGGCTCGCACCGGTCTCCTCACCACTCTCGTCCTGATCCCGTTCGTGTTGCTGATGCCCGCGTTCGCCGCAAATCCGTCGTCCGCGGCCGGCCCGGACGCGCCTGCGCCCGTGGCGGGCCAGCCGAACGCTGACGGTGGCCTTCCCACGGAGGTCGCGGTGCCGCGGAGCGAGGCCGGTGACACCGCCAACGTCATCTTCAACGACAGCGCCGCTCCGGAGCAGCCGGGAATCTCGCCGGGAGGGCCGGCAACGCCGCTACGGCACGCGAAGGTTGCCGAGGGTCGGGCGTATGCGGCCGAGGAGGCCTCCGGCGCTCTCCTCGACCCGGAGGTACTCGGGTTCGCGCAGACCGGAGAGGTCACGTCGGGTCACTGGCAGAGCGACCTCAACTTCAACCTGCTGTCGACCATCGCCTACGACAGCATCAACCTGAACAGCGACGGCACCCTGATCAGCAGCGACTCGGGCTACCAGGGCTGGTGGAGCGGGCAGATGACCTCATGAACACCGCCCATTCGGCCGGAGATCGCGTGGTGCTGGTCATCACCGACTTCAGCCCCACGTGTTGATCGGTGCCTCGCCAGCCAGGCCGGAGCGACCGGGAGGACTGTGTGTAACTGCAAACGCGAATACAAGCAAGCCCCTCGTTCGGTGGCTATACTGCCGCCAGATCATGGAGTCTTCCCGTCGCTCGCGCCGCGTCCTCGTGGTGGGGTGGGGATTCCTCGGAGCCGCGCTGGGGAATCGCATCCGCGACGAGGGCCTGGACGTGCGGGTTCTGACGCGGAGCGAGAGCACGCGCACCCATGCCGCCCGCCTCGAAGGCATGAGCGTGATGATCGGCGATGCTGGCGACCCTGGGCTCCTCGCCGAATCCATGGAAGGCGTGGACCACGTGCTGTGCGCCGCGGGAGGCCTTCTCCCCCTGGCCGCAGCGGCGCAACCGCTCGACGACGTCCACGCCGCCCTCACGCCGCTCCTCACCATCCTGGAGCACCTCCGTCGAAGGCCGTGCGCAAGCCTCGCGTTTCTGTCGTCGGGGGGCACCGTGTACGGGAATCCGACGCGGGTCCCCGCCAGTGAGGGCGATCCGCTGCAGCCCATCTCCACGTACGGGGTGTCACGGCTGGCATGTGAGCTGTATGCGGAGATGTACGCTCGCACCTGCGGGGTCCCGGTCCAGATCTTCCGCTTGGCGAACGTGTATGGGCCAGGGCAGAGCTCGGACCGCAGCCAGGGCGCCGTCGCCGTCTTCCTCCACCGGGTCGCCGCCGGCCTCCCCCTCCGCATCGTCGGGGACGGCTCAGCCATCCGCGACTACGTTCACGTGGCGGACGTGGCCGAGGCGGTCACCCGCATCATCGCCGGGAATCTCCCTGTCGGGACCGTTAACGTCGGCTCGGGTTGTGGCCACAGCGTCCTCTCGCTGGCCAGACAGGTGGGGGAGATTATCGGTACTCAGCCCGTCCTGGACTTCCTTCCGGCGCGGCGCCATGACGTCGACTCCATCGTCCTCGACATCGCCAAGCTGACGTCGTTCATGGACTACAGACCGATTGACCTGCGCCAGGGGCTACAGCTCACCTGGCACCATGTGATGGCGGGCCTGCTCGCGGTCGACCGCGCCACCCCTCCTTACACGCCGGTCGTCCAGGTGGCCGCGGACGCCGATGGCCTTGAGTCGACCGCTGCAGCTTCGTAGCCTGGGGCGGAGGCTTCTTCGTCGGCGCTCCGACCGATCTCTTCGGGGCTGGTTTGACCAGCCGGGAGGCGATCTCCTCGTCCGGGTGACTCAGCTCTTTGTGGGTTGGGCGCTGGAAGGCGACCATCCCGTCGCCAAGGTCGAGCTCATCTTCAACCGGTTGACAACGGTCGAAGCCGAGCTCGGCATGCAGCGACCGGACGTCCCCCTGGCCCTGGGCTCGCCGGACGCCTCCCCGGCCTGCGGCTGGTCTGCGTGGGTGGACTTGGCCGAGTGGCCGGTCGGAGACCTTCACGTCAATGTGATGGCCTCGGGCGTCTCGGGAAGGAGGTTCGGGCTCGGCGAGAGGACCTTCCGGCTCGCGGGCACCGGTCTGGCAGGGAGCCTCGATATCCCAGCCGAGGCGGAGGCGTCATCGAACGATCTGCGCGGCTCGTTTGATCGGCCCGTGGGCGATAGTCTCCTTCGTGGGCCGCAGCACTTTCTGGGCTGGGCGCTGGACGGTGATCGTTGTGCTTCGAAGGTTGAGCTGACCTTCAATGGCACGACCACGGTCGAGGCTGACCTCGGCATGCGGCGACCGGATGTTCCGGAGAAGCTCGGTGCGCCTCACGCCTCCCCGGCCTGCGGCTGGTCTGCGTGGGTGGACTTGGCCGAGTGGCCGGTCGGAGTCCTTCACGTCAATATGACGGCCTCGGGCGTCTCGGGAAGGAGGTTCGGGCTCGGCGAGAGGACCTTCCGGCTCGCGGGCACCGGCCTGGCAGGGAGCCTCGACATCCCAGCCGAGGGGGCAGACGTCACGAGGGAGCTCTTCGTCGCCGGCTGGGCGTCGACAGGACACACCGGCGTTGCCCGTGTCGAGATCAGCGTTGACGGCCAGCCCGTCGGGCGGGCCCGGCTGCGCATCCCGCGTCCCGACGTCGCCAGCGTTCCCGCCTATGACTTCGGGCCGCTGACGGGCTTCGAGTACCGGGGCGCGCTTCCGGACTCCCCATCCGATACCGCTGAGCTCATCGTGGTCGTGGTCGACGCCGAGGGCCGCCGGGAGCGGCTTGCGTCCCGGGTAGTTCGCCGGGTCCCTGTGAAGGTCACGGCCGAAGAGGCCGAGAGGGCGGGAGTCCTGCGCCGACACACCCAGCAGGTCGTGCACGGGGCGAAAGACCGGAGGCGCCCTAGAGACTTTCACCTCGTGGTCTTCACCCACAGCCTCGCCATCGGCGGTGGCCAGCTCTACCTCAACGAGCTCCTCTGTCGCCTTGCCCCGGGTCTCCCTCGCTGCACCGTGGTCTCGCCGACCGACGGGGAGCTGCGTGCGGAGCTCGAGGCGCGTGGCATCGAGGTGCTCGTCACCGGGCGCGCCTTGCCGGTGGACCTCGAGACCTACGAGGGACAGATCCGCGAGCTCTCGCTCTTCATCCTCGGCTCTGAGGCGACTATGGTCCTGCTGAACACCTTGGGAGCATGGCCCGCCGGCGATGCTGCACAGCGCATGGGCGTGCCCACCATCTGGACGATCCACGAGAGCTTCGACATCGACCACTGGCTGTCCGCCAACTACGGAGGCGGCGACTGGCATCCGTACCTTCGGGAGCGACTGGTGGCAACCCTCGGCGCTGCCGACCGTCTCGTCTTCGAGGCCGAAGCCACCAGCAGGATGTTCGCCGCCTACGCCGACGCATACCGGCGCCGGGTGGTCACCTACGGGGTGGACACCGACGCCATCGCCGGTTACGTCAGAACCTTCGATCGCCTCGCGGCCCGGTCCGCCCGGAGCATTCCGCGCGATGCTGTCGTGCTGCTCTCGGTCGGAACGCTCGAGGAGCGGAAATCTCAGGCCTGCCTCGTCGAGGCCTTCATCGGGGCGGCCTCACTTCATCCCGAAGCCATGCTCCTCATCGTGGGTGACCGCCCCAACCTTTACTCCGGCATCGTCCACCAGCTCATCAAGGATGCCGGCCTGGAGGACCGGATCCGTCTCGTTCCCATCACCAATGACATTTGGCCCTGGTACGCTCTCAGTGATGTCCTGGTCTCGGCATCTGATATCGAATCACTCCCGCGCTCGCTGCTGGAAGCCATGGCCCTGGGAGTGCCGACGCTCTCCACCGACGTCTTCGGTGTGCCGGAGGTCATCGAGGACGGCCGGACCGGTTGGTTGTTCCCGGCGCGTGACATGGTCGAGCTGGCCGCCGCTCTCAAACGCGTTCTTGGGCTTCCGCCAGAGGTTCGTCGTGCAGTCGGGCAAGCCGGTCGTGACGTCGCCATGAGGGACCACAGCTCCAGCGCCTACGTGGAGGTCTACCGGCAGATGATCGGGGAGCTCGCAGCGGCGTCACCAACCGAGAGCGCCGGCTGATGCGGTCCCGCCGTCCTCGACCATGAAGCCACCGCGTATCCTCGACCGCTGGCCCAGCCCGATGATCAGGACCATCTGGCCGCTCGACAGCGTCGCTCATCTGCGGGATCGCATGGCTCTCAAGATCGGACACCTGCCAGGCTACTGCTGCATCTGCGGCACCTTAACCCTGTTCCGCGTGGACCATCCGAATTTCCGAGAACACGTCGTCTGCGTGCGCTGCGGCAGCCGGAATCGACAGCGCCAGGTTGCGCTCGTGCTGCTCTCCTGTGTGGCGGGAGGAGCCGACAAGCTCAGCGCGCTGTCGAATATCAGGGACATACCGCGGCAGACGGTGATCTGGAATGCCGAGACGACGAGGGCTCTCCACCAGCGTCTGGGCGCTCACCTCGGCGCGAGCTACATCGCGAGTGAGTACGTCGACCCCACGCTGAAGAGCGGGGAGAGAAAAGGTGGAGTGCTGCACGTAGACATGCAGCACACCCATTTCGAGAACGACTCCCTGGACTTCATCCTCTCCAGCGACGTGATGGAGCACGTCCCGCTGCCGCTGGACGCGCTCCGAGAGACCTACTGGATACTGAAGCCAGGTGGATGCCACATCTTCACGGCGCCCTTCTATCAGCACCGGTTCACCAACGAGACGAGGGCCGCCCTCGATGGCCAGGGGAGGGCCACCCATTTACGCAAACCCTGGTACCACGACGACCCGATACGCCCGGAGGGGGCGCTCGTATACACGATCTTCGCTCCCGAGCTGCTGTGCCAATTGGAGGAGATCGGGTTCGAGGCCCGGCTGTGCAGGCTATACGCTCCGTTTCACGGGATACTGGGCGACAATGGAATCGTCATCCTGGCCCGCAAGGTGCTCGAGCCCAGTCATCGACAAGACTGGGTCTTCCCAGGGGAGTCGTGGCCGCTTAGCGGGGTGGATGCCGAGGGGGCTGGCCATCCGCCGCCGGTCGTGAGCGGGTGACGGCGAGCTCCGCCGTCGCGGCGCCCGGAGGGGTCGGTCGTTTCATCCGATAGAGGTCTACCGGCAGATGATCGAGGAGTTCGCAGCGGCGTCCCACCCAACGGAGAGGGCCGGCTGATGCGGTCCCGCCGTCCTCGACCACGAGGCCACCGCGTATCCTCGACCGCTGGCCCAGCCCGATGATCAGCACCATCTGGCCGCTTGACAGCGCCGCTCATCTGCGGGATAGCATGGCTCCCAAGATCGGGCACCTGCCGGGTTACTGCTGCATCTGCGGAACCTTGACGCTGTTCCGCGTGGACCATCCGAACTTCCGAGAACACGTCTCTGCGTGCGGTGTGGCAGCCGGAATCGGCAGCGCCAGGCCGCCCTCGTGCTGCTCTCCTGCGTGGCGGGGGGAGCCGACAAGCTCAGCGCGCTGTCGAACATCTGGGACATACCGCGGCAGACGGTGATCTGGAATGCCGAGACGACAAGGGCTCTTCACCAGCGTCTGAGCGCCCACCGCGGCGCGAGCTACATCGCGAGCGAGTATGTCGATCCCGCGATGAAGAGCGGGGATGGGAGAGACGGTGTGCTGCATGTGCACATGCAGCACACCCATTTTGAGTCCGTCATCAACCGCTATCGGCGGCCCCTACTGAAAGATCGAGGCTAGTTACTGAGGCGATCTGCCAAAGCATACGCGCTAGGGAGGACATTACTCATCTTCAGCGCTCTGAAAAGACGGTGTTCGGCTCCGCGTAAACGTCTCACCTGCGCGGGGTGACCGGTACAGCCATCGGCCCCTCACCTCCGGCGGAAGCCGCCCGGCCGCGGACCTCCTCGTGGTACTCGGCGTCCACGTTGACCAGCCACGGGTCCTGAGTGGTGATGCCCAGTATTCGCCTTGCCGCTATGATAGCGGTCATCATAGAGTGGTCTTGGTTATTGTACTTGTGCATTCCGTTGCGCCCCACGCACCACAGATTGGGGATTGTGCCTTGCAACCAACTGCGAATCGACAGGACGTGATGTTCATACTGGTCGTCGTATACGGGATATGCCTTGACCTGTCGCACAACCGTCCCGTCCAATACGTCGGAGGTGCTGCAGAAGCCCAGGTAGCTTAGCTCCCTCGTGGCAAGTGCGACTAATTGTTGATCGGGGAGGCTCCAGAGATCGTCACCTTCAAAGCAGAAGTACTCCATGCCCACGCATGTGCGCTCACGAGTCGGTACCATGGCCGAGGACCAATTCTTGAAGTTCTGGATACGTCCGACCTTCACTGTGGGATCGTGGATGTAGATCCAGTTGTCCGGGAATAGTTTATCCCTCGACACGATTAGAGCCACAGTCAGGAAATCCCGATAGCGAAGAGCCCGCGCGGCTGCCTGGATGTCGGGCGGCGGGGCTGGTTCCAGGATCTGAACCAGCTCGGACAATGGGAGGCTCGAAATGACCGCAGTTGCAGGCCAGACAACCTGCTGACCATCGAGCCCGCAGGTAACGACGGCGCACGCTTGGCCGGCGCGGTGTCGGATCGAGACCACTCGCTGCCCCATGGCCACCGGAACGCCACGTGCGATCAAATGCTGGGTAGCTAACTCCCAGCACTGACCTGGACCGAGCCGCGGATAGCGAAAACGGTCGATGAGAGTCTTGGTAATCTCTTTGTGAGATCGGGGGGTATGGTGCCACGGGAGCGCTGCCGTGAAGACCGTCCAAAGACTGAGGCCTTTTATTCGTTGGGCGGCCCAGTCGGCTGACAGGTCAGCGGTGCTCATACCCCAAACTTTCTCTGTATACGTCTTGAAGAAGATCCGGAATAAGCGCGCCCCGAACTGGTCGGTGACCCACTGTTCAAAGGAACGCGCGGGCCGATGAGGTTTGAGCTTGACGAGCAGATAGCTAAGGCCGCAGAGGATGGCCTCCCGAGGGCCGAGGTTATGCAATGCATTCGCTGCCCGGATGGGATAGTCGAAGAAACGCCTGTTATAGAAGATTCGCGAGAGCCGATTGCACGTCAGCATCTCCGTGCCCACGATCTCGGTCCACAGTTCCTCAATCTCTTCGTTCTTGGAGAAGAAGCGGTGGCCTCCGATATCGAAACGGTAGCCTTTGTACTCCACGGTCCGTGATATCCCACCGACATATTTGGGATCCTGCTCGAGAACGCGGCTTGTCACGCCACCTTTGGATAGTTCCAACGCGGCCGAAAGGCCAGCGGGCCCTGCACCGCAAATCACGACCATGAGAGCATCCGGATCTGGTTCAAGACCCGGCGATTTGGAGTTCAATGTGTCAATCATCTGATCCGCCTTATCGGATGTGGTGCCGAGAGACGGGTCGGCCGACGTGAGACGGCTGCAGCGCGAAGGCCGACCAAGGCCTTGAGAGACCCCACCACGAACGTTAATAGTAGAGGTCGGGGAAGGTAACGTGGGATCAAGCGGGTGCGATCTCAAGAATCAACGCCAAAGGCAGCATTGGTCGGACAATGAATGAGGCACCGACCCGCACTGTGCGAACTGGTAGTGAACAGTCGATCCTGGATCTTGGAGCAGGATTTCGGATCATGGATGTCGAAGACGATCGTGACTTGCGGATTGGGCGGGTCGGAGTACGCCCCATTGCGAGACGAACGCCTTGACTTGCCGCTCGACTAGGACGAAGCGGCGCAGGTGTCGGAGATCCGTGAGATAGCTGTGCGGGCTGGTCCGCGCTTGCAGTAGTCCGATCTGTTCCAGCAGATGGCATACGCGGTCCATCCGCGGCACTGGCGTGGTTACCATTAGCTGTCCGTTGGGCTTCAGCAGGTCGTGTAGTGCGTCATTGAAGTCACCATGCTCGATCACCTCGAAGGCTAGGATGACGTCGAAAGAGTGCTGAGCGAGGCCGAGCGACCGCCAATCCTGGATGTCGCCGACGATGTCGGCAGGCGGGCGGAGGTCTATGCCGACGATGTGATAGTGTCGCTGTCGAGCCCAGCGCTCTACCCAGCCGTCGGCGCAGCCGACTTCTAGGATTCTGGCTCGTGGGGGCACGCGGTCGAAAAAGAACCGAAGCTTGCGTTCCCGAGCCAACCGGCTTACAAATGGGGAGCGCTCGTGGTGCTCTGAACTGATCGGTTCGCCCATTGGGGGATATTGTGATGCTTCTGTCAGCGGTCACGTGACGGGTCCACTCGCGGTCACGTGATGAGGTCACTTGCGGTCACCTAACCTCGATCTTTCATTCGGGGTCGATGCCCGTCCATGAGAGGGCGGGATGAGGGAGGGACGTCGTGCGTCGGGGTGTGACCGGGGCGCGGGGCGGCTTCCGGCGTCGTGCAAGGCGAGCAGGTCGGGCGTCGCCTCCTCGAGCAGATCGGCCGCCCGCGGGAAGCGCTCGCGGAGCTGCTCCACGATCCGGCCGTGCTGAGCCCAGGTCGACTGGGCGTCGGGCTGGGCGAAGGTGGAG
>Ga0182030_10007332_pt1 | contig 23036 bp, 24 predicted proteins | sample 812S3MmetaG_FD_121299 | JGI IMG/M metagenome (GOLD analysis project Ga0182030, IMG submission 121299) | Permafrost microbial communities from Stordalen Mire, Sweden - 812S3M metaG (Illumina Assembly) | ecosystem: Environmental > Terrestrial > Soil > Wetlands > Permafrost | place: Sweden...
AGCAGCGTGCGACGTCGACGTGCTGCCGTCGTGCAACTTGCTGATTCGCCGCGAAGCGTTTCTGCGCGATGCCGGTGCGAGCACGGCGTACTGGCCGGGCGAAGACACGCTCGTGTGTCTCTTCGCGACGCGCAACGGCGGGCGCATCGTCTACGATCCGGCTGCGCTTGTCTACCACCATCGACGCGCGGTCTTCGCCGCGCACTTGCGACAAGTGTGGAGTTACGGACGCTTTCGCGGCTTCTTCTTGCGCCGTTTCGGGCGCTCGCCGCGCTACGCCGCGTACGCCGTTCCGGCCGCGTTCGTACTCGCGCACGCGGGTGTGCTCGTCGCGCTTACGCGATCGCGCCTGCGCGGCCCGGCACTCGCCGCGGCCGGCACGTACGCAGCGCTCGTGGCCTGGTCGGGCCTACGCGAAGGCCGTGCCGCGCGCGCGAACCCGTGGCTCGTCGGTGCGGGCATCTATCTCAGCCACGTCGTCTATGGCTGTGCGTCGATTGTCGGATGGCTTCTCGGGGTACCGTCGGGCGACGGGTCAGCTAGGCGAAGGCGTTGACGTTCGCGCCGAGGCCGATTGTGCTGAAGAGCGTGGCGATTTGCTGCGCCTGCGCGGACTCGGTCGAGCGGAGCACGGAAATGGCGATTTGGCCACCGGTGCCGCCTGCGTTGATCCCCGCAACCGCTGCGGAAATGGCCGAGCTAGAATCCATGGCAATATTGTGCTCCGCCGGCGCCCGAAACGCAAGGGGTCGCCCGGCTCCAATGACGGCGGTCACGATCCCAGGAGTACCCCCCCCGAAACCCCGGCCGGGTGGCCGCAGTAGTTCGGGTGAAGGAGCCTACCGATGTCACTTTTCGTTCGCGTCTTTTTGACGGTGGCCGCCGGCCTGCTGGCGCTGGTCGTACTGGCGTTTCTGCTCAAGTTGCTCGTGGTGGCCGCGCTGATCGCGGCCGTCGTGTTCGCCGGTATCGTTGCCGTCGCGGCCTTCCGGCGCCGGCTGCCCGGGCGATCCGCATACCCGCTACGGAGGCTCTAGACCGGCTATGAACCTGCCTTTCGTCCTCTTCGATACGGCTGTCGGCATCCTCGCGGTGCGGTCGTTCACCGTGCTCGGGCGGCAGGCGCCGTGGACGAGCCTCGGCTGGGCAGCCACGACCGGGTATTTTGCCTCGGCGGCCTGGCGCTATGCGCACGACGGCCCGCAGCGCGATGCCTTGTTGCTCTCAGGAGCGCTGTTCGTCGTGCTGGCCGCATCGTTCATCGTTGCCGTCGTGCGCGACGAACCGCAGGCCGAGCCGCTGTTGTGGCCCTCGCGCGTCGGCCTTACGCGAGCGCAGAAGAAGCAGCGCTAAACCGGCGGAAAAACACATCGAGGACGGCGGCCGAAACTCCAGCCGCCGCCGCGGCCTCCCGCAGGGCGCCGAGATCGGGCTGCACCCGAACGATCAGCGCTTCGCCCGGCGCGGTTAACGTCACCCGGTCGGCTGCCGCCGGCACGATCGCCGTCTCCCAGGGACGCAGCACCGTGGCGACGCTACCCGTTGCCAGCGCGAGCTCCGTGCCCATCGCCATGACCGCCATCGGCCGGCCGCCGGTAGCCAACGCCGCTCCGGCCTGCGCAACCCGGATGCGCTCGACCGCGAAGCGGCGGTCGGCGATCGCGACGGTTCGTTCGATGCCGCCGTCCACGAAGACGATCGGCGTGACGGCGCCCGGCATGGTCGCGCGAAAATCGAGCACGTCGGCGGCCTTGGCCACGTGCAGTTCGCGCGGTTTGCCGTCGGCACCGACACGATTCCAATCGAAGATGCGGTAGGTCAGGTCGCTGGCCTGCTGCGTTTCGAAGAGCTGAATACCGGCGCCGATCGCATGGAGCGTGCCGGCCGGTAAGTAGTAAGCTTCGCCCGGCGCGACCGGAACGCGGCGCAAGATCTCGCCCAGCGTGCCGTCGGCAACGCGACGCTCGTATTCATCGCGATCGGTATCGCGCGTCCAGCCCAACACCAGTTCGGCGCCGGGTTCGGCTGCGAGAATGTACCAGCACTCCGTCTTGCCGACGGGCTGGTGTTCGACGCGCTGCGCGTAGGCATCGTCGGGATGCACTTGCACCGAGAGCGCGGCCTTTGCGTCGATGATTTTAGTGAGCACCGGAAAGCGCTCGGCCGGATCGATCGGGCCGGTAAGATCGTGGCCCAGTTGCGCGCGTACCGCGGCCAGCGTTTCGCCGGCGAAGTTGCCGCCGATAATTGCGTTGTCGTCCCAACACTCCCACGATTCGCCGAGCAGTGCCGTGGGATCGCCGGGTTTACCGTAACGTTTCACCAAAGCGTTCCCGCCCCAAATGGCGGCAGACAATTTGGGAGCGAGGACGAGTGGTGCGGTCCGCGAGGTGGTAATCACCCCGGCACGGTTAGGGACTTTCGGCCCCAATTCCGCCGTGCAGTTGCGACTCCATCTGCGATTCGCAGACCGGATGACCGCAGGCGCAACGAATGTTGGCGGGATCGCGGCCCTCGGGCGAATCGCAATACGCGCTACAGGTCGCCTCGGCGAGTGGAATCTCGCACAGGCAAGCCAGGTTGTCGCAGCGCTTGCGCTCGCCTTCGGTTTCCGCCATCAACTAACGATTCGCGTGGTGTTGTCGCTACGATTGCCGGCGGCAATGATGCCGATGATCGCGATCACGACGATCGCTCCGACGACGATCCAGAGCCACGGCACGGTGCTCGTCGTGGTGGTCGTTGAGCTACTGGCATTGGGCGCGGTCATCGTATTGCCGCCGGTCGTGGAACCGCTCGTCGCGGGCCCGGTGGTCGTCGTCGTGGTCGAGCCGGACGTGGTACCGGCGGATTGCGCGAACGTCATCGCGGGTGCAACGAGCAGGAACAGCGCTAGCAGCATGAGGCTCAGTCGAAAGATCGGACGCATGTGGTTTCTCCCCTTGAATCAGTCAATGTAGGGGGACCTTGCCCAGGAAAACTGGTTCTGAAAACATCGTGCCTTGGACATGACGCTGCTCGCGACGTTCGTTGCGCTGCGGGCCGAGCCGGATGTGCGCGCGATCGTGTTTACCGGTGCCGGCGCCGGTCTCGGGCTTGCGCTCGCTTGCGATTTTCGTATCGTCGGCTATGCGAACGCGCTCGAAACCGCTAGCGCTATTGGTGCGGCAGCGTTTCCCAAACGCCGTTGTGATCGATCACGATGCGAATGTCGCTCGCGTTAAAGCCGTTGTGATCGGCCGCCGTGAACTTGTACGTTCCGGTCGTTCCGGTGTAGGGCTTCATCGATTCGAACGTCGCGGCGAGTTTGTCAGCATCGGTGGTCTTCGCCGTGTTAAGCACCCACGCAGTCAGGTGAACCGCATCCCAGGCGAACGAGGCGAAGTTGTTCGCGCCGGCATTGTAGGCCGCGCGATACGCCGCAAGGAGCTTCTTCTGCCGCGCGTTCGGGTACGTGCGATCGAGATCCATATCGGCATATACGCCGTCGCCGTCTTTACCGGTGACCTTGAGAAAGTTGTCCGAAACGATGCCGGTCGTCCCGATCAGATGCGCCTTGAGGCCAAACTGGTGCACCTGCCGCACGAGGATTCCCGCCGACGGCGCGGCGGTGTAGATCAGGATCGTGTCCGCGCCGCTGGCTTTTGCCTTCTGCAATTGCGGCGTGACATCGGTCGCGGCGACTGCGTAGGCTTCCTCGTCGACGATCGGCACGTTTTGCGCCTTCGCCTCGGCCTCGGCGACGAGCGTGCCTTGCGTGCCGTAGAGTTGATCGTCGTGCAACACGGCAAGCTTCGTCGTGTGCAGCGTGTTCTTCATGAACGTGAAGAGCTTCGTCACTTCGAGTTCGTTGTGCGGTGTCGCCTCGAACGTATACTTGCGAATGCCGCTCTTCGTCTGCCAGATGCTCAGCGTCGGCGTCATGTAGACCTGCAGCACTTTTGCGTCGTTGGCAACGCGCGCGATCGCCTCACTCGTCGGCGAGATGGAACCGCCGATGATCGCTGCGACCTTTTGCCCCACCAGTTGCGTGGCTAACTGTTGCGCGGTGTCGGCCTTGCTTTCGTCGTCGAGAATTTGGACTTGCAGCGGATGGCCGTTGATCCCACCCGCGGCGTTGACGTCGGCGACCGCGATCTGGATCGCGTTGCGTTCGGGCTCGCCGAGCGGCGCGTAGGGTCCGGTGATCGAGAGAATCGCGCCGATCATCACCGGTGTCCCCGACGGCTTCGCAGCGGCGCCCGCCGTACCGGTGAAGAGCGCGATGAACAACGCGCAACAAGCCAGAGAACGCAACGAACGCATAGACAAAAACCCCTTAGCACACAGGAAAAAAGTTCGCACCTCCGGATTCTAGGCCAGCTATGTTCCAACTCCTTGTCGCGGGCCTAACCGTCGGCAGCGGTTACGCGCTCGTGGCCCTGGGGATTCACATCACCCTGCGGGCTACCCGCATCGTCAATTTCGCGCAAGGCGAGTTCACGATCATCGGTGGTCTGCTCGCGCTGACGTTCGTCCAGCTCTTCCACGCGAACTCGTGGTTTGCGCTGGCCGGTGCAACCGTGGCGGGCTTCGCACTGGGGCTCATCTTCGAGCGGCTCGTCCTGCGGCCGGCGGCGCGGTCGGGCGAGATTCCGCTGACCATCGCGACCTTAGGGACCGGCTTCATCCTGCTCTACGGGCATGCGCTGATCCCGGGCTGGGGAAGTTTGCCGCAACCGCTGCCCTCGTTTAGCGGCGAAGCCTCGGACGCCATCAACGTCGGCGGAGTAACGATCCAGGTCCAGTCGATGTGGGTCCTCGGACTGCTGTTCGCCGCGCTCGCCGTCCTCTATATCTTCTTCGAGCGCACCTACTATGGAAAAGCGATCCGGGCGGCGGCCAACAACCCGACCGGCGCCAAGCTCGTCGGGATCGACGTGACCAACGCCCGCGCCATCAGCGTCGGGCTCTCGATCGCACTTGCGGCGTATGGCGGCACGATCATCGGCCCGATCACGCTCGTCGGCGGCGCCGGCGGCACGGCGATCGCTATCAAGGGGTTCGTCGGCGCGATCGTCGGCGGCCTCGAGTCGCCGGTCGGCTGCGTCGTGGGCGGGCTGCTGGTCGGCGTAATTGAGAAGCTGATTCAAGGCCTCCCCGGCGTCCAGTACGGCCTCTCCGACCCGATCGTCTACTCGCTGCTCTTGATCGGACTGCTATTGCGGCCGCAAGGCCTCTTCGGCGCGCGCAGCGCGGTGCGCGATTGATCGCGCGGTTACGCGCCGACTCGCGCACGCTGCCGATCCTGACGCTCATCGTTATCGTTTTCGGGATCATCGCCGCGGGGAACCCGACGTTTGCGCAGGCCGGCACGTATGCGGCGATCTTTGCGATCGCGGCGATCGGGCTATCGCTGCTGATGGGCAACGTCAACCAGATTTCGCTGGGCCAGGCGGGCTTCTTCGGCATCGGTGCGTATGCCGTCGCCTCGCTGACGACGAACTGGAATTTGCCGGCGTGGCTGTCGTGGCCGCTCGCGACGCTTATCGGTATCGTCGTCGCGACGCTGGTGGGCTTGGGGCTCGGTTTCATCGCGCTGCGCTTTCGCGGCCACTACCTCGCGATGGCGACGCTCGCGTTCGGTTTGATCTGCGTCGGCATCTTTCACGAAACGAAGTTTTTGGGCGGCGCGATCGGCATCGAGGACATTCCGTATCCGCGTTTCGGGCCGCTCACGATTTCCGGCTATCCGGCTTACTGGTTCGCGTGGATCCTTGCGCTTGGCGCGGCACTGCTGACGCTCAACTTGTTGCGCGGCCGTTCGGGACGCGCGTTCGAGGCGATTCGCAACGACGAACTCGCCGCCGAAGTGCTGGGCGTTCCGACCCGCCGCTATAAAATCTTTGCGTTCGCTTACGCCGGCGCGCTCGCGGGTCTCGGCGGCAGCATCTACGCTGCGTTTCTCGGCATCGTCGTTCCGGACGCCGTCAGCGTGCCGCTCTCGATCAGCTTGCTGCTGATGGTCGTGCTCGGCGGAAGCGGCGGCGTCTCGGGCGCGTTGATCGGCGCGGCGCTGATCGGCTTTCTCGACATCAGCGGACACCAATTCGAGAACACGCGCGAGGTCGCGTACGGCCTGCTCGTCATCATCGTCGTCATCATGGCCCCGGGCGGCGCATTCGGCATCATCCGCTCGCGTTTTAAGGCGTCGTCGGCAGCGGCACTCCCCACGTGTCATCCCGAGCTTGTCGAGGGACAGCCGCAATCGCACCCCACCACCGCAACGCCCCGCACAATCACAATGCCCGATACTTCCGCCGCACCGCTCGCCGTCTCGCACGTTACCAAACGCTTCGGCGGACTCCTCGCCGTGAACGACGTCAGCTTCGAGCTGACGCGCGGCACGCTGACGTCCCTCATCGGCCCCAACGGCGCGGGCAAGACGACGCTGTTCAACGCGATCAGCGGCATCGGTCGCGTCTCGGAGGGGCGAGTCGAAATCGCCGGCGTCGACGTCACCGGCCTGCAACCGCATCGCATCGCCGCGCTCGGCGTCGGGCGGACGTTTCAAAATGCGCGGCTCTTCGGCGAAATGACGGTCCTCGAGAACGTCGTAGCGGGCGCCTTTCGCACCGAACGCACCTCGTTTGCCGCGGACTTGTTCGCGCTGCCGTCGTCGCGGCGTTCCGAACGCGAGGCGACCGAGCGCGCGCGCGAAACGCTCGCGCGGCTTGGCCTCGAATCGCTCGCATCCACACTCGCGCGTGATCTCGCCTTCGGCGACCGGCGCCGGGTTGAACTCGCGCGGGCGACGGCCTCGGATCCGTGGCTTTTGTTAGTCGACGAACCCGCGGCCGGACTCAATGCGAGCGAACGCGCCGCGCTGACCGCCGACTTGCTGAAGTTGCGCGACGCGGGGATGACGCTGCTGCTGATCGAGCACGACATGCGCCTCGTCATGTCGATCAGCGAACGCGTGATGGTGTTGAAATTCGGCACGATGATCGCCGACGGAAAAGCCGACGCCGTGCGCAACGACCCGGGCGTCGTTGCTGCCTATCTGGGCACGGCCGGCTAATATGTTGCTCGAGGTTCGCGATCTGCACGCCGGCTACGGCGAACTTGACGTCTTGCGCGGAATCACGCTTACCGTCGATGCGGGCGAGATGGTCGCAGTGCTCGGCCCCAACGGCGCCGGCAAATCGACGTTGCTGCGCACGATATCGCGCATCGATACCAACGCGCGCTCCGGTTCGATCGTCTTCAACGGCCACGACCTCCTCCGCGCCTCGACCGTGCAGGGGGTTCGTTACGGTTGTTTGCACGTGCCCGAAGGCCGGCAACTCTTCACCGAACTCTCGGTCGACGACAACATTCGCCTGGGCGCGTTCACCGTCGACCGCAAGAATATCGATGCCGAGGTGGCCGCCGTGTACGCACGCTTCCCGGCGCTGGCCGGACGCAAATCACAAACGGCGTTCTCGCTCTCGGGCGGCGAGCAGCAGATGCTCGCCATCGGCCGCGCGCTGATGGCCAAACCCAGGATGTTGATGCTCGACGAACCAAGCACCGGGCTAGCCCCGCAAATCGTCGAGCAGATCTTCGGGATTCTGGCCGACCTCAAACGGGGCGGGACGGCCGTGCTGATCGTGGAGCAGAACGCCTACCTCACGCTCCAGCATGCCGACCGCGCCTACGTCTTGGAAAACGGTGAGATCGCGCTGAGCGGAACGGCGGCCGAGCTCAACGCCGATCCGCGCGTGCGGGCAATCTACCTGGGTGGTTCAGCAGACGAAGGATAGCGACGCGCGATGTACCTCAAAGACACGAACGAGAGCCTGACCCGGATCGGGCCGGGAACGCCGATGAGCGACTTGATGCGCCGTTTCTGGATCCCCGCGCTGCTCGAGCGCGAGGTGACTGAGCCGAGCGGCGAGCGGATCGAGTTTCGGTTGTTCGGCGAGGACCTCGTCGTCGGGTCCGATGCGCAAGGGCGCGTTAAGCTCGCATCCTATCCCACACTTGTGCGCGCCGGTGTGGTGTGGACGTACATGGGACCGAACGAATTCACCCCGCAGTTGCCCGACTTTGCGTGGTCGGCGCTACCGCAATCGCGACGCTACGCGCGCAAACGCATCGAAGCGTGCAACTGGGCACAAGGCGTCGAAGACGCGATCGTCGCCGCGACGGATTCGATCTTCTTACCGCCGTTCTACATCATGACGCCGAATGACGGTCACGCCTGGGTACCGATCGACGACACGCATACGTGTGTCTGGTCGTTCGGCGCAAACCCGCACCGCGGACCGGTCGCCGATAACGCGATTGCGGAGTTTCACCACATGATGGTCGGCTTAGCGCGCGAAAACGCACGCGGTCACGCGCCCGAAGCCGCCTCACACGGCGAATGGTACGCCGCACCGCCGTTTCAGGCTAGCCTGTAATAATTTCGGCTTCGAAACCGCGCGCGGCGATGTTGGCAAGAATCTGCTCGATATCTTCGGGCCGCTGAAGCTCGCAGGTCAGATCGAGCTGCGCGTATTTTGCCGGCACGCTGCCGAACAGCCGGTGGTGCAAGACGTCGAGCACGTTGGCGTTCGCGTCGTTGACGGCCGTCGCAATCGCAACGAGTCCGCCCGGCTTGTCGACCATCAGCACGCGAATTTGCACGACGCGGCCGGCCCGCATGCGCGAGCGCACGATCACCGACGCCAGCATGCCCAGATCGATGTTGCCGCCACAGAGCAGCGTGCCGACGCGCTTACCGCGGAAGCGTTCGACGTTGCTGCGTATCGCCGCAACGCCGGCAGCGCCCGCACCTTCGGTGACCAATTTTTCGTCTTCGAGCAGAAACGCGATCGCCGATTCGATGGCGGGTTCGGAAACGAGCAGCACGTCGCGCACGACGTCGCGCACGATCGAGAGCGGTATCCGGCCGGTCTTCTCGACCGCGATGCCCTCGGCGATCGTCACGCCGCCGACGATCGTGGTTTCGCCCTTTAGCTCGGCGTACAGCGACGGATAGAACTCGGCCTCGACGCCGATCACTTCGGCCTTCGAGCCGAACAGATCGACCGCCAGCACGGCCCCGGCAATCAAGCCGCCCCCGCCGACCGGAACGACGATCGCGTCCAGATCGGTATGCGCGTCCTCGAGTAGTTCGAGCGTCGCGGTCGCCTGGCCGGCGATCACGTTGAGATCATCATAGGGGTGGATCAAGGTAACGCCGGTACGCTCCACCTGGGTGTGGACGTAGGCCGACGATTGCTCGAACGTCGCGCCGTGCAGCACCACCTCGGCGCCGTAGTCGCGCGTCCTCCGTACCTTGAGAAACGGAGTGCCGTCGGGCATGACGACCGTCGCCTTGATCCCGAGGCGCGCCGCATGGTAGGCCACGCCTTGGGCGTGATTTCCGGCCGACATCGTGATCACGCCGCGCCGGCGCTGCTCGTCGGTCAGGAGCAAGAGGGCGTTGAGCGCGCCGCGCTCCTTGAACGAGCCGGTGACTTGGCGCGTCTCGATCTTCGCGAAGACATCGCCGGAAATGAGCTGCGAGAGCGTGCGCGAGCGATCGGTGGGCGTCCGCAGAACGCCGCCACGCAGCCGCTCGACGGCAGCCAGCACGGCGCTTCGCAGTTCGCTATTGGTCGAAATCACCGGGCCTGCTTCGGTTTTTAGCTGAAGTCTGCCTCGGTCGAGCCGGCTGCAAAAAACCGGCCCTTCTTGGCCCCATCGCGAAGGGTGTTGCAGACGTATGCGACAGGCTGCAGAAGAGTCGTCCTCCGATAAACGCGACGGGCTGCCGCTGACACTCGTCGATCTTCTGCGCGCGGCTCTCGGCGGGCCCGACCGGCCGCTGCTTTACGAGCGCGACTGCGAAGGACGTTGGAACGCGCTCGGTATTCTCGAGGTGCTGGCAAGAGCAACGGCAATTGCCGCAACACTGCGCGACCGCGGTGTCGCGACGGGCGATCGCGTCGCGCTGATGTCGCCCAATCGCGTTGACTGGATCCTCGCCAACCTCGGCATTCTCTTTGCCGGCGGCGTGACGGTCCCGATTTACGCGACGCAAGCACTCGACCAAGTCTCCTACATCCTCGCCGACTCCGGCGCGCGGGAACTGTTCGTCGACACGCCCGCGGTCGCGGAGCGGCTACGCATCGGCGGAGTCACGCTCGAACCGATCGTTTTCGATGCGCCGCCGGACGAACGCAATTCGCTCGCGTCGATCATCGCGCACGGCCGCGGACGCAACGTGCCCGGCGCGGTAGTCACACCCGGCGATCTTGCGGTACTGATCTACACTTCCGGAACGACCGGCCTGCCGAAGGGCGTGATGCTCTCGCACGGCAACGTCACGTCCAACGCGTGCGCCGCGTTCGATCTGATTTCCGATATCATCCGGCCGGGCGATCCGGTGCTCTCGGTGTTGCCGTTCGCGCACATCTATGAGAACACGAACATGTTCGGTTACTTCCGGCGCGGTGCAGCGGTTTATGTCAACCGCCGGATTGAAACGCTACTCGAGGATCTGCGCGCCGTCCGGCCGGTCGCCGTGTTCGTCGTCCCTCGCATCTTCGAACGCACGTATGCGGGGATCGTTGCGAAATCGCGCGCGGCCGGCGGTGCTAAAGCGAAGCTCGTTCCGTGGGCGCTGGCGATCGGGCGGCGCTACAAGCGCGCGGAGCTCGAGCACGCAGCGATCGGGCCGCGCTTGCGCGTCGAGTTCGCGCTCGCGCACGCGCTGGTGCTAAGCAAGATTCGCGCGCAGTTGGGCTGCGACCGGTTGCGCCTCTTCGTCAGCGGCAGTGCGTCGCTGCATCCCGACATCGGCTTGAGCTTCGCCGCCGCCGATATGCCGATCATGGAAGGCTACGGCCTCACCGAATGTTCGCCCGTCGTCACCGTCAATCGCCCCGGCGCCGGCAGACTCGGCACGGTCGGCCGGCCGATTCCCAACGTCGAAGTACGCCTCGCCGCGGATGGCGAGGTGCTCGTGCGTGGACCGAACGTGATGCAAGGCTACTACAACAAGCCCGACGAGACTGCCGCCATGATCCGCGACGGCTGGCTCGCAACCGGCGACGTCGGCACGTTGGATGCCGACGGCTACCTGCGCATCGTCGACCGTAAAAAGGAAATCTTCAAGACGAGCGGCGGCAAATACGTCTCGCCGGCCCGCGTCGAGGCCGCCGTCGGCCGCTCGGCGTTCATCGCGCAAGTGACGGTCTTCGGCAGCGGAATGCCGCACCCGGCGGCGCTGGTCTCGCCGAACTGGGCGGCGCTGCGCAGCCGCATGGGGATCGCCGCGGACATTCCTGCCGCGGAACTCGCATTGCGCCACGACGTGCGCCGCTTCGTCGCGTCCGAATGCGCACGTAAAACCGCCGACCTTGCCGCGTTCGAACAGATTCGCTGGGCCGGCGTGTTGCCGCGCGACCTGACGATTGAGGACGGCGAGCTCACGCCGACGCTGAAGGTGAAGCGGCGTGTCGTCGAAGCGCGCTACGCCTCGCTGATCGTCGAGTTCGAGGAAACGCTCAACCCGTGATCCGGACGGGCAGCGAGGTCAGCCCGCGCAAGGCGTTGTTGAGCAGGCGTTTCGGCGCGCCGTTCGGTTCGATCGTCTTGATCCGCCGCGCCATTGCGGTGAGGAGCACTTCCGCTTCGAGCCGCGCGAGCATCGCGCCGACACAGAAGTGAATGCCGGCGCCAAACGCCACGTTTTTCGAGGCGCGGCGCGTGATGTCGAAGCGGTCGGGATCCGTCCAAGCGCGCGGATCGCGATTCGCCGCTCCGAAGAATGCCAGCACCTTTTCCTCCGGACCCAGCGTGATGCCGCCGACCGTGACCTCGCGCGTCGTCGTGCGAAAAAATGCCGTCACCGGCGACTCGAAGCGCAGAGCTTCCTCGAAGGCCGCGCGCGCGAGCGCCGGGTTCGCGTGCAGTAGCGCCCACTGATCGGGATGGTTCACAAAACAATAAAGTGCGTTACCGATCCCCTGAACCGTCGTGTCGAGTCCGGCCGAGAGGAGCGAACGCACCAAGAGCGCCGCTTCGTCCCCATCGATCTCACCACGATCGACCGACGTGTAGACGTCGGCGCCGAGGCCGCCCGGCGCGAGCGCATCGCGGCGGCACTGCGCGAGGATCCAGGGACCGACGCGCGCCGCGTCTTTCATCGCGGAGAGAAAGAGCGCGCCGTCGGGCGGGCCGTCCGCGTTGAAGACCGCGTTACCGTAGGGTGCGAGGTTTTCGCGGCCGTCCTTCGTCAGTCCGACTGCGTCGGGGAAGACTTCGAGCGGAAAGGCGTTGGCGCAATCCGTCATCGCGTCGAACCGTCCGCGCTCGACCAGTTGCTGAACGAGGACCGTAGCGCGGAGTTCGAACGTCTCGCGCATCCGGCGCAACGCTGTGCTCGATAGCACCCGCGAAAGCACGGCGCGCGTGCGCGTGTGCAACGGCGGATCGGCTTCGAGGATCAAACTCGGCGGCCGCCACGGCTTCTCCGTGTGGAAGTTCCCAAACCCGACGCCGGCGCTCGAACAGTAGGTTTCCCAATCGTTGAGCATCGCGTAAACGTCAACGTGACGCGCCATCGCCCAGACGCCATACTTCTCGAGCCGCACGACTGCCCCCAGATCGCGGAGTTCAGCGTGCATGGCATACGGATCGAGGATCAGTTCATCGCAAAACGGGTCGAGGTGCGAAACGGGCGGTCCGGTCTGCGCGGCGGTCGTCATGGCAGCGACTTATAACGAGGCGACCGCGTAGCCTGCGGACGCGATCTCCGTACACAGGCCAAACCACGGGCAGCCGGTGCACGCGCCCCGGATCGTTCCGGCAGCAAACTGCTCGCGCAGCGCGGCGATCGCCGCGCGGTCCATTTCCAGCGGCCGCGCGCCCGAGAGCGGCGGATCGGCCTCCGCCAGTTGGCGTAGCGCTTCGCGATCGCGCCGGCGCACCGAGGGCTCGTGACAGTGCGTGTCGTCCGTGCCCTCCAGCGGTGCGCAGATGTCGTCGGGTCCGTCAACGAGCTCGACCGGTTCACCGGCACCGATGCGCGCGACGATGCCGGCCAGGTTCGCGACGAACGCCGGCGAGTATCCCTCGCCGGCGAAGGTGAGGATGCAGAGGAGATGGTGCGCGCGCAGACGGACGATACCGCATGTCTTCAACAACAAACGGGAGCCTCCCGGGATTGATGATGGACTGCCCGCTGCTGGTGTCGAGCATTCTCGCCCATGCCGTGAAGAACCATCCGCGCCGCGGCGTCGTCTCGCGCGACGGCGCGGAGATGGTGCGCTTTACGTATGCCGCATTCGGCGAGCGCGTCGCACGGTTAGCCAACGCATTGCAGCGGCTCGGCATCCGGCCCGGCGATCGCGTGGCGAGCTTCGGCTGGAATTCGCACCGCCACCTCGAGTTGTACTTCGCCGTGCCGGGGATGGGCGCGGTGCTTCATACCGTCAACATCCGCCTCTTCCCCGAACAAATCGCCGGGACGATCGCGCACGCCGCCGACCGGGTCGTCTTCGTCGACGGCTCGCTCGTCGGCGCGGTGCGGGCGGCCATCGGGACCGATCCGGCGCTGGGCGAATGCCGCTTCGTCATCATGGGTGCGGCCGACGCCACGCTGCCCAATGCGGTCGACTACGAGTCGCTCATCGCCGACGAACCACCGGCGTTCGCGTGGCCCCGGCTCGATGAGAACAGCGCCGCGATCATGTGCTTCACCTCGGCGACAACCGGCGATCCGAAGGCGATCCTGTTCTCGCACCGCTCGACATTTCTGCACGCCCTCGCGACCGCGGCGGCCGACGTCTTCGCGCTGGCCGAGCGCGACGTCGTCTTACCGATCGTCCCCATGTTCCACGTCAACGCGTGGGGTCTGCCGTTCGTCTGCCCGCTGGTCGGCGCGTCACTCGTCATGCCCGGCGCGCGGCTCGATGCGGCCGGACTCATCGAGTTGGTGGAGGGCGAGGGCGTCACGTTTTCGGCCGGCGTGCCGACGGTGTGGTTCGCCTTGCGCGATGCGCTGCGCGCTCGCGGCGCGGGCTTACCGACTCTCGAGCGCGTCATCATCGGCGGCTCAGCGGTCCCGCCCGCGCTCTTCGACGATCTCGAAGAATTGGGCACGCGCGTGGTCCACGCGTGGGGCATGACGGAGATGAGCCCGATCGGAACGGTGAGTACCGTTACCGCCGAACTCGCCGCTGCATCGCCCGGCGTGCGGCGGCGCGCGCGCCTCAAGCAAGGGCCATTTTCTGTAATCGTAGACTGGAAAATTCTCGATGACGACGGCAACGCCGTTGCGGCCGACGGTGTATCGCGCGGCGAATTATGGGTGCGCGGACCGGCCGTAGCCGCTGCCTATTACAACAACGAAACGGCCAGCGCGGCGGCGTTTGTCGACGGCTGGTTCCGCACCGGCGACATCGTGACGGTCGACGATTTCGGCTTCATGGAGATCGTCGACCGCTCCAAAGATCTGGTCAAATCCGGCGGCGAGTGGATCAGCTCGGTCGAAGTTGAGAACGCGCTGATGGGGCACTCAGCGGTACGTGAAGCGTGTGTGTTCGGCGTCACGCATGCCCGCTGGATCGAACGGCCGATCGCCGCCGTCGTCGTGCGCGAGGGCACCGCCGCGAGTGAAGACGAGCTGCGCGCGTGGCTCGGCGAACGCATCGCAAAATGGTGGATTCCGGATCGCGTGGTGTTCCTCGACGCCATCCCGCGGACCGGCGTCGGCAAGTTTTTAAAGCGTGAGCTGCGCGAACGTTACGCCGATTTGCTGACCTCCGGCGGGGATGTTGTTGCACAAAATCCTTCTGAGTGATATAACGTATGCAACACTAGCCGGCGGATGCCCGCACGGCCCCGTCGGTAGCACCACTCGCGCAAGCGTTTGGAGAGAGGACTATCGAAACGATGGCAGTTCGAAAGAAAGCCACGCGTAAGAAGTCGACTTCAGCTAAGAAGACCACCAGCAAGAAGAAGTCGACACGCAAGGCGTCACCCCGCAAGAAGACGGTCCGCAAGGCCGCCAAGAAAAAGTCGTCGCGCAAGAAAGCCACCAAAAAGAAGACCACGCGCAAGAAGACGGCTAAGAAAACCGCTAAGAAAAAGACCGCTCGGAAGAAGTCCGCGCGCAAGAAGACGGGGGCCAAGAAGGTCGTCCGTAAGACCGCCCGCCGGAAGAAATCCGCTCCCCGCCGTAAAAAAGCGGCCGCGGCCTAACACTAACCACGGAGGCTACGGGCGAGTCGCTAACACCGGCTCGCTCCTTTTTTTTAATATATGTATCTTGATGGATTTCCTGAATTAGCCTATTCGCGGCTCGTCCGCAAACGGGCGCGCGGCGTCCCGATTCGCGACGGCGGCCGCGCTGTCGCCATCGCCTGGATGGCCGACGGCACGATCGATACGGCCGACACGATGGTGCGCTTCGATGTCACCGCCGGCGAGAAAGCACCGCGTCGCATGGCCGATGCCTTCCAGCAGACGAACGCTGCGGCTATCCGTTTTTTCGGCGGTGACGACGTCGTCCGGGGAGCCCTCAAGGGCCTCGAACTCGCCATCGAGGTCGACGGCGCCGCTTTCGTTTTCCGCCATGCGCCGCCGTTGCCGTTCAAGGTCACGCTGCGCGAAGGCTCCATGCGCGACTCCCTCGTCCTTGGCGAAATGGCCCGAGAACAATCCGCCGCCTTCGACGATCCAAAGATTCTGATCGCCGAGATCGGCCACGAAGCCGTCGGCGTCGCCATCACCGATGCGATCGACAAGAACTGGTCGGAGCTGCGGATCGCAGTCCACCAACCGCATCGCGGGAACGGCTACGGCGCGGCGATCGCCGCCAGCGCCGCCGACCGGCTCGTTGCCAGCGAAGGGCGGCTGGTTTGCGCCGGCATCCACGGGCTCGACGAACGCAGCCGCCTCTCGCTCGAGCGCGGCGGCTTCCGGCTCGTCGACTACTACTTCACCGGACGACGCGCCCTCCGCTAGAAGATTCGCTTCACTGTCAGTCCGCTAAAAGGCGAGACTCCGCGAGGTCGATGTCGTATTGCATGCGGCGGAAGATCTCGTCGCCGATCTCGCCGGCGTGGCGCAGGTCGTCGAGCGCGACGCGTTCGGCGTCGATCGTTGCGCGGATCAGCTGGCGTTCGAGATCGTGCTGGGCGATGTCGCCGTCGCCCACCGAGCCGTCTACGTGGGCGGTGAAATGAGCGACATGCTCCTCATATTTTGCTCGCAGACGTCCCGCGACTTCCCAGTGCGCGGTCGTTTGGAACGTCGGCTCCAAGACGACCAGCGCCTGGATCGCCGCCTGAGCGACGCGCACCCGCGCCATCGCCCGCGGCGTATCTCCGACGTCGGCGTCAACGACGTTGAACCGGCGGATGATCCACGGTAACGTGAGCCCCTGCCCGAGCAGCGTTACCAAAATCACGACAAACGTGATGAACAGGATCAAGTCACGAGCCGGAAACGGCGCGCCCCCCGACACGTAATCGGGCATCGATAGCGCGGCCGCGAGCGAGACGATACCGCGCATTCCGGCCCAACCCGCGACGAACGACCAGGCGGGCGGCAGAGCGCCCTCATGCTCTTCGGCACGATGGTCGAACATCAGTCGCAGGCGCGACCCGCCGAGCACCCAGATCAGACGCACCGCGATTACGGTGCCGGCGATGGCGAGCGCGTACTGTGCCAGCGTCGCTGCCGGAAAGATCGCCAGTTCGGCAAAGATCGAGCGCAACTGCAGTCCGAGAATGATAAACAGCGCGCCGTTGAACACGAAGAACATCGTGTTCCACACGCTGCGGCCGATCAGCCGCGCCTCGGGCGTATACATGCCGCCGCCCTTGCGGCTCAGATACATCCCGCCGGCCGCGGCCGCCAGCACACCCGATGCGCCGAGGCGATCGGCTGCGAGATACACCAGAAACGGCGTGATCAGCGTGATGGTTACCGCGATGACGTCGTCGGTGAGATTGCGCTCGTAGAGAAAACGCGTCACACGATGACCGATGATACCGCCGACGATGCCGACCGCGATGCCGACGAGGGCCACGTAGACGAACTGGCCCAGCGCCGCACCGAGCGAAAACGATCCGACGATCACCGACGCGATGGCGAACTTATAAAGTACGAGCCCCGTCGCGTCGTTGATGAGACTCTCGCCGCCCAAGATCGTCTGAAGCCGGCGCGGCATCCCTGTCTCTTCGGCGATCGCATCGGTGGCCACGGTGTCGGTCGGTGAGAGAATCGCGCCGAGCACGAACCCGACATCCAGCGGCAAGCCGATCACCCAGTGGGCGACAAATGCGACGCTTACCGAAGTCACGACGACCAGGCCCGTTGCGAGCAGCGTAATCGGCTTGAGATAGCGTTTGAACTGACGGAAATCGGTGACGTATGCATCGCCGAAGATCAGCGGCGGCAAGAACACGAGGAACACCAGGTCCGGCGCGAGCTTGATCACCGGCATCCCCGGCACGAACGCGAGCGCAATCCCGCCGAGCAAGAACACGATCGGGTAGGGCTGACGGGACCATTTCGCCACGACGGCGAGGACGGCAATCATCGCCAGAATCAGAAAGATGTGCAGTTCGTTCATCGCTCAGGTGGCCTTTATATCGCGCGCACTTTTGGATGCGCGAAGAATGTCCAGCAGCCCATGAGCGTGCACAGCACACCTGCGCCGATGAACACCGAGCGCAAATCGGTAAAGCGGGCGATGGTGCCGATCACCAATGCACCGCCCGGAACCAGACCGAGCAAGATCATCGAGTAGACCGAGACCACCCGGCCGCGCATATCGTCCGGTGCCAGCGTTTGCACGAGTACGTTCGACGAACCGATATAACTCTGGGTTCCGAGGCCGATCATGCACAGGATGATTGCCGCGAACGCAACCGAGTCGGTCAGGCCCAGCGCCGTAACGCCGAGCGACGCCATCAATCCCGAGACAAACCAAACCTTGGCCCGCTTGCGCATGTTAGCCGCCGCGATCAGCAGGGCACCCGCCACCGCACCGATACCGGTCGCGGCCATGAGCCAGCCATATCCACCAGGGCCGGTGTGCAGCACGTGGACCGCATACGCGGGCAATAAGAAACTGTACGAACGCACCGACAACGCCGTGACGATCAACATTAAGTAAATCCAGCGCAGCACCGAGTGTCCGTAGATGAACCGGACGCCTTCGATGATCGCGGCGCCGAACGACGTGCGGGCTTTCGAACTTGCCGGGGATGGTTTCATAAAGATAATCGCAAAAACCACGGCAAATTTTACGACGGCATTGAGGATCATGCACGGTGCGATGCCGGCCGCCTGAATCAAGAGCCCCGCCATCGGCGGACCCATGACGCTGGGTGCGTTGAACGCGAACGAGTTCAGTCCGATCGCGTTACTGATCAGTTCGCGCGGCACCAATATCGACACCCAGCTCTGACGTGCGGGTGCGTCGAACGACTGCGTGGCTGCCTGAAGGCCGCTTATGATGAGGATGATCGGCAGTGAGGCATGATCCGTCTCCAGCGCGGCGGCCAGAAGCACGGCGAGAATCGCCGTCATGATGTTCGTGCTTAGCAAGATCGGCCGGCGCGGATAACGATCGGCGATGACACCCGCAAAGGGCGAGGCGATCAGGACCGGTATCATGCGCGACGCTCCGAGCAGCCCGATGTAGAACGATCCGATCCCGGCGTTCGGTGCGAGTGTCGCGACGTAATAGCCCAGGGCCGTGAACTGCATCCACGTCCCGATGTTGCCGATGAACAACCCACTCCAGAGCAGCGAAAAATCGCGGTAGTGAAACGGGCCGAGAAAACTGCCTTGGGGATTCGGAACCGGGCGTTCGGCGGCGGTGACCTTCTTCTCCGCAGCGGTCATCCGTGGAAGCCCCGCGCCGCGTCGATCAGCGCGACCGCTCCATCGACGCCGAAGCGCGAGACATCGAGAACCAAGTCGTAGTGATGCGGATCGCCCCAATCAAAATCGTACTGTTCGTGGGCGTAGCTGCGGCGACCGCCATCGACGCGCGCGATTTCGACGCGCGCGGCTGCCTCGGTGCACCCAAGCGACTCCGAGATATGCGCGACACGCCATACCAGCGGTGCGGTGAGAAACACGCGCAACACGTTGCTACGGTCGCGCAAGACGAAGTTCCCGAGCCGGCCGACGACGATCACGTTGTCGGCGTCGGCGGCCTCGCGGATGAGGATATCGATCTCGCGCTGCGTGATCGCGATCAGATCGTCATCCTCAGGGGTCGGTTGAAACGCCTCGGGCACGGCGGCGCTCAACGAGCGGAGCAAGCGCTGTCCGAAGCCGACCTTGCGGTACTCGATGCCGTCCACGACTTCGGGCGACGTGCCCAGACGCGCCGCGACAACGACCGGCAGATCTTCATCGAGCAGACGGTATCCGAGCAGTTCGGCCAAGCCGTTAACGACGGCCCGGCCGGCCGCGCCGTACTCGCGCGAAATCGTGATGATCATCGCTCCGCCTCCTCGTCCATACCGGCTTGCTTCATCGGATGGACCGGCAGGTCCGGGTCGAACCGCACGTCATGCCCATCATCGAGACGCGGGAGCTACGGAAGGTCTTCCGCTCGATCAAGCGGACACCGGGGGCCGCGGGCGCGCTGAAGACGCTCTTCTCGCGCGAATACGTCGACAAGGTCGCGGTCACGGGCGTCACGATGTCGCTCGACGCGGGCGAGCTGGTGGGTTACATCGGACCCAACGGGGCCGGAAAATCGACCACGATCAAAATGCTCACCGGCATCCTCGTCCCGACCTCCGGCGAAGTGCGCGTCGCCGGCATCGTTCCGTCGGCCCGGCGCAGTGAGAACGGGCGCAACATCGGCGTCGTGTTCGGCCAGCGCTCGCAGCTGTACTGGGATCTGCCGCTGATCGAGTCGTTCGAGTTGTTGCGCGCGATCTACGGCATCTCGCCGGAGCGCTACAAGGCGAACATGGATTACTTTACCGAGCTGCTCGAGATGGGCGAGTTCCTCGGAACACCGGTGCGGCAGCTTTCGCTCGGCCAGCGCATGCGCGGCGACTTCGCCGCGGCGATGCTGCACGATCCAAAAATCGTGTTCCTCGACGAACCGACGATCGGACTCGATGTCGTGGCCAAGGAAGCGATTCGCAACTTCATCGGCGATATCAATCGCGAACGCGGCACAACGTTCATCCTGACCACGCACGATCTAGCCGACGTCGAGCGCCTGTGCCGGCGCATCGTGTTGATCGATCGCGGCACGCTGATCTTCGACGGTGCGGTCGAAACGCTGCGCGACGGCTACGGCACGCATCGCACGCTCGTCGTCGAACTGAGCGATCCGCAGCAACACGTCGAGATGGACGGCACGGAAGCGGAACTCGCGACACCGACGCTGGCACGCTTCCGCTTCGACCGCCGCACGATGTCGGCCGAGACGCTGATCCGGCGCGTTGCGGACCGGTACGGCGTGAGCGATATTTCGATCGAGGAACCGGAGCTGGAGTCGATCATCCGGCGCATCTACCGCGAGGGCTACGTCGCGGAGCCCGACGCCGAGCCGTCCGCGCCATAGCCATGCGCGTCGAACCGTATCTCGAATTCGCGAAAAAGGCGTTCGCGCGCGAGGCGACCTACCGGATGGAGGTCTTCACCAACGTCGGCTCGCTCCTCGTGCGGCTATACTTGATGAAGATGGTCTGGACGGCGCTCTACGCCCAGAACACCGCGCCCGCCGGGGTGCCGCTGCATGCGATCATCACGTACACGACCATCGCTCTCCTGATGTCCCTGGTGCTGGAGATCGACGGCACGCGGCTGATCCGCGACCGCGTGCGCGAAGGGTCGATCGCGACCGATTTGATGAAGCCCATCAACCTGCCGCTCTACTTCTTCAGCGACGGCTTCGGCCAGACGATGCTCCACGCGATGCTGATCGTCCCGGCGCTCGCACTCGCGCTGTTCATCGTCCACATCGACGTGCCGCCGCCGCTCGTGCTCATCGCCTTTGCGTTCAGCTTTGCACTGGGCTATATCGTGAATTTTCTGATGAACTTCCTGATGAACACGATCGCGTTCTGGACGCTCGAAACGTTTGCGATTCAGCTGATCGTGCGCTGGGTGAGCGATATCCTGGGCGGTCAAATCGTACCGTTGATCTTCTTCCCCGGCTTCCTCCAGAAAATCGTGCTCGCGCTGCCGTTCGCAGCAATCTACTCCACGCCGCTGCTCATCTACGTGGGCACGATCCCACCGAGCTCGTACCTCGCCGCATTCGCGACGCAACTAGCTTGGGGTGCCGGCTTCGCAATCATCGCAACGTTCGTATGGCGCGGCGCGCTCAAGCGCGTCGTCGTGCAAGGCGGTTAACGAGAAGTGAAAGTTATCGTGCTCATTCCGACGCGGGGGGTAGTGACAACAGAGCTCCTCAGCGCTCTCGTCAATAACAGCGAAGACCATCAGATCGTATTGCGGACGGTAAATCGCCTGCCGGTCGATACCGCTCGAAATCAGCTCGCCGAGCTGGCCATCGCCGCGGCGGACGACACCGCGCTGTTTCCGGCGGGCTCGGATCCGTACGTCTTCTGGATCGACAGCGACGCATTCTTTCTCAAGGGCACGCTTACGCTGATGATTCACACGCTGGAAGCGAATCCCTTAATCGATGTACTGGCCGCACTCTTTGGGCCGCGAGCGGCAGACCGCGGTGCCGCAGCGTTTCGATCCGCCGGCGATCGAGAGTCCTACTTGAGACCGGACGTCAATTTCACGCGCGGCGACCTCGTCGACGTCGATCTGGTCGGCTTGCACTTTTTATTGCAGCGGGTATCGCTCCTCAGAAGGCTCGGGGTGAACCCGTTCGGCAATCCGGACGCACCGAATCCGGACGACGCCGCCTTTTGCGGCCTCATACGGCACGGGCGGGGAAGAATCACGGTAGCCACGGGCATCCCCGTGTTTCACGTTGACGAGAGAAATGGAGCCGCATATTCTCCCGGCATCGCTGCCTGCGTGATCGACGGCGACAAAATCAACACAACCGTACTCGCTTCGGAGCTGCCCACCGAAGAACGCTCGTACGGCACACGCATCGATCGTGCGGTTCAGTCGATCAAGGACTCCCGATCAACTTGATACCATCCCGACTTTCTCATCCGCAATCATCGTCGCCGGCGTTGTATCGACCTCAACTAAGGACTATCTCGCGGGCGAAACGAAAGGCCGCCCGGTGACCCAGTCCACCGAGACTACCGCTCCGGCCATCCCCGACTTCCAAGCTGACGCCCAAGGGGTCGCCACGTACAACGACGCCCGGGTCAGTTATATCAGCCGCGAAGCGACCGACGCCGAGGAGTGTACCCGCACGGCGTTCGCGAAGCGGCGCGCCGCTATTCGGACCGAGATCGACAACGCGGCGACGCTGCTCTACGAGCGCAAGGCGGTCGCCGAGAAGGCGTTGTGGACGTATGCCTTGCGATATCCGCTGCGCGTCGATCAGGACACGCCGACGAGTCCGTCCATGTGGGAAGCGATGTGGAGCTTCGGCTCTGCGAATCATTTGTTCAAGCGCGCCGTCGTGACCGCTGCAGAGGTCGTGCAGGCCAAATCCCGGCGCCGGCGCTTGGAACACGATGAGGACGAACTCGATCACCAGCTCCAGCGAACGCTCTTCCTCGAAGCGGAGGCACGCAAGAAAAGCCTCGAAGCGGAGGCACGCAAGAAAAGCCTCGAAGCGCAGGACGGGCTCGATGCGTTTCATGCCCAGCCGATGATGGCGGAACTGCACGCGCGCGTCGAGGCGATCGCGGCTGAGCGCGCAGCATTCGCCGGTCGGCTCGCAGCCGGTGACGTTTCGCCGCCGGAGCAGCGTGACCGCGACCTTGCCGAGCGGCAGATCTTGCCGCTCGTTGCCCCGTGTGACGGCGTCACGATGGTACGCGTCGCCCGCTACGGCAGCTTGGCGTATTTCATCCTGCGCGATCTTGAAAGCAAACTCTACGCGCTCGCGTATGACCCGCGTCTCGAGCCGTTGATCG